>AMWB02084254.1_pt2 | contig 11179 bp, 9 predicted proteins | sample 200311 | NCBI WGS metagenome assembly AMWB02 (sample SAMN02737377, study PRJNA173069) | bioreactor metagenome | biome: anode biofilm in microbial fuel cells | place: USA: California | collected 2010-12-16 | reverse complement strand
AGCAGTCAGCAGTCAGCAGTCAGCAGTCAGCGATCAGCGATCAGCAATAATTAACAACACAACCTTATGACCACTTTGTGACCACCTTATGACAACCTATCAATTATGGAACGCAGAGACGTACTGAAATCACTCGTAAGTGTGCCTGTCGTAGGCGCACTGGCCTATGCCTGGTATCGGAAGCGGAAATATGAGAAATACCTGAAAATAAGCATCCAGGATGAATTAAAAATAAATCCGGAACCTCCTGTATTCCATGAACGTACCTCGACAGGCAAAGAGATCAGGCTGGGTTTGATCGGTTACGGGATCAGGGGAAAAGACCTGGCCACCGGTGCCGGATTTGCCCATCCGAAATTTATTGACGACTGGAAAGAAGGTGCCTTGAATAACAAGCAGGATAGACGCTATGAGGACTACCTGGCCCAGGAAGGACTGAATGTGAGGTTAACCGCGGTCTGTGATATTTTCGATACTTACGGGCAAATGGCCCGCGAAGCCGGTGCCAACATCCACCGGGAAGGAACGGGCGGAAAGATGGGCGATATGCCGGTCAGATTCGCGAACCACCTTGACCTGATCAACTCGCCCGAAGTCGATGCCGTGATCATTGCAACGCCCGACCACTGGCACGGACCCATGACCATTGCGGCAGCCCGGGCCGGTAAGCACGTTTACTGCGAAAAACCGCTGACCTGGACGGTGGAAGAAACTTACGAAGTCAGAAAAGCCGTGAAAGAAAACGGCATCGTCTTCCAGCTGGGCCACCAGGGGCGCCAGAATGAAAGCTACCTGAAAGCCCGGGAAGTCATCAAACAGGGTATCCTCGGCAAGATCAACCTGATCGAGATCACGACTAACCGCAATGATCCCAATGGTGCCTGGGTATACCCGATCCACGAAGACGCCAATCCGCAGACCATTGACTGGCAGCAATTCATCGGTCAGGCCCCATGGCATGATTTCAGCCTGGAACGCTTCTTCCGCTGGCGCTGCTGGTGGGATTACAGCACCGGCTTGTCCGGCGACCTGCTCACCCATGAGTATGACGCCATGAACCAGATCCTCGGACTGGGAATACCTCATTCGGCCGTTTCTAGCGGAGGGATATATTTTTTCAAGGATGGCCGGACTGTGCCCGATGTCCTGCACACCGTTTTTGAATATCCCGAAAAAGACCTTGCCCTGATGTACAGCGCTACCCTGGCCAGCAACCGGAGGCGCGGACGGGTGATCATGGGCCATGACGGCACCATGGAACTCGGCTCTTCCATGACCATTTATGCCGACCGTGGCTCAACCCGCTATAAGGAAAAACTGGATTCCGGAATTATCGATCCCGATTTGCCCATCTTCAGTTATACACCCGGACTGAAAAACGTCGATGCCATCACCTCGCCAACCGAACAGTATTTTGCCGGCCGGGGACTGATGTATACCTACCGCGGAGGTAAACGTATTGATACTACCTATCTGCATATCAGAGAATGGATTGAATGTATCCGCAACGGTGGGCAGCCAGGTTGCAATATCGACCAGGCTTTTGAGGAGGCCATGACTGCCCATATGGGAACCCTGGCATTCAAAGAAAACCGCCAGGTCTTCTGGGATCCGGATAATGAAAAGATTGTTTAAAATTCGCGATAATCCGCTTCATCCGCGGAATCCGCGTGCTATCCATATCATTATGACAACAAGAAGAAACTTCATTAAAACCACCACCCTCACAGCAATCGGTACCGCATTTTTACCTCATATGCTGAACGCAAACCCCAGAAAGAAAAACATCGGCTTGCAGCTTTATACGCTCAGAGACCAGATGAATGTAAATATTCCGAAAACTTTGAACAGGGTTGCGGAAATCGGATATACATGGCTCGAAGCGGCCGGATATGGGAATGGAAAGTTTTACGGCCTGGCGCCGAAAGAATTTAAAACGATGGTCGACGATCTGGGTATGCAGGTGATCAGCTCCCACTGCGGCTTCAAAGTGGAGGAAAGCAGCCAGGTAATCGACGCTCATGCTGAACTGGGGGTTACTTACCTGGTATACCCCTGGATGTCGATGCCTGAAACCCCTTCATCGGATGATTATAAAAAAACGACCGAACTATTTAACGAACTGGCGAACTTATCCGGTAATGCCGGCTTGAAATTCGGGTATCATAACCATGATTTTGAATTTAAAAAGATAGGGGATACGACGGGTTTTGACATTCTATTAAATCAAACCGATCCCGAAAAAGTTTGTTTTGAGGCTGATTTTTACTGGATGGTTTATGCCGGGGTGGATCCGCTGGAATACATTCATAAATATCCCGGTCGGTTTGAACTCTGGCACATTAAAGATATGGAAGACAGTCCTGACAGGCTTTTCGCCCCGGTAGGCACAGGTGTTATTGATTTTAAACGTATTTTTAATGATAAGAAAGTATCAGGGATGAAGTACTTTTTTGTCGAACAGGACAAATGCAAGGACGAACCTCTAAAAAGTGTGGAGATCAGCTATAAAAACCTGGTCAGTTTGGTTTATTAAAAGGAACAGCATGGAAAAGATTATCAATACGGCAATTATTGGATACGGGCTCTCGGGGAAATATTTCCACGCCCCGTTCATTGCCACTCACCCGGGCTTTAGCCTGAAAACGGTCGTAGAACGCCATCAGGACACAGCCTGTGAACAATACCCGACAGTAAACATCGTTAGGGATCATAAAGATTTGCTTGGCGATGAAAAGCTGGACCTTGTGGTGATCGCTTCGCCCAATATTTATCATTTTGACCAGGCAAAAGACTTGTTACAGGCCGGAAAGCATGTAGTGATTGAAAAGCCCTTCACGCCTGCATCCGCTGAAGCTGACGAACTCATCAGGATTTCACAGGAATCCGGTAAAAAAATCTTTGTTTACCAGAACCGGCGCTGGGATGGGGATTTTAAAACGGTGCAGCAGGTGGTTTATAATGGCTATCTTGGTGATATTCTGGAATACGAAGCTCATTTCGACCGGTATGCCCCCGGTGCCCGCCGCAGTGCATGGCGCGATGAGTCACACCCTGCCGGCGGTGTGCTGTACGACCTGGGTTCGCACCTGATCGACCAGGCGCTGGTCCTCTTTGGCCTTCCCCAGGCTGTTTTTGCCGATATCAGGATGCAAAGGCAAGGTACACAGGTCGACGATTATTTTGAAGTCAATCTTTATTACAACAAGCTTAAAGCCACATTAAAAGCTTCGGTGTTCGTCAAAGAACAAGGCCCCCGCTATATTCTTCATGGTACAAAAGGCTCATTTGTCAAATATGGCATCGATCCCCAGGAAGAGTGGCTGAAAGATGGCCTGATGCCCGGTTCGGAATTGTGGGGACGAGATGATCAGGACCATTATGGCGTTTTAAATGCTGAAATGAACGGGCAGCAGTTTATCGGCAATATTGTGACCGAACCGGGCAATTACATGGGTTTTTATGATAATGTTTATGATGTGATCGTTAAAGGTGCTGAACAGTCTGTTCAACCCGAAGAAGCCCGCAACGTGATCCGGATCATCGAACTGGCTTTTCAGAGCCACAAGGAAGGCAGGATTATCCCGGTTTACATGGTAAATTAAGACATGAAGTTAAGTTAAATAAATCGGCCCAAAAACCTCCAAATTTCTTACCTTTACCCATATGACCAATGACCAATAACTAATAACTAATGACCAATGACCAGTGACCAATGACCAGTGACCAGTGACCAATGACCAGTAACTAACAACCAACACCAAATACCTATGAATAAAGAACTAACCAGAAGACAATTTATCGGCACCACCGCAGGAGCCATTGCCGGATTTACAATTCTGCCAGGCTTTGGCCTTGGCGGGACAAGAAAATCACCCTCAGACAAGTTAAATATCGCCGGCATCGGTGTCGGCGGCGTAGGAGGGACCAACATCGCCAATTGTAGCGGCGAAAATATCGTGGCGTTATGCGATGTAGACTGGACTTATGCAAAAGCGACATTTGAGAAATATCCGAATGCCAGGGTGTATAAGGATTACCGCAAGATGTTCGATGAAATGTACGGACAGATCGATGCCGTCGTCATCGCAACACCTGACCATACCCATGCCATGATTGCTGCCGAAGCCATACGACGCGGTATGCATGTCTATCTCCAGAAACCGCTGACACACAGTGTTTCTGAATCAAGATTGCTTACCCAACTGGCGAAAGAATACCGTGTTGCCACGCAAATGGGCAACCAGGGCAATTCCGATGAAGGGATCCGCCAGGTATGCGAATGGCTGTGGGATGGTGCCATCGGTGAAATCCGTGAAGCCCACGCCTGGACCAACCGGCCGATCTGGCCACAGGGACTTGAGCGACCGCTGGATGAACCACCTGTGCCACCAACTCTCGAGTGGGACCTGTTCCTCGGACCGGCGCCGCTGAGACCTTACAATCCGGCTTACCACCCCTGGAACTGGCGTGCCTGGTGGGACTTCGGCACCGGCGCCTTCGGCGATATGGGCTGCCATATCTTCGACCCTGTATTTAAAGCACTCCAGCTGGGCAACCCGCAGTACCTCTACGGAAGCTCTACGCAGGTGAACACCGAAAGCGCTCCGAAAGCCTCCGTCGTCCATTACGAATTCCCCGACCGCGGCGAATATAAAAAGCTTAAACTGGTTCCGGTCACAGTGAATTGGTACGATGGCGGACTGATGCCACCACGGCCTGCCGAACTGAAAGATGGCGAACCGCTCGGCGATTGGAGCGGCGGTTGCCTCTTTGTGGGTACTAAAGGAAAACTTCTCTGCGATTCTTATGGGCTAAACCCAAGACTCCTGCCGGAAGAACTTAATAATGCCTACAAACGCCCGGAGCCTTACCTGAGAAGAATCGAAAAAGCGATGGACGGCGGACATGAACTCGATTGGATCAGGGCCTGCAAAGAAGATCCGGACAACCGGGTGGAATGCAGTTCAAATTTCGAATACGCCGGCCCGATGAACGAAGTGGTGGTCATGGGCAATCTGGCCATCCGCCTGCAGGACCTGAAACGAAAACTTCAGTGGGATGCTGAAAAAATGATGATCCCCAACATCAGCGATGAGGACGAAATCAGGGTGGTAACGACGGATAAATTCACCGTCATCAACGGTCACCCCCATTTCGATACCAAATATGCAACAATTAAAGCTAAACCCGCTGCTGAGGAATATATCCGGCATACGTATAGGGAAGGATGGAAACTTTGAAAATTTTAAATTTTAAATTTTAAATTTTGAATTACTTATAAAACTCTGTGAAACTCTGTGTAATCTGTGGTGAAAAAACAAAACTAATTTATGAAAACAACGATAATGATTATGTTGATGTTTGCTGTTGCCTTGCCTGGTTTCAGCCAAAAAACTAAAGTTAATATGCTTACAAAAAAGGAAAAAAAAGAGGGATGGACGCTGATGTTTGACGGTAAAACCACCGAAGGATGGCGCGGCTACAACAAAACGGCGTTCCCGGAAAAAGGATGGGCCGTTGAAGAAGGAACATTGCATGTGATTGGCTCCAGCAAAGGAGAAGCCGGCGGCGGCGGTGACCTGCTTTACGATAAAAAATACCGCAATTTTGAGCTTTCGCTCGAATGGAAGGTTTCCGAAGGCGGGAACAGCGGCATTTTCTATCTGGCACAGGAGATCCCCGGCGAACCGGTGTGGAAAAGCGCACCTGAGATGCAAATTCTTGACAATGAAAAGCATCCGGATGCCAAACTTGGTGTTGATGGCAATCGCGCTGCCGGTTCACTATACGATTTGATCCCGGGCGACATGAAAGCCGTAAAACCGGCCGGTGAATGGAACACGGTCAGGGTGATGGTGTACAAAGGCACCGTTGTTCACTATGTCAACGGTAAGCAGGTGCTTGAATATCACCTGTGGACCGACGACTGGAAGAAGATGGTGCTGAACAGCAAGTTCAAGGACTATGAATGGTTCCTGAATACCGCCGAAGAAGGTTATATCGTCCTCCAGGACCATGGCGATGATGTCTGGTTCAGGAATGTTAAGATTAGAGAGATGTGATTTATAAAATTTGATATTTAATATTTAATATGTGATATGTGCTAAGTATTGAGATAGAACTAAATTAATTATCACATATCACATACCACATATAAAATATCACATCCTTTTTCCAAATAATTGGAAACAGATGAGGATAGCTAACAAATGTACGGTTATGATTTTGGTACCATTATTTTTTGGCCTGGGCAGTTCAGGCCAGGATAAAAGTAGTCAAGCTGACCCGGTCGATCGCGAGCCCGCTGTCGCCGGGCAGTTCTATTCATCAGATCCCATCCGGCTGAGAGCCGACCTTTCGACGCTGTTTGCCAACGCACTGCCCAAAGAAACCGACAAGATCCTGGCCCTGATCGCACCGCATGCCGGCTATGTTTTTTCTGGCGAAGTGGCTGCATCCAGCTATAACCAGATCGATCCGAACCGGAAATTTGAGAATGTTTTTATCCTGGCCTCCAGCCACCGGATGAGCTTCGAAGGCGCTTCCATCTATACCAAAGGCAACTATATCACGCCGTTAGGAACAGTGAAGGTCAACCGGGAACTGGGGAAAGAGCTGGTGAGTGAAAATCAGATCTTTACCGATAAAGCGGATGCCCATATCTTTGAGCATAGTCTTGAGGTGCAGCTTCCTTTTCTCCAGTACAGGATGAAAACTGATTACCAGATCATTCCGATCGTCCTGGGCACCCAGTCAGCAACGGATTCAAAAAAGATTGCAGAAGCACTGAAACCCTACCTGAATGAGAAAAACCTCTTCATCATCAGCACCGATTTTTCCCATTATCCAACCTATGAGGATGCCTGTAAAGTCGATAAAATCACCGCGGATGCCATCGTTAAAAATTCTCCCGGGTATTTGTCAAAAGTACTGGATGAAAATGATGCAAAAGGATATGATAACCTGGTGACCAGCCTGTGTGGATGGACTTCCGTCATGAGCCTTCTTTACATGACGGAAGGCAGGCAGGATATGGTATTCAAGGAGATTCAGTACCAGAATTCCGGTGATTCGCAGCAGTATGGAGAAAAAGAAAGGGTAGTCGGGTACTTTTCCATTGTGGTGGAGAAAACCAATCCGGCAGGTCAGGATGAAAGTTTCAGCCTGAATGAGCAGGAAAAGAAAATTTTGCTTGAGATTGCCCGGAAAAGCATGGAAAGCTTTGTGACTACCGGAAAATATTATCAGGTCAATGAAAAAGCGCTGACCGGCAGAATTAAAGAGCCTTACGGTGCTTTTGTGACGCTGAAAAAAGACAGCCAGCTAAGGGGCTGCATCGGCCGTTTCGAGGCTTCGGGCCCCCTTTACGATGTCGTGCAAAAAATGGCCATTGCCGCTTCTACACAGGATAGCCGCTTTTTGCCGGTGACAGAAGAAGAGTTCGATGACATCGATATTGAAATTTCTGTCCTTACTCCGCTCAAGCGGATATATTCCATCGATGAATTTCAATTGGGCAGGCATGGGATATATATGAAAAAGGGATACGCTTCGGGTACTTTTCTACCTCAGGTGGCCCAGGAAACCGGGTGGACTACGGAAGAATTCCTGGGCCATTGCGCCAAAGACAAAGCCCATATCGGTTGGGACGGTTGGAAAGAAGCTGAGCTATACACCTATGAGGCATATGTTTTTGGAGAAGATGAGTTGAAATGATTCCCTTGTCTTTCAGGCATATAAAGTTTCGTGTACAATAAAAGATGATGTACGAATAAGTGTCTATGACATTAATTCGTACAACAAAGCATTTATTCGTATATCTTTTCCTTGGTTAGTTCGATTCTGTCTCATTAAATTTGAGTCAAACTTTAAATAAATAACTATGAGAAAAATTACGTTTCTGTTTGCATTTTTAATGCTTGCGTTCGTGACCACCTATGGTCAGGATGGTTTTTTCGTACCGGCCAATGAAGATTGGGTACCGATCGACCAACCTACAGGTATCAGGGCCGATCCTGATGTTTACCTGCAAGGAAACTTTGTAGAAATAGGTATAACTGCCGCTGGTTCTTGTGGTACTGTTTATTCCTTTGCACCGGGTGGATACCATAATTACTATAGTGGTTTAGGCTTTGTGGCTGATTATCAGAAGGACGGCTGGGCTGTTGGCACACCGCCTTATTCAGGCGATTATTTCCTTCCGGGTTCACCGTATGAAGGATGGTTGGTTGAATTCACCTACCTTGGCACTGAATATACATTTCAGAATGCCGAGGCTGTTGGGTACAATATGGTACCACAGACATCGCTCGTCAATACAAGCGCTGGAACCACGCATTCAGCCGTATGGACCGGAACGGCAACCGCTGAAGGACAAAGCCTCAGGGTAGTACAGAATTTCCATTTTGAGGATAACGATGCAAAATTCATGATCGATGTTACCTTGACCAATGTCGGGCCTGAACCATTGTATGACGTTGAGTATGCAAGAGCCGTTGACCCTGACCAGGAAGTTGACCTGGGCGGTGATTTTACCACTTCGAACTATGTCGGACATCAGCCTGATGGCAGCAATAACCTGGCACAGGCAGTCGGAATAGGGATCACTTACGAGGTGCCGATGGCCCTGCAGATGATCCACCCGAATGCCAAAGCACATGTTAACCTTGGCGGCCTGGGACTTGATTCCCCCAACACCACGCTTGATTTCACCAATGCACCAACGATCGGAGCCCCTTATGTAGAAGATGTTGGTGTTTCAGTGGCAACCCGTATCGCCGTGTTGAATCCAGGCCAGTCGGTTTCGATTCCTATGGCTTATGTGTTGAATGAAGAAGAAGTGATCAATCCTCCAGGACTTGTACCGGTCAGCAATTGGGCATTAGCCCTCATGATCGGCCTTATTGTTATCTTTACAATCGTCCGTTTCAGGAAAATGAATTAATCAGTTCGCTGAAAATATTAAAAGAGGCTGTCTCAACGAGGCAGCCTCTTTTTGTTTTTCCTGACAGCGTCACGCCTCGGCGTGACCTGTCAGCGATTATAAATCCTACCTCGTGCAAATCGCAGTAAATGGGCAGTATTTGCAGTTTTCCTCATCATCCGTCTGGCTGAATTGAAGCTCCGGGTTTAAAATATTCTCCAGTAATGCTTTCAGGTATTCCCCGAAAGTTTCCATCGATTCGCGGTCGATTGGACGGTCGTCAGGCAACTTTACCTTCATGAACCCTGCACTGATCTTTCGTAGGCTGATATTTCCCGTCTGGATCATTTCGCCTTCAACGCCGCTGATATTATGATACAACCATGCGTAAAGCAGCAATTGAAAAGCCTTGGCCATCTTCGGATCGGTGATTAATTTGTCCCAGGATTTAAGGTTCAGTTCGCTGGCTTGCACCGACCCGGTTTTGTAATCAATGATCCTGGTGATGCCATCCAGCCGGTCTATGCGGTCGGTCTTGCCTTTTAAGTTTACTTGCATATCCTGGCCGGATACTTTGCATGTGATGGCGTGTTTAAAACTTTTTTCAAGAGATTGGATGATCAACGACGGCTTGTGGTCGGTGGAAGATAGTTTTTCAGCTTCTTGCGTCAGGAACTGGTTGACGAGGAATAAGGAAACCTTGAAAATAAGGTGGTTCTTCCCGTGTTCCAAATCACCTTCGCGGTAGTGCACCCTGAAGGCTTCTCGCAGATACTGCTCAGTCTTATCCAGATTTTGCAGCAGCGACTCCGGTTCAACCACCTTGCCGGTAAAAGCGTCGTAAATCCGCTGGAAAACCTCGTGAATGACCGTGCCCATCGTCTTCGCCTCGATGGTCTCTTCAATGGTCTCCGCTTCGGTCAATCCCAGGATTTCCTGGAAGTAGAACTTCAGCGAACATTTGATGTACAGGTTAAGGGCCGTCGGGGAGAATCCCTTATCTGCTTTTAGCATAAGCCGCTCCATGACCGACGGCGTTTTGTTCACGGTGATCTTTTTCACCTGCCCGGCCTTCGGAGGATTGGGCCTGAGCAATATTTCCTCAACTTTAATCCCGGGGTTATATTTTGTGAGTTCATAGGCGATCTGGGTAATGAAACGGCTTTTCTCTCCGCCCTTCATCTGGTCGCTCTCAGTATCATAGAGAAGGTAAATATTACCGGCCCGCTGGAGCATGTGATAGAAATGATAGGCGAAAACGGCATCCTTATGCAGGAATGTCGGCAGGCCGAATTCGGATTTAATGTCGAACGGGATGAATGAATTGGGCAACCGGCCTGACGGCAATGTACCTTCATTGACTGAAAGCACAACCAGGTTTTCGAAATCAATCGCCCGGGTCTCCAGCACGCCCATCACCTGTATCCCTTGCAGAGGTTCACCCGAAAACGGAAGCCTTCCGGTATCAAAAAGCTGGAAAAGAATTTTTTTAAGGGTTTTAATTTGGGTGATGTAAGGATATTTTTCCATCATCGAGCGGCATCGCTTAATGATCTTTGATGCATGAAAGAAGTACTCGAGATCCAGTTCATAACCGGCAGGTTTTTGCCTGTTTTCAGTGATAAAGCGGTCACGGATATGTTCCATGATTTTCAATACGCGGTCCAGCGCTTCGGAAGGACTGCCCCATGCGGTGAACAACTGTTCGAAGAGGGGCCTGAACGGACCATCATTTTTTCCGACATACGCCGTAAGTTCCTCAGGCCGCATGAACACCCTGTTTTTCTTCTTCAGATCATTGCTGATCCCTTCAAAAGAGGCCTGCGTTGTTGGATGATCAGGGATGAAAACCGAAAGATAGGGGTGGGAGAGGAGCTTGATGATGTCTTTGACATAGTAAGCTTTCGCCTGATTTTTTCGTTGTTCGGCGAATTTTTCGGCGTTCTCCTGCATCCTGAAAAGCAGGCCGGTTAGTTGATAGATCTGAGTGTATTTAAAGGGATAACCCATGGTGACATTCACCGGCCCGATCTCCTCCGGTAGTGCAAATAATGCCGGGAGCAATAGCTTTTCATCGGCCAGCACAAGTGCAGTGCGGTCAGGTGCCTGGTCGCCGGAGGTCAACCGGCTGATAATTTGCCCGGCTTTCTGAGCCTGCCCGGTACTTCCCGGCACCCCGAAAACCTTGATGGTTTTAGGCATCTGACGAAAATCACTCCCGATCCATTTCACCGGATCGGCAGGCCATTTCTT
>AMWB02057904.1_pt1 | contig 11181 bp, 14 predicted proteins | sample 200311 | NCBI WGS metagenome assembly AMWB02 (sample SAMN02737377, study PRJNA173069) | bioreactor metagenome | biome: anode biofilm in microbial fuel cells | place: USA: California | collected 2010-12-16 | reverse complement strand
CGTTTTTGCGGCCAGGGCCTCAACAACTGCCCCCTTGTTGGAGCAGATAATCTCTTGCCCAGGGTAGGCCGGATGCGATGCCTGCCGATAATACGCCGCCGCTCCCTCTCGTTGATGAGCCGCAAATACTCGTTTCTCCGCCGCTTTTACTTTTGCTTTTGCCTGCTCGATTTTTTTGTAATCCATGATTAATCCCTCCAATTTTTTAAAAATTTCCGGCGTGTCGCCGCCGGTGCATTTTGCTGATCGCCAATTTCCGCCGCAAGCATACCGCTTGCCGCAATTGCCCTTGCTTGTGAGCTTATACCATGTGCCATCGCTCGCATTGTATTGTGCTTCCGGGCCGTGCTCCTTGCTGCCGATATAGAGCCGGATTAATTCCCCGGTATGCTCTTCCCCGGCTGGATCGCTCCGCCATTCCCAAGCTGTAAAAATACCGAGAGACTCGCAATAATCGGCAATATTATCATTATATTGCTGATCCATGCTCTCGATACCTGCGCCGGTAATTATTACGCGTCCCAAAATTGGATAATCATATATCATCTGAGCCTTTTTGGCGGCTATCGGCTCACGATCCGCCTCGGCATCCTCAAGATCAGCCCTTGCAACCATCAGGGCGGCGTGAGCATTGGCTTTATCCTCATATTTTGTCCCGCGCCAATGTTGCCGCATATCCTCAGCCCATCTCCTGCGCTCCGCCGTGTTGAGATTACTCATGGCTCACCTCCAACCCGCGCCGCTTAATCTCGGCGATCAAATCATCATCTGATATTATAGAGAGATCAAGCGGGGGGTGCTCAATGGCCTTATCAGCCTGCCGGGCATCAAAAGCCTTGCGTGCATCAGCGGCATCAGTGCTTGATAATGATCCATCAGCTTGCACAATATACCAACTTGCATCCGTATTGCCGCCGCGATGATCTTTTTGCCCGGCTCGGATTATATCACCGGCAACAGCCTCAATCTCTACCTCTCCGCCGCCATCATCGCCGCAATATCCGCCCCATTGTACCTCTGGCTTGTCGCCGATTGGCCAAGATGTAATTTTGGCGATCCACGGCTTACTGTATCTACGCTGGTTATAGCTTCCAAATTTTTGGGATACTCTCATGATTTGCTCCTTTCGTTTTTTAATTGTTCCCGGGCTGGTCAGGCCCGGCGTTATTTGATCTTGATTACATTTTAACATCATTTTTTCTTATGTCAAGAAAAAAATAACATTTTTTCTTATTTTTATTTTATAATAAAATCAAATAGATAGTGATTTAGAGGGGTAAAACGTCATTTTTCTCTGTTTTGGGGCGATTTTTAAGAAAAATTGCTTCGCAAATTGGTAAAAATCGTGAAGAAAAAATCGGAATTTTAGGTTCTCTTTTTGTCGGAATAGCCGGTTCCGATAAAATACTGTCTGCTTTTGTCCGTCTTTGTCCTATTTTGTCCCTCTTTGTCCGTATCATTTTTTTTAAAAACACTCCACAATAATCTCATCTTTCTGTAAAAAATATTTTTTAAAATCCAACTGAGTTCGGTTATGTGAAGTGAAAATCAAAGAGCGATTTTTATTTTTTATTCAAAAAATTTTATCTCTGGTCGGTGTGGTTAAATCAGCTATCGACATCAGGGATATTTTTGTCTTTGGCGGTTTAATCGCCATGGGATCTGGTCTCTGGATGATCTTCCCGGCGTTATCTCTTATCGTCTGTGGTTTGCTTCTTATGCTTCTTGGTCTGGGATGGCTTACCAGGAGGATCAAGTCATGAGCATTATCGGAACGCTCGAAAAAAGAAATGCCATGGGAGCCTTAAGCGATTCCTGGTATTTACCCGGAGGTTCATTTTATGGTGGCGTCGGCGCAAAAACCAAATCAGGTTCTGCCGTTTCCGAGCTTAACGCCATGCAACTTGCCGTCGTTTGGGCCTGCATAAGGATACTTTCCGAAGATTCCGCGAGTCTTCCTCTCCATCTTTACCGGCGCTTGCCCGGAGGCGGCAAGGAGCGCGCCGTTAACCATCCGCTTTATTCTATTCTTCATGATAGTCCAAACCCGGAAATGACCGCTCTAACGTTTCGGGAAGTTTATGCGGCCCATTTGGTATCCTGGGGTAATGCTTTTGCCGAAAAGCAGTTTGGGAAAGGACGCATCGGTCAAAGCAGAATCAAAGCGCTCTGGCCCATAACTCCAAACCGGGTGCAGGTAAGGAGAAATACAGCAAAGCTAATCGAATATAAAATAAGTTTTGACGCCACGAGCGCAGCTATCTCAGGCGAATCAGTTACTCTCCCGAAGCGCAATATTCTTCACACCCCCGGTCTGGGGTTTAACGGTTTAGTAGGGTATTCACCTATCAGGATGTTCAGGGAGGCAATCGGCCTGGGTATGTCTCTTGAGGAATATGGGGAACTCTATTTCGGGCAAGGAACACATCCGGGAGTTATTGTTTCGCATCCCGGCCAGCTTTCAACTACCGCCCACAGCAATCTTCAAAGTTCACTTTCCGATTCTCATAGCGGTCTCGGCAAATCTCATCGCCTCATGCTTCTTGAAGAGGGAATGAAAATTGAAAAAATCGGGATAGAAAATAAAGATGCTCAGTTTCTCGAATCGAAAAAATATTCAAACATAGAAATCGGAACCCGGATATATCGTCTTCCTCCACAGATGTATGGAGAATATGACAAGGCTTCAACGTATGCCAGCGCAGAACAATTCGATCTTGATTATCACAAGCACACTCTACGAGCTTGGCTTGTGCGATTAGAACAATCGTACAATACCCTTTTAGACCCTTCCGAACGCGGGGAATATTTTTTTGAGCACGACATTATGGGACTCCTGAGAGGAGATTCTGCTGCCAGGGCTACATTTTACAAGGAATTATTTTCAGTTGGCGGAATAACACCGAATAAAATATGCGAACTGGAAAACTGGAACCCAATCGGCCCGGAAGGAGACAAGCGATTTGTGCCGCTCAATTTTATTCCCCTGGACCAGGCAGGTAAAGATGTTGGGCAGATACAGACCAAACCAAACAACCAGAACAATCGCACGCTTTATCGATCACGGCTTGAATCGGCCTACCTCCGCCTTATCTCCGACGCTATCGGCCGGATCACACGCAAGGAAGCGCAGCGCGTCAACTGGATACTTAAAAATAAGGGGAACAACGGCGCAATCGGTGAGTTTTATCGGGAATTTCCCGAATACATCAAGAAGCAGTCACTTCCGGTGTTTTTAAGTTTCGCCGAATCACTAACCGGTATGGAAACTGAGTTAAATGGCCTTAAATACGATAATTTCAAGGCAGAAACACAGAGATTTATCGATATTTATTGCTCAAATTTTGCCGGTGATTACGTTGAAACATCGCAAACACTTGCATCTAACGCCGGAGAATTTGCCGAAAGGGAAGCCGGGTTAATAGCAGAAAACCAAACCAAAAGTCTTGCCGATTCTTATTTGCGGCATTTGCAGGCGCTTACAGGAGTACGGTCATGAAAAAAAACTACGAAAAAGCCGTGCCGAAAAAAAAACATGAGACACGGAAAGGGGTGAAAGACAATGAAAGAAACAAGAAAAGCAAGTGAGACGCGGGCTATCACATCAGATGATGGAAAGTTAAGAAAAATAGTCGGGTATGCCGCTGTTTTTGACAAGCCTTCAGAAGATATGGGCTTTATCGAGTACGTCAGAAAAGGCGCATTCAAAAAAGCGTTGGTAAAATCAGACGCCCGCGCTCTCTTTAATCATGACACGGATACATTGCCTCTCGGAAGACAGAGCGCCGGGACATTGGTTCTTAAAGAAGACGAAGCCGGGCTGTATTACGAGATCACCCCCCCTGATACCACGAGTGCCCGCGACCTCATGACAAGCATTGACCGTGGTGACGTGAAAGAATCCTCATACGGATTCACCGTGGCCGTTGATGAATGGGATTATTCCAATAAAGATCAGGTAAAAAGGACCATTATTGAGGTTGATGAGATTTTTGACATCTCTCCGGTAGTGTTTGCGGCCTATAACGATACCACTGTGGCGCTTCGAAAGATGGAAAAAAATAAAAAACCCGTCATTCCCTCGAATGACGATGCAGGCACAGTTGATCCCTCGATCATACTGGGGCTTATAGCTGAAGAAGATGCAATTTTTAAAAAACAAATTGGACTTTAGGAGGTAAAAATTATGAATCCGTATCAAAAAAGAATGGATGCCGCCTTCAAAAAAATGGAGGCCATCCGCAAAAAAGCAGAATCAGAAAACCGGTCATTAACCGCCGAGGAACTTCAGGAGCGGGCAAGCCTGAAAGCTGAAATTGAAGCAACGCAGAGGGAATGGGATGATTTTAAGGCGGAAGAAGAGCTTCGGAAAAGCCTTTACGGAGAAAATGGCGGTCAGGCCATGACTATCGAGGGTCCGGGGAATATTGAGATTCCTGACGCTCCGATTTATCGCGGATCACCAGCGACGGCTCTGGGCGCTCAACTTATGGATATTCGCACCGTGAGCGAACCTTCTAAATTTGGCAGCGAAGAAGTTCGGGCGGCTCAATCGAGAGTCGAAAAAGCACAGAAACGAGGCCTGGAAAAAGTTGAAAAACAACTTCTGAAAGAAGGCCGTGCAGCGACATCCGGTGGGATGACCGTTGGCGTACCTGCTGAAGGTGGATTATTCCTTCAGGGAGAAACATCCACAGAATTGATGACCAACGGATTTAATAATTCTGAAATCTTACCGAGAACCACGAAGAGAACCTTAACCGCGACTCAATACGTGAAGATCATCGGCATTGATGAACAATCCCGCGTTGACGGTTCTCGTGGGGGCGGAATCCGAGTTTATACCAATAAAGAACTTGGCGAATATACGGCCAGCAAAACAAAGTTTGCTGAAATCCGCATTGAACCCCAAAAATTGACTGGCCTATTCCCCGCGTCCGACGAAATGATGAGAAACGTGACCTTCTTAGGCCAGGAAGTGCGTCAGCTTTTCGGGGAAGAGTACGCTTTTAAATGCCAGAATCTTGCAATCCGGGGCAGTGGTGCGGGTGAGGCTTTGGGCGCGTTGACCTCTAATTGTAAAATCAGCGTGGCTAAGGAAACCGGACAAAAGGCAAAGACGGTCAATACGACCAACTTGTCGAAAATGTGGGCACGTTTTTCTGGAAGACGGGCAAACTCCGCATGGTTTATCAACCGCGACGTAAACCCGGAACTGGATGCCTTGTCGATTACCGCTGGAACATCGGCTCTGGAACCGCGCTTTGTTTCTTATGATGCTCAGGGGGTTATGCGGATAAAGGGTGTACCTGTTATCGAGATCGAACAGTGTGAAACGCTGGGAACAGAAGGCGATATCATCCTGGCCGATTGGAGTCAGTACGTGTGTGCGGATATGGGTGATATTCAGGAGGCGATGAGTATCCACGTTGACTTTATTTATGGTCAGCAACTTTTCCGCTTCACCTATTATTTCGATGGACAACCCCGCTGGAAGTCCCCGATCACTCCGTTCAAGGGAGCGAACAGCGTATCACCGATTGTTGTATTGGCGGTCAGAGCGTAAAAAATTAAACTCCGGGGTTTAGTCCCCGGCTTACCATAAGGAGGTAAAAGAATATGAACTTAAATCTTGATTATGTAAAAGTCCCATTGACTTTTCCGACAACCGATCAGACGAGCACCATTTCATCTGACATTGCCAGCATGAAAAACTACGGTCACGTTGATCTTTTCATCACTGTTGGTGCTATGGGTAAGGCCGCAGCCGTTACACTCAATAAGAGTGCTGCAGTAGCAGCCGCAACAGTTGCCCTGGCATTTACCAAGTTTTACAGCACAGGGATAAGATTGAAATATACAACTCCTTCAACGGATACCCCGGGCGCGAAGGATGAAACCGTTGCAGGCGCTGGTGGTGCTGCCGCAACCCTTTATAAGGATACAGGTTCTGAACTTATCATGCATAGCTGGGATAACGACACGTTCGTTACGGGAGAAACCGTCACTTTGTCCGGTGGAAAAACCGTGGTTGCCGATGGTATCCAAATTGATGAGGATATTATGATCCCGCGAGAGGCATCGAGCAACACATTCAATATCGCGGCAAAGGCAAGCAAACAGTATTGTATTCCCATTGACGCTGCTGACTTGGGTGATGGGTATGATTGCATTCAGGTAGAAATTGCCGATTGCGATACAGTAACACACCTGGCTATCGATGCGATCTTCAGTAAACCGCGCTACGGTTCTGAAATTCCCGAATCGGCGATTTACGATTAACCTTACAGGGAGGCACTTAACTGGGCTGCCTACACAAAAGGAGAATAATTATGGAACTTTTAAACGTAAAAGCTGAAGGGATTGAAGGGAACCTTGTTTTTAAAGAAGCTGTTGCCGGAAACGGAGCTCAGGTTCACTTCGGCATTAATGGTGACGGTCTGGATGTTAAATTTTTCGGTGATACATCCGGATCGTACATGTTGTGGGATGAGAGCGCGGACTCTCTTCTGTTGGTCAATTCAAAACTGTCAGTAAATGTTGCCGTGCTTCCCGCGGGGGATTCCTATTCAGGAATTAAATCAATTGTCGCGTGTGCGGCTCCCGCAAACGCCTATGGCGCAGCCGGTTACTTTGAGTCTGATCTTTCGGGAACCGTGGCCGGGACTTTCTATGGGTTTGGATCGTGGATAAACCTTGACGTGGACGCCAAGTGCGGAAGCAATATGCTGGTCGCTCAGGATAACGGGATTTATGCCCCTGCGGCGATGGGTTCCGATTTATCCAGTGCCAAACTGGTAATCGGTATGCGGATGGAATGTGTTATTGAGGACGGTCAGAACCCTGGAGAGCTATTTCTGTTCAGTACCAATATTTACAGCAATGAACTTACGGCAATGTTTGACATTAATGCAAAGGTAGATGCCGGTTGGATTACGGGATCACTGTCTAATGCGTCAGGGGCAGGTCATATTCCTTTATTTAAGGAAATGAGTACCGGAACTGTCCATTATGTCAATACTTACACGCAGTAAAAGAAAGGATTATGTTTTGAAAAAGATTGAAGGATTAACAATCGAAGAAAAGAAAAACCTTATTATGGTTTTGGAGATGGCAACACCCCAAACCATTACGCGCATTAAAGATATTCGTCAGATTGACAAAATTTGTACGATTATCGAAAACTCACCCGATACTGTTGAGCTTGAAGATGCAGACCATGAGTTTTTAAAAAAACGCGTTAACGACCTTACAGCATGGATGCCAAAGGATAGGAAAGCTATTATTTCCTTGGCTGACAAAATTGGGATTTAAAAAAAAACGGGGCGGTCTTTGGCCGCCCTGCAACACCTTAAGGAGGAATTTGTCATGAAAAAACTGCTTTTGATCGCCGCCGTCATAGCGGTATTGTTGGTCCCACGGATATTATGGGCGGTAGCCGGGACAGCGACCCAAAGCGTGGTCAAGGACGGCGCCGGATCGACAATAAAGTTAAACAGGTAACAGACCCACCTTCCACCGGAGTCCGCATTGTCTCGGCAAAATCAGGCTCCACGCAGAACTGGTTGGTCAAGGGAGCCGCCGCGGTGAATAGTGCGGTGAGTTATAAAGTTTATTATGTTGGTGATTAGATGGATTATTTTGAAGTATTTCACCACCTTAATCCGCTTCATATCTTCTGCCGACTTATGGTGATAATGAACCAGAAAGCAGGCAAGGGCAGTTGCAGATATTTACGAGAGGACGATTTAGAGGTCAATTAAACGAGTATTGAGGGCGATGAGATGAACATAAAGAAATATTGTTCTGACAAGGATAAGGGATACTACGGCAGTTGGCCGCTTAAAAGAAGGATGGTAAAGGGAAAGTTAGAAATTGTATCAATCAAAAAAATGAGAAAAATTTGAAAACACAATTATACGCCGCGCCGACAATTGAACCAATTACGCTTGCAGAGTTGAAGCTGCATCTTCGGCTTGATTCGGAAACCTTTGCAGGCAATATTGCGACCTATCAATCTATCCTCCCGGGCAGTCACGGTATCCATGAACTGATGACGCTTGATGTCGCTCCCGGTGGGGCAGGGTGGGCTGTGGGGAACACCATTACTGGTGGCACGAGTCATGAGACCTGCGTTATTGAAACCGTTCTGACGACCAAAACTTATTATGTTCGGAACCGTTCCGGGGCGTTTACTCTCGGTGAGATATTGAGCAACGGGGCTGTAACGGCAGACCAGGGCGCCGCAAATCCGACATTTTCAAGCGCCGGCTATTATCTTATCGGGGCTGGAGTTGATGTCCTTGGCAAACAGTCCATTGTCAACCTGAATGCCGGAACCGTTGGATCCGGCGGGACGGTTGACGCGAAGATTCAGGAAAGCGACGATAATTCAACTTGGACGGACTGGACAGGTGGGGCATTTACTCAGGTCACGGCGGCCAATGACAATGCCATCCAGGAGAAAGCCTACACCGGGACAAAACAGTATATCCGGGTAGTGGCGAAGGTTCTTGTGGCCGCGTGTGAGTTCGGGGCGGATGTGATTGTGAACGCGGCTACCACGGCGGAAGATTCCTTATTGACTGATATTATTACATCCGCGCGAGAACACGTTGAAGATATTACCCGGCGCCAGCTTCTCACGGCCACTTGGGATTATTACCTTGATGGTTGGCCGGGCTCCGATTTTATCAAACTTCCATTCGGCAACCTTGCCGACGTGGAGAGTGTTTCGTGGAAGGATACTGACGGAACTGAAACAACTCTTACCGAAAATGTTGATTATATCGTTGAAACCAACGGCGAAGGCTGCGGTAGGATAATTTTACCCTATGGCGGGGTCTGGCCTTCAGGGACTCTTTATCCGAGCAATCCCATAAAAATCAGATTCGTGTGCGGATGGACAACAGCGGCTTTGATTCCATACAAAATCAAGGCGGCCTGCAAACTCATTGCGGCTGATCTTTACGCCAACCGTGAAGGGCAGGTTTTGGCTAATCTGAACTATCAGGAAAATAAGACGGTTCAAAGATTATTGGCGTCAGCACGCTTATGGGATGAGTTTTAAATGAGAGCGGGGAACCTTGATAAAATTATCAACTTAAAGCGCAAGACCACGGCTGAGAACAGTTTTGGTGAACTCATTGAAACGTGGACAACCTTCGCAACGATATGGGCAGAAAAAAGGGAACTTCGCGGGCTTGAGCGGTATGCAGCTCAACAAGTATCGGCAAGCATTGATTCATTTTTTAGGATCAGATATCGGACGGATATCACGGTTGAAAATATCTTGGTTTGTGAAGGCAGAGAATACGATATTACGGCGGTCTTGGAAATTGGACGGCGCGAAGGTTTAGAACTTTACGCTTCAGCAAGGGCGGAATAATGGCACAGGCGGCTTTTAAATTTGAACTTTCCGGCGTTAAAGAATTAATGGAATTACTTGACCAGCTCCCTACGGTTGCAATGCAAAAAAGTGTTATCAGGAAGGCTTTATTAAAAGCTGGTGAACCAATAGCGGAAGCAGCAAAACAAAATGTTCCCTATGATTCCAAAAATACAAGCAATAAGCATTTGAGAAATTCAATTTCAGTATCGACAAAATTAAAAGCTTCTCAGAAAAAAAATAAAATCTCAGATCGGTCAACGGTCGAGGTGTATGCGGGGTCATCTTCACCGTTGGCTCATTTGATAGAATTCGGGACCGGGCCCCGCACGACGAAAAAAGGCGCTTATCGTGGGCAAGTCTCGCCACAACCATTTATGCGCAATGCCTGGGATGCTACCAAAGAGGTGGCACTTCAAATTTTTGTTAAGGAAATGCGGGCAGAATTATTAAATGCTGCAAAGAGATTAGCAAAAAGAGCAATGAGGGGTACTTTAGGAAAACGGCAGATTCAGGGGTTGCTTAATAAATGAGCGCTACCACTATCGAAGAAGCAATTAAATATATTTTGATAAATGATAATGGGGTTAAAGCAATCACCACCCGGTGCTTTCCGGTGACTCTGCCACAGAACCCGGAGTTCCCTTTGATCCTTTATATGAGGATTACGGGGATACCGGATAACCTTTTAAAAGGGGTATCCGGCCTGACCTATTCACGGTTTCAGATCGAGGCGTGGGCGGAAACTTACGCAGAGGCAAAGGACCTTTCAAAAGCAATACGGGATACCCTTAATGCAAAGACGTTCACGGTTGATTCAGTTTTAATAGGCTCTATCGTCGCTCAAAATGAGCATGACGTTTATGAGGATGTAGTTGCGTGTCATAGGATAATCCAAGACTTTACCCTTTGGCATACATAATTTTATTTTAAGGAGGTAATAAAAAATGGCTATAGAATCCCAGGATACTTATTTAGAAATGGAAACAGGATCGGGCGGGGCGGTAACTATCACAGCCATGACGCTGGCAAATCCAACCATGCTAACGGCGGTTGCTCACGGATTATCAAATGGTGATGTGGTGACGGCAGCCAACTTTGCGGGGACTGATGCCGGTGATATTAACGGCAATAGTTACGTTGTCCAGTTCGTCACGGATGATACATTCGCTATTGATCTTGATTCCACCGATTTAACCATCACCGACAATACCGACGCCGCCACAATGACGCCAAAAGCCCTAACCGAGATTGGCGAAGTGGTTGACGGAAGCAGGGAAGACCCCGGCGCGAACGAAATCGACGTAACCCATTTACGGTCGACGGCTAAGGAGTTTCTCATGGGCTTAGAAGATAGTGGGACTTACACCCTTAATGTCAACTGGCTTTTTGATGATGCCGGGCAAGAAGCGGTAAGAGCGGCCAAAACCTCACGGGATGTAAAGAGCTTCAAAGTTACTTATCCCGATGCATCAACTATGACTTTTGACGCCTATGTGAAATCTTTTACCGGCCCGGGCGCTGCGGTTGATGGGAAATTAACCGGAAGTATCACCCTTAGAATTACAGGGCCGATAGTATTTGCATGAACCAGATAACCGGAGAAAAAATTATTACGATCAACGGAGATAAATATTATCTCCGTTTTACCTGGAAGGCTTTGTCCGAGATCGAGACAAAGTTTGGTGATAGCCCGAATCTCTTTAACGCTGAAGTAGTTTCAAATATAGCCGCTATTGGAATGAGAGAGAAGCATCCTGATATCACCGCAGAAAAGATTATGGAGCTATCAC
>AMWB02116223.1_pt3 | contig 11194 bp, 4 predicted proteins | sample 200311 | NCBI WGS metagenome assembly AMWB02 (sample SAMN02737377, study PRJNA173069) | bioreactor metagenome | biome: anode biofilm in microbial fuel cells | place: USA: California | collected 2010-12-16 | reverse complement strand
TTGGGCCGCTTCGTCCATGCCCAAGTCGTGGCGGCGCAGCAGGGCCAGCGTGCGACCCTCGAGCGGGTAGGCGTCTTCGCCGGCGAAGCGGCCGTCCGGATCGAGGCCGGCGTGGTAGTGGGTGTCGAGCTCGACCTGCCAGATGCAATTGGCGCACAGGGCGGGCAGCTTGAATTCGATCCGCTCGTGGTGGGCGTTGAACAGCAGGATGAAGTCGTCGTCGTGGATCGCCCGGCCGCGCGCGTCCACCTCGCCGAGCGCCTCGCCGGACAGGTAGACACCCAGGCTGCGCGCGAAGTCGTGCGCCCATTCCTGGTCGGTCATGTCGGTGCCGTCGGGCTTGAGCCAGTGGATGTCGTTGGTGCCGGTCTCGCCGGTGTAGCGGATCGGCCGGCCCTGGAAGAAGTTGCGCCGGCGGAACACCGGATGCGCGCGCCGCAGGGCGATGAGCCGCGCGACGAAGGCCAGCAGCTCGCGGTCGGCCAGTGACAGCGACCAGCTCATCCAGCTCGTCGCGTTGTCCTGGCAGTAGGCGTTGTTGTTGCCGCCCTGCGTGCGGCCCATCTCGTCGCCGGCCAGCAGCATCGGCACGCCCTGCGAGAGCAGCAGGGTGGCCAGCAGGTTGCGCTTCTGGCGCGCGCGCAGCGCATTCACCCGCGGGTCGTCGGTCGGGCCTTCCACGCCGCAGTTCCAGGACAGGTTGTTGTCGGTGCCGTCGCGGTTGTCCTCGCCGTTCGCCTCGTTGTGCTTGTCGTTGTAGCTGACGAGGTCGTGCAGCGTGAAGCCGTCGTGCGCCGTGATGAAGTTCACGCTCGCGTAGGGCCGGCGGCCGTTGTGGGCGTAGAGGTCGGAGGAGCCGGTCAGGCGCCGCGCGAATTCGCCGATCAGGCCGCCGTCGCCGCGCCAGTAGGCGCGCATCGAGTCGCGGTAGCGGTCGTTCCACTCGGCCCAGCCGAGCGGGAAGTTGCCGACCTGGTAGCCGCCTTCGCCGAGATCCCACGGTTCGGCGATCAGTTTGACCTGCGAGAGGATCGGGTCCTGGTGCAGGATGTCGAAGAAGGCGCCGAGGCGGTCGACGTCGTGCAGCTCGCGCGCCAGCGCGGCGGCCAGATCGAAGCGGAAGCCGTCGACGTGCATCTCCTGCACCCAGTAGCGCAGCGAATCCATGATCATCTGCAGCACGCGCGGATGCTGCAGGTTGAGCGTGTTGCCGCAGCCGGTGAAGTCCATGTAGTAGCGCGGGTTGTCCGCCGTCAGGCGGTAGTACACGCTGTTGTCGAGGCCCTTGAACGAGAACGTCGGGCCGAGGTGGTTGCCCTCGGCGGTGTGGTTGTAGACCACGTCGAGGATCACCTCGATGCCGGCCGAGTGCAGCGACTTGACCATGGTCTTGAATTCCTTGATCGAGCCGCTGGCGGCGTAGCGCAGGTCGGGGGCGAAGTAGCCGATCGAGTTGTAGCCCCAGTAGTTGCGCCGGCCGCGGTCGACCAGGTGGCGGTCGTCGACGAAGGCGTGCGTCGGCATCAGCTCGACCGAGGTGATGCCGAGGCGCTTGAAGTGCTCGATCACCGGCGCGCTGGCGAGCGCCGCGTAGGAGCCGCGCAGCGGCGGCGGCACGTCCGGCTGGTTGATGGTGAAGCCGCGCACGTGCAGCTCGTAGATCACCATCTCGTGCCAGGGGATGCGCGGCGGCTTGTCGTCGCCCCAGGAGAAGGCCGGATCGGCGACCCGGCACTTCGGCATGCCGGCAGCGTTGTCGCGCCGGTCGGGCACCAGGTCGGTTTCCGGCTGGCCGAGGCGGTAGCCGAAATGCGCGTCGCTCCAGGCCAGCGCGCCGACGATGTCGTGCGCGTAGGGGTCGACCAGCAGCTTGTGCGGATTGAAGCGGTGGCCGTGGGCCGGCACGTAGGGGCCATGCACGCGATAGCCGTAGATCAGGCCGGGGCGCGCCTCGGGCAGGTAGCAGTGCCAGACCAGGTCGGTCTGCTCGGGCATGACGATGCGCTGCACCTCGTGCTTGCCGGTCGGGTCGAACAGGCACAGCTCGACCTTGTCGGCGTGTTCGGAAAACAGCGCGAAGTTGACGCCCTCGCCGTCCCAGGTGGCGCCGCGCGGATAGGGACGGCCCGGCCAGATCGCCGTGAGGGGGAAGGTCGGGACGAAGTGCATGGGGGGGCTTTACAGGAAGCGCTTGAGGATCTTCTGGCTCTGCGCGTCGAGCTCGCGCCGGTCGCGCACGAGGAAGTGGATGCCGTTGCTGTCGGCGATCAGCAGCGCGCCGGGGCCCTTGAGGCGGCGGATGTCGTCCTCGCTCTTGAGGATCAGCGCCGCGGGGCCGCGATCGGTCTCGACCTGCCAGGTGCTCGGCGTGGCGAAGCTCGAGACGGCAACGATGCGGCGGATCACCGGCATGAACTCGCGCTGGGCGAACTCCTCGCCGAGCAGCGTGCGCGCCGGCTCGGGCAGGTCGGCCAGGCGGTCGGCCCACAGCAGCTCCTTGCTTTCGGCGGACAGGATCGAGATGCCTTCGTCGGGCGCGGTGAGGGCGAAGGCGCGCACCGGCACGACGCCGGCATGCGCGATGCCGTCGCGGCCGACGAACACGAGGCGGCCGAACGGGTCGCGGCTCAGGGTGAAGGGCGCTGGCCCGGCGCTGCGGCTCATAGCTTGGCCTCCTCGGCAGGGTGCCTGACGGCGGCGGCTTCGGCGGGCACGGCCTCGCCGAGCGGCGGCGGTTCGTCGAGCTGCTTGCTCTGCGCCATGTAGAGACGCCAGTAGTGGCCCTCGCGCACCATCAGCTCGTCGTGATTGCCGATCTCGACGATCTTGCCGCGGTCCATGACGATCAGCCGGTCGGCGCGCCGCAGCGTGGACAGGCGATGCGCGATCGCGATCGTCGTGCGGCCGCGGATCAGGTTGTTGAGCGCGCTCTGGATCTCGAACTCGGTCTCGGTGTCGACCGCCGAGGTGGCCTCGTCGAGGATCAGGATGCGCGGGTCGATCAGCAGCGCGCGGGCGATCGAGATGCGCTGCCGCTCGCCGCCGGAGAGCGCCTGGCCGCGCTCGCCGACCAGCGAGTCGTAGCCGAAAGGCTGACGAAGAATGAACTCGTGGGCGTGGGCGGCGCGCGCGGCGGCGATGATCTCTTCTCGCGTGGCGTCGGGCTTGCCGTAGGCGATGTTCTCGGCGATGGTGCCGAAGAACAGGAAGGGTTCCTGCAGGACGAGACCGATGTGGCGGCGGTAGTCGGCGACCGCGACGCTCCTCAGGTCGAGGCCCTCGACCTTGATGCTGCCCTCGGTGACGTCGTAGAAGCGGCAGATTAGGTTGACCAGGGTGCTCTTGCCCGAGCCGCTGTGGCCGACCAGGCCGATCATCTCGCCCGGGCGGATGTCGAGGTCGATGCCGCGCAGGATGGCGCGGTTGCCGTAGCGGAAATGCACGTTCTCGATCGCGATGCCGCCCTTGACCGGCGGCAGCACGGCCGGATGGGCCGGTTCGGGCACGCTCGAGACGTGGTCGAGGATGTCGAAGATGCGCTTGGCGCCGGCGGCGGCCTTCTGGGTGGCGGACACCATGCGGCTCATCGAGTCGAGGCGCGTGTAGAAGCGCGAGATGTAGGCGAGGAAGGCGGTGAGCACGCCGACCGTGATGCTGTCCTTGGCGACCAGCCAGATGCCGAAGATCCACACCACCAGCACGCCGATCTCGGTGAGCAGGCCGACGGTCGGCGCGAACAGCGACCAGACGCGGTTGAGGCGGTCGTTGACCTCGAGGTTGTGGCGGTTGGCGTCGCGGAAGCGGTGCGCCTCGCGCGCTTCCTGGGCGAAGGCCTTGACGACGCGGATGCCGGGAATGGTGTCGGCCAGGACCGAGGTCACCTCGGCCCAGACGCGGTCGATCTGCTCGAAGCCGGTGCGCAGCTTCTCGCGCACGAAGTGGATCATCCAGCCGATGATCGGCAGCGGCAGCAGCGTGACGAGCGCGAGCCAGGGGTTGATCGAGAACAGGATCGCCGCCGTCATCGCGATCATCAGCACGTCGGTGGCGAAGTCGAGCAGATGCAGCGAGAGGAAGACGTTGATGCGGTCGGTTTCCGAGCCGATGCGCGCCAGCAGGTCGCCGGTGCGCTTGCCGCCGAAGTACTCGAGGCTGAGTTTCAGCAGGTGCTCGTAGGTGGTGGTGCGCAGGTCGGCGCCGATGCGCTCCGACACCAGCGCCAGGATGTAGGTGCGCGCCCAGCCGAGCCCCCAGGCCAGCGCGGCGGCGCCGAGCAGGCCGCCGAGCAGCCAGGAGACCTTGGTCCAGTCGATCGGCTTGCCGTTCTGATAGGGGATCAGCACGTCGTCCATCAGCGGCATTGTCAGGTAGGGCGGCACCAGCGTCGCGGCGGTGGCGGCCAGCGTCAGCAGGAAGCCGGCCAGCAGCATGTTCTTGTAGGGCACCGCGAAGCGCCACAGGCGCAGCAGCGTCCAGGTCGACGGCGGCGTGTGCAGTTCGCGCGCGCAGTTGGGGCATTCCTCCTCGTCGGCCGGCAGCGGCGCCTGGCAGATCGGGCAGACGGCGGCGACGGCCGGCGGCGGGGGCAGGCCGCTGACGATGCTGTCGCGCCGGCGGTTGAACTCGCGCTCGAAGCGCAACGCGGCCGGATTGCGCGACATGGTGTAGCGCCACAGCGCCAGCCGGCCGGTGGCATCGGTCAGTTCGAGCATGCCGATGCCGGCGTGGTCGTGGTGGTTCAGGTTCAGTCCGGCGGACAGGTTCCAGGCACGGTCGCCGGCGACGATGTGCCGGTCGGTCAGGGTCAACTGGCCCGGCCGGAAGTCGAGCCGGTCGTCGAGGTCGATCTCGAACGTCGCCAGCGTGCGTTCGTCCGACTCGGGGGGAACGGGGACTGCGGGCTGTGCGCCTTGGAGTAAAGTGTCGTCTGCGTTCACAGTCTGTAACGGATGGACGGTTGGCTCGGTTGCAATGATACGGCGAGCCGCCCCGCCAGCGCCGAGTTTTTATGTTCGCCGGGCGTGTCAGCCTGTGGCCGGTTCGTGCGTTAAACCGCGGCAGGGCTCCATGACAAAACCTCTATGAAATCCATCGAATTCCTGAAAATCGTTCATTTGCGTGGTCCGAACATGTGGACCTACCGCCCGGTCCTCGAAGCCTGGATCGACATCGGCGAACTGGAGGACTGCCCCTCCAACACCATTCCCGGCTTCTACGAACGGCTGTCCGCCTGGCTGCCCTCGCTGATCGAGCACCGCTGCAGCTACGACGAGCGCGGCGGCTTCCTGCGGCGCGTCGAGGAGGGCACCTGGCCCGGCCACATCCTCGAGCACGTGACGCTCGAGCTGCAGAACCTGGCGGGCATGCCCGGCGGCTTCGGCAAGGCGCGCGAGATGGACAAGCGCGGCCACTACAAGGTGGTGGTGCGCGCCTGGCACGAGGACGTGACGCGCGCGGCCCTGCATGCGGCGCGCGACCTGGTGATGGCGGCGATCGAGGACCGCCCCTTCGACGTGGCCGCCACGGTCGAGATGCTGACCGATCTGGTCGACGACAAGTGCCTCGGGCCGAGCACGGCCGCCATCGTCGATGCCGCCGACGCGCGCGACATCCCGGCCATCCGCCTCTCGGACGCCAACCTGGTCCAGCTCGGCTACGGCGCGAAGAGCCGCCGCATCTGGACCGCCGAGACCGACCGCACCGGCGCGATCGCCGAGAGCATCTCGCGCGACAAGGATCTGACCAAGTCGCTGCTGCTGCCCTGCGGCGTGCCGGTGCCGGAAGGGCGCATGGTCGATAGCCCGGCGGATGCCTGGCAGGCCGCCCAGGAGATCGGCCTGCCGGTGGTGATCAAGCCCTACGACGGCAACCATGGACGCGGCGTCTTCATCAACCTGACGACCCGCGAGGAGATCGAGACGGCCTACGGCGTCGCGCTCGACGAGGGCAGCGGCGTGATGATCGAGCGCTCCGTGTCCGGGGCCGAACACCGCCTGCTGGTGGTCGGCGGCCAGCTGGTGGCGGCCACCAAGGGCGACATGGTGTCGGTGACCGGCGACGGCAAATCGACGATCCAGCAGCTGATCGACAGCCAGATCAATTCCGACCCGCGCCGCGGCACGACCGAGGAGCACCCGCTCAACCTCATCCGGCTCGATTCCGCCGCGCGGCTGGAGATCGCGCGCCAAGGCTTCGGCAGCGGCGACGCCGTGCCGCCGGCCGGCCGGACCGTGCTGATCCAGCGCACCGGCAACCACGCCTTCGACGTGACCGACGAGGTGCATCCGGAGGTGGCGGCGCGGGCGATCGCCGCCGCGAAGATGGTCGGCATCGACATCGCCGGCGTCGATGTCATTTGCGAGAACGTCGGCCGGCCGCTCGAAAGCCAGGGCGGCGGCATCGTCGAGGTGAATGCCGCGCCGGGCCTGCGCATGCACCTCGACCCCTCCTACGGCAAGGGGCGCGACGTCGGCGCGGCGGTGATCGACACGATGTTCCCGGCGGGAGAGAGCGGCCGCATCCCGATCGTCGCGGTGGCCGGCACCAACGGCAAGACGACGACGGTGCGGCTGATCGCCCATATCGTCGGCCAGAGCGGCAAGCGCATGGGCATGACCACCACCGACGGCGTCTATGTCCAGGGCCGGCGCATCGACACCGGCGACTGCAGCGGGCCGAAAAGCGCCAAGAACGTGCTGCTGCATCCCGGGGTGGATGCGGCGGTGTTCGAGACCGCGCGCGGCGGGGTGCTGCGCGAGGGACTGGGCTTCGACCGCTGCGACGTCGCGGTGGTCACCAACATCGGCGAGGGCGACCACCTCGGCCTCAACTACATCACGACCGTCGAGGAGCTGGCCGTGGTCAAGCGCGTGATCGTCCAGAACGTCGGTCCGCAGGGGATGGGGGTGCTGAACGCCGCCGACCCGAACGTCGCGAAGATGGCTGCCGCCTGCCCCGGACAGGTGACCTTCTTCGCCATCGACCCGCAGTTGCCGGTGATGATGACGCACCGCGCGCAAGGGCGGCGCACCATCTACCGCGAGGGCGACGCGCTGGTCTGCTCGGAGGGCGCCATCGCCGAACGGCTGCAACTGAGCGGCATCCCCCTGACGCGCAACGGCGCGCTCGGTTTCCAGGTCGAGAACGTCATGGCCGCCGTCGGCGCCGCCTGGGCGCTCGGCATCGACTGGAACTCCATCCGTCTCGGCCTCGCCACCTTCGTCAGCGATGCCGCCACCGCGCCCGGCCGCTTCAACCTGTTCGACTATCAGGGCGCGACGCTGGTCGCCGACTACGGCCACAACCCGGATGCGATCCAGGCACTGGTGCAGGCCGTCGAGGCCTTGCCCGCGGGTAAACGCTGGGTGGTGATCAGCGGCGCGGGCGACCGGCGCGACGAGGACATCCGCCGCCAGGCCGAGATCCTCGGCGCCGCCTTCGACGGCGCGATCCTCTACCAGGACGCCTGCCAGCGCGGCCGCGCCGACGGCGAGGTGCTGGGGCTGCTGCGGCAGGGATTCGCCGGCGCGGCGCGCACCGGGGAAATCGAGGAGATCCGCGGCGAGTTCCTCGCCATCGACACGGCGCTGGCGAAGCTGTCACCCGGCGATCTGTGCCTGATCCTCGTCGATCAGGTCGAGGAGGCGCTCGCCCACATCGGGGAGCGGATCAGGGCGGGTTGATCACTCCGGCTTGTGCTCGCCGCCGAGCGCGAGCAGCAGGTCGTCGAACAGCCGCGGCAGCTCGCCCGCCATCAGCGCGAAGTCGGCGTCGAACAGCTCGTCGGCGCCGAGCGACCCCTCGGCCGCCTGTTCCGCCTGCTCCTTGAGGACGTCGAGGAAGGCGAGCCGCTTGAGCTGCAGCTTGTCGGTGAGGACGAAGGAAATCTTGTCGTTCCAGGTCATGCCGAGCTTGGTGGCGATCTTGCCGGCGGCGATGTGCGCGGCGATCTCGGGACCGCCGACGTCGTGGTGGACGTAGCGGATCGCCGACTGCGATTCGCGCGCGGCGCGCAGTTCGAGGTCGCTGTCGAGCGTGAAGCCGGCCGGCGCTTCCCCGCCGGCGAGCCAGTCGGTCATCGCGGCGCTCGGCGCGACCTGCGTCTGCAGCGGGCGCGGGGCGATCCCATCCACCGTCGCGAGCAGGACTTCCATGAACTCGTCGGCGCGGGCGTCCGAGCCGGCATCCACCCCGAGCCAGCCATGCACGGAGTCGATCCAGGCCCAGGTGGTACGCCGCTGCGAAAAGGCCTTGGGCATCAGTTCCTCGGCGACGCGCTCGACCAGGTCGCGCATCTCCTTGCGGCCGACCTTGCGCCCCTGTTCGGCCTCGATCTGCGCGGCACGCTCTTGCGCTGTCTGGCGGATCACCCCGGCCGGCAGGAGTTTCTGCTCGACACCGAGCGCCAGCAGCCACTGGCGCTCGACGGCATGCACAAACGCGCCGCCCGGGCGCGGATGTACCCAGCCGCGAGTGACCATCTCGAAGCTGCCGCAGCGGACGAGGGGACGGCCGGCCAGGCGGGTTTCGAGTTCGTCGCGGTCGAGCCTCAGCCCGTGCGGCAGACGATAGAGCCGCAGATTCCTGAACCACATGATCACGTTTCCAAAAAAGGGCGCAGGATACCCTGCGGCAGCGGGGTTGCGCCGCCTCGTCGGCGCCGAGTTTTTTTCTGCGCACAATTCCCCCGATTTGGCCGTGATTTGATATCTTACTGGGCTGTGCTGCTCTGCAGCATAATTAATTTATAAACCTATAGGGATTGGGAGATGGCCATGGCTAGTCAGAAGTTCGTCTATGCCTTCGAGGAAGGCGACGGCAAGAACAAGATGCTGTTGGGCGGCAAGGGGGCGAACCTCTGCGAGATGACCCAGATCGGCCTCAACGTTCCGCCCGGCTTCACGATCACCACCGAAGCCTGCCTGGCCTATCTCGAGCACAACGAGCTGCCGAAAGGCGCCTGGGACGAGATCCTCAAGTACATGAAGGATCTCGAGAAGAAGACCGGCAAGCAGTTCGGCGGCAGCGAAAACCCGCTGCTGGTGTCGGTGCGCTCCGGCTCCTCGATGTCGATGCCGGGCATGATGGACACCATCCTCAACCTCGGCCTCAACAAGACCTCGCTGCAGGCGCTGATCAAGCTGACCAGCAACCCGCGCTTCGGCTACGACGCCTACCGCCGCTTCATCCAGCTGTTCGCCAAGATCGCGCTCGGCCTCGACGACAAGCCCTTCGACGACGCCATGCTGGCGATGAAGCGCAAGGTCGGCGCCGCGCAGGACATCGACCTCAAGGCCGAGCATCTGTCCGAACTCGCCGAGCAGTTCCTCAAGATCGTCGAGACCAATACCGGCAAGCCCTTCCCCGAGGATCCCTACAAGCAGCTGGAGGTCGCCATCGGCGCCGTGTTCCGCTCATGGAACGGCAAGCGCGCGATCGACTACCGCAAGCAGTTCAAGATCACCAGGGAAATGGCCAACGGCACCGCCTGCAACATCTGCACGATGGTGTTCGGCAACATGGGCAACGATTCGGGCACCGGCGTCGGCTTCACGCGCAACCCGGGCACCGGCGAGAACCTGATCTACGGCGAGTACCTCGTCAACGCCCAGGGCGAAGACGTGGTGGCCGGCATCCGCACGCCGAAGCCGATCGCCGAGATGGAGCAGGACATGCCGGAGATCTACCGGCAGCTGCTCGAACTGCACAACCGCCTCGAGACGCACTACAAGGAAGTGCAGGACTTCGAATTCACCATCGAGCGCGGCACGCTCTACTGCCTGCAGACGCGCAACGGCAAGATGAACGCCGCGGCGATGGTGCGCACCTCGGTCGAGATGTTCAAGGAAGGCCTGATCAGCAAGGAGAAGGCGCTGCTGCGCATCGATCCGGCCATGCTCGAACAGTTGCTGGTGCCGCAGTTGTCGCCCAGCTTCAAGGGCAAGCCGCTGGCCATTGGTCTTCCTGCTTCTCCTGGCGCCGCTTCCGGCAAGATCGTCTTCGACGCCGACAGCGCCGAATCGCGCGGCCGCAACGGCGAAATGATCATCCTGGTGCGCGAGGAGACCAAGCCCGAGGACATCCACGGCTTCTTCCAGGCGCAGGGCATCCTGACCTCGCGCGGCGGCAAGACCTCGCACGCGGCGGTGGTCGCGCGCGGCATGGGCAAGCCCTGCGTGTCCGGCTGCGAGGCGATCCACATCGACGACATCAAGCGCTGCGCCACCATCGGCGACACCACGCTGCACGAGGGCGACGTCGTCACCATCAACGGCAGCAACGGCCACGTCTATGCTGGCGAGGTGCCGACCGTGCAGGCCGAATTCAGCGAGGACATGCAGACGCTGCTCAAGTGGGCCGACCAGGTCAGCCGCCTCAAGGTGATGGCCAACGCCGATACGCCGGAGGACGCGTCGCGCGCGCGCGAGTTCGGCGCCATGGGCATCGGCCTGTGCCGCACCGAGCGCATGTTCAACGCCACCGACCGCCTGCCGATCGTGCAGGAGATGATCCTCGCCGAGACCATCGAAGAGCGCCAGGCCGCCATCGACCGCCTGCTGCCGATCCAGCGTGCCGACTTCAAGGGCATCTTCAAGGCGATGAAGGGCCTGCCGGTCACCGTGCGCCTGATGGACCCGCCGCTGCACGAGTTCCTGCCGACCGCCGCCCAGCTCGAGCTGGAGATCGCCCACCTGCACCATCTGCGCGACTCCCTCAAGGCCCTGGAGGAGCTGCCCGAGACGCTCAAGCTGCTCAATCCGAAGCTCTACATGCAGTACGCCGACGGCCTGAGCAAGCTCGGCCGCAGCATGGAGGATTTCAAGGACAGCCACCTCGAGGAGGACGTCATCCTCAAGAAGGAGAAGACGCTCAAGAAGGTACGTGCGCTGTCCGAGGTCAACCCGATGCTCGGCCATCGCGGCGTGCGCCTCGGCATCACCTATCCCGAGATCTATTCGATGCAGATCCAGGCGGTGCTCGAGGCCGCCGCGCTGTGCGCCAAGGAAGGCATCGAGGTCTATCCGGAAATCATGGTGCCGCAGGTGGCGACGGTCGAAGAGCTGGCGCGCATCCACGGCTACGTCAAGCGCATCCACAAGGTGGTCGAACTGACCCACGGCATCAACGTCGGCTTCAAGTTCGGCAGCATGCTCGAAGTCGTGCGCGCCTGCCTGCGCGCCGGCCGCATGGCCGA
>AMWB02141272.1_pt2 | contig 11203 bp, 4 predicted proteins | sample 200311 | NCBI WGS metagenome assembly AMWB02 (sample SAMN02737377, study PRJNA173069) | bioreactor metagenome | biome: anode biofilm in microbial fuel cells | place: USA: California | collected 2010-12-16 | reverse complement strand
TTGAAAAAGTGCCTGACGGATGCACGGAAGTAAAGGTTAAGCTGATCGTGCCGTTGGAGTTTGTGGATGACTTCGACCAGGTAATGATCCCGGCCGGCAAGGAGGATATGATTACCGCACAGGTCATGGAGCTTCTCCGGACAAAACCGCCGGAGGATAATATTAACGATAATAAGGCTTCGAGATGAGCTTAGTCAAACCAAAAACCGTGGGGACAACAACTATCACGTATGTAGTGATGAGTGTCCTGAACCGACTGAAAGATTACTCTATGAGGCATTACAGCTTTTTGGAGCAGATCATCATTGAGGGATACACGGATCTTAACCTGTGGCACATGGATAACATCGAGGTAGTATATCTCCGGATGTCTGATCAGAAATCTGTAGATCTGCCTTGTGACTTTGTGGATTGGTCAAAGATCGGGATACCGATAAACGGGAAGATCCGGGTTCTCACCAGGAATGAAAACATTCTCCTTCCAAGGAAGTTTTCTGATGGTGCCGATGTGGGGAACACCGATGATGCAAACGAAGCCGTAGGTGGATTATATTTTACTGATCATTTCCGGAACGGGCAGTTTGTGGCCGGCCTATACGGACTCCCAGGAGGGATTGATCAGGGATACTATGATATTGACCGCGAAAACCGAAAGATCATATTCTCCGGGAATATTCCAAGGGCTGAGATTGTGCTTGAATACATCTCGTCCGGGATAGATCTTGCCGGGGGGACTATCATACCCAGGGAGGCAGTTCCCGCACTAAGACAATATGCTCTATGGCAGCTTATCGAGAACGATCCGAAGGTGTCATCAAATGAAAAGGAAAGAAAAAAAGAGCAATACGAGGAGCAAGTAGAGGCGTTGAGGGCCTTCCAAACTATCTTCACGATTGACGAGTACAAACGCAGAGTATGGAGGTCAACGAGACAAACCATTAAGAGGTAATCAATGTTAAAGAAACAATTAGTCCGGGCTATTGGTGGTCTTAATACAGACGATGATCCACGGTATCTTGCCGAGGGAGATTACCTTGAAATGCTTAATATGAGGGTTGGATCCAATCAGGAGCAGGGGGATCGAGGCCTCATTGAGACATTTCTGAGTCATTACCGGATAGAATTCCCGGGAGTAACTCCTTCGACGTTTACAGTTCTTTGCGCTGCAAAGGAAGATGAATTTGCCCGGGCATATATTTTGGCTCATGAGGGAACCGGTTCGTATTTTCAGATTTATAGATTTGAAACTGATACGGATGCAATAACGCTGATCTATCAAGCTGCAGCATCTCTTTGGAATATTACTCAGGCAACCAAGATCTATAATCCCAGGGTACTGGATGGGAAACTTGTTTGGACAGACAACGTGAATCCCATCAAGTATGTGGACGTTGCGAGACTGGAAACATCCTACTTGAATGGAATTGGTTTAACCCCGATGGTTAAATGGGACGAGACGGTAAGCTATGCTTTCGGAGTGGTGATCTATTGGCAAAATCGATATTATCGGAGTTTGCAGGAATCAAATATAAATCACCAACCCGACACCGAACCGACATGGTGGCTGCCGCTTGCGTTAATTCTGAACGCATATGGAGATATCTCCGATCCAAACAACTTTAATCTTGCGGCCTCACCTCCACTATTGGCTGCAGAGCCGGTGTATATTAATACGGCCGGAAGAGAAGCAAACAATCTGAGACAAAAAACATTTCAGGTTACTTATCGTTATGTGTACATTGATTATCGCAAAAGTACTTACGCACCGCCGAGCATAGTGCCGGCACCGGATCAGGAAGAAACTATTGATGGATTATTCAATCCAACCCAAACATATCACAATGGTCTTACCATCTCTATTAACACAGGAAACGAGGAAGTAAGATCGATAGAGATTGTTGGTCGGTCGTCAGAAGATCCCGCAGCTTGGTTTATAATGGGAGAAGTCTTATTATTTGATCGGGACGGAAACCGCAATGTCAATCCTGAAAGTTCTTATGTATTTAATTGGTATAATGACAGTGCTAAGCAGATCGTAGATGCCACTTTGATCTATACATTGTTTACCTACGTTCCAATAAGGGCAAAACATCTTGAATTGATTGAGGGAAACAGGCTTGCCATCGCAAACCTGACGGAAGGATATGACCGTATTCAACCCTTTGTTCACATGGAGGTGTCTTACGAGGATTTGACCGGGTTGAGTACTGAGAAAGAGGGATTAAGTGTCACACCCGTAATAACCGGATATTCGGGAATATTTGAGGCTTTATGGCAACTAAAATTTGAGCTTCCTTCTACTCAAAAGTATGGTCTTTATAAAATCAGGATAGTTCCTCCAAACCTTATTCCATTTGAGGCTCAGTTTAACTATACTACAGGAGCATATCCATTGACAGTAAAAAATGGACTTATCGCTGCAATCAACGCTGCGGGGTGGGCATATGCTATTCAGGCGTGTTCGGCCATTCTTGGAGAAACGGGACCGTCAGATTATAAGATTTGCTTCTTCCAGGACGCGACACACGGCATTATGGATGTCCCATTTGAGAATTGGCAGTATAATACCACCTGTTACCGGGAGGTTCCTGCAGTCATAGCAGTCAATAAATATCCGGCATTAAAGGATGGAGCATCCCACAGTTGGGGAATAGTCTATCGGGATATTGCCGGCAGGATATCTCCGATCATCGGAGCCGGGGAGATTGTGAAATATCTTCCCTTTCCAACAGAAACGGCAGGGATGGCTACTAATCAACGGGCAATAATAGACTTTTATATCAATCATCTTCCTCCAGATTGGGCAGAGTCCTACGAGTTTGTATATGCCGGCAACAGGACCGTATCATGGTTTTTGCAGCTATTAGCATATAACATTACCTGGGGAAAGGCTGCGGATAAGCATGACGTTGCAGATCCATATCAGAGTCGGGATAACCGAGTGAGCCGGGTGTCCCTGGAAGATATGTATGCAAGGACCCGGGAGAAGCTGCCATCATGGGCTGTTGAGCAATATGTATGGGAAAAGGGCGACAGGATCCGTATTATTGGTGTTGTTGATTCTTTGGGTGTTCTTTCCGAGATCTCGTTTATGTTTGACGCTGAAATTATCGGAGTTTTTACTGATACTGATTGGATAAGCGGGATCGAACACACAGAGATAGAAAGGGCATATCTGTATTTTCAGAATGATGGATGGGTGGGACTAACGCTCCCAGATATAAGCCGATATTGGAGTGATGTGTTAGTTGAGATATACAGACCGTACAAGGAATTCTCTACAACGATATTTCATACTACCGGAATGACATTTCCTGTCGCGGTTGACGCATATGGGCATAAATATCATAAAGGTGATACTGACCAGGTTTTAAATTCTGCCGGTCAGGTTATAAGCGCAGCCATTGTCCGAAATAAGGCTCATGACGTATGGAAACACTATCGTAACTTTAGCGATAAAATGCTTGATGTCATTCATCATCTATGGGTGGAAAATATGTATTGTTCTGACTTCTATGTCGCCGAAAAATTAACATCATCAGGACTACCAATCCCGGACTTAAACAACTTTAAACAGACAATCCTTACCAAGCGGATCAGGCATGGAGGGTTGTATAATTTTGGCACCGAACTGAATAATATTGCCAAGTTTGATTATGATGATTTCAAGGACGTTAAGGATGAACACGGACCTATAGAGGGGCTGAGAGAGGTTGGTTTTATCCTGAAAATCATTCAGTACAATAAAATCACTGCCATATATCTCAGTAGGCAGGAATCATTTACCGCATCAGGTCAGGCTCAATATTTGTTTACTGACAAGGTATTTGGATCTCTGCGTCCCGGAATGGAGAAATATGGCACCAGGCACCCGGGAAGCGTTATTGTGCATAATGAACATCTGTATTTTTGGGATCAGGCTGAAGGGGCCGTGATCAGGGATGCGGCCAATGGAGCTTTTCCGATTAGTAAGTACAAAATGACCCGTTTTTTCATAGACAAGGCGAGAGAACTTGCCGGTGCCGGGTTCAACGAGGATGCTGTTGAGTTTGCCTATAATGTACATGATGACACCCTTCATTGCACGTTCTTTAACGGGACCGCCTATGAGACGTTGATGTTTTCAGAGTTGGATCAGAGATGGAAATATTCAAGTGATGCTAAGATACGCCGGCCGTTTTGGTTTGGGAAGAGGTTGTTTCACACCGCAGATGGAGCAATCTATGAATGGTGGAGAGAGGCTGAACTTGGATATTTAAGGTTGTCAAATGTTCAGAAAACGGCACGACTTGTGATAGCGTTTGCCGAAGATTCCATGAAGGTTAAATACTTCAAAGCATTAGCAGTATATCAGACGGGCGCGACACCTATTGCATCTGTCCTGGTTCCGGCCAAAGGGAGTGCTGTGGCCCGGGATATGCAAACCATTGTTGCGAATTGGGAGCGAGAAGAAGGGATTTATTATGGCCAACTATTGAGAGATATAAATACTCCTGGTTTAACTGGGGATAATAACAAGTATATGAATGGCATCAGGCTGAGAGGAGAATATTGTATTGTTACTCTTGATGTGACCGAGAGCAATGAGGTTGTACGGATCTTCAATGCCATGATGACCACAACGGATAGTGAACGTAGTCTGTAAAAAAAAATAAGGAAATGGGAATATTTAGCGTTGTCGGAGATGTAGTCGGGGGGATTCAGGCCAATAAGATTGCAAAAAAGCAAATGAGCGAAGGAGACCGGATGCTTGCCGAGGCGAAGTCCCTCCAGGCAGGATATAAGAGGCCCGAGATGATGACTCCCGAGGCTATTCAGGCCATGGTACGGATGGCGCAGGGACAGATGTATCAGAGGATGCCTGGGGCAACTCAACTTGAAAATCAGATTCAGGGAGCTACAGCCCAGGGTATGTCTGCCATTGGAGAAATGGGGGCCGGTGCCGAAGGGATGGGGGCTATTGCAAACCTGTATGGTAATCAGATGGGACAGATGCAGAACCTTGCAGGACAGAACGCTGCATATCAGGCACAGGGGCAACAGGGCTACATGAACGCTTTGCAAGGCCTTGGAGATTGGCAGCAGCAGAAATGGCAATGGAATGAAGCGGATCCTTATCTTCAGGCCATGATGAAGGCTTCGCAGCTTGAACAGGTAGGATATCTGAATAAGTTCCAGGGTTATAAAGCAAAACAGGGAGCATCAGCCGAAATGTGGTCAGGTATAGGAGAAGGGCTGGATCAAACTATACAAGGAGCCGCAGATATGACTACGGGAGGCCTGAGTGATATACTCTCATTGCTTGGTGGAGGATAATTTAATATAAGATTATAATGGCGAAATCAGTTAATACTCAAACGACAACGAGAGATCCGTTAGGTATAGGTGTTCCATATTACGGAGAAACCACGTCATTTGACCCCGTTGAATACATCAGGCGCAGAAGGGAAGAGCGTAAGGCTGACTATGAAGCCAATAAGGGAGAGCGTCTTGCTACTAAGCAAGCGGTTGCCGAGGATTTCAGAAAACAGATTAAACCCCCGGAGGCATGGGAAACGGAGGCATATAAGACTCTCAGTGATGAAGCTCTTGCTATATCCCAGGAATATCAGCAGGATGTTTTGAAAGGAGGATTTAATCCTATGGGATCCCGGGAGACGGATATTGCGACAAAGGCGAAGTATGATAAAAAGATGAATGAACTGCAACAGGATTTTAGCCTGTATAAGCTCATGAAACCAAAATATGACTATGCCTACCAGCAAGCCAATGATGTCAATAAACAGGAACTTATAGATCGGGAACTTACCAAAAAAAACCTGGATGCTCTGTACAATGCCCCGGATCTGAAAACAAAGGCCGAGATATTATCAGGGGATGTGATTGTGTTCAAGCCAAAGCCTGTTGAGGTAATGGACGAATTAGCAAAGGGGTTAAATGCCTTTGTTCCTGACCTTGACAAAACGATTACCGCCGAGGACTTTGATCCCAAAAGTGGGATGTGGAGAACGGAGACCTTGGAGCAAATGGATCCAGGGAAACTTGATAAGGCCATGGACCAGGTATGGGATAGCTTTTCAGATCGTGTTCAGAATGAGTGGAAGCGAAGATATGAGGCGGCACCGGCCAGAGAGAAAACCGCAAAGATTGACGGTGCTGAAATTCCTTTAACGGAAAAGGAATGGTTCAAATCAAAGTTCAGTCCGCAATATGCCGAAAAAATGGGTGTTTCTTACAGAAATATGCCTAAGTCGGAAAAGAAGGCTGATACTTCCATGGATTGGGTAAGTCGGAATGCAGACGGGTCTCTGAACGTGGAGGATATGACCGATGTCATTACTATCAATAGTGCCAGGACTGCCACGGAAACCCCCGTAAAAAAGGTTAAGCGCAGTGGAGAGGTAGTGTACAAGGGTGCAGAAACGAAAGAGGTGAGTGAGCCGGCAGCCTATAACACCATATCTATTCCATTGACGGCATTTTCAGATCCTTTCGAGATGTATATCCACGGACAAGCGATAGATACTGAAACCGGGAAAACCCCACCACTTGGGAAAAGCGCGGTGCATACTCCGGTTCGGATAGACTTCATGCCCACATGGACAGGAGATGCCAAAGAAGTGATTATTGAGGACCAGAAAGAAGATGGCACTAAGGTGTCGAAAACATATACTCTTAATCCAGGCGATAGGATTCCACAAGATATTGAAGATGAGCTTCAGAAAGAAGGGATGAAGTTCCGGTATCAGCCCTATCTGATGACCTCTTCGATATATGGGGCTTCGCTGCAAGATGTCAATATAACCGGAGATCTTTCATGGTCGCAGTATGTCTCGAAAAACGGGAAAACAATGATTGTTCCTTGGGATAAGGCTAAAAACGAGTTTATAAATAAAATGATGTCCAAGAAACACGATGTCTCTAAATTGATAAAATTGATCAATGAGATGGACACTCAGTTAAACAGCGTTGAAAGCATTTTTAAATAGTATGCGATGGCAAAGCAGATCAGGATCGTTGATAAGCAGAAGAAAGAGACTCAGGCAACTACCAACCTGAATACCGCGAACAAAGTTCAGGAAGGCAAAGACAATACTTCATGGTTTAAGTATTATGAAAACCAGGTTATTAATGATGAAAGGTTTTCTACTGCATCTGAAGAGGACAAGAAGAGATATCTAAACAATCTTTTCGATACCTATGGTAAGTTACTTGGTGCAGATCCCCGGTCTCTCCCTCCGGATGAATATGCTAAGAAGAAAGCAGATTATATCAACGGTACATTCAGTAAATACACGACTGAAGGGATCTATGAGGTTGAAAAGAAAGGGACGGATACTATACCAGTGATGCAAACCGATACCATTCCGAAGGTTGAGGTACCTGTAATCGCCCAGGATACAACAAAGCCACCCAAGGAAACATTAGTTCCACCTACGCAGCAGCCGACGGGAGAGAGTGATATTATCAAGCAGGTTAAGGCTGATGCTGAAAAGTACTACACAGATAAAGGATGGCCATCTCCCACATGGAAGCTCTCTGAATATGAAAAAGGGGTGATGAAGATTCAATCTGACTTTTCATCAGGCAAGATCTCTGCGGATGAGGCAACCACGGAGATAGATAATCTTGTAAGGGGTCTTGGATTGCTTAAAGACCAAAAGGAGGGAAAGGTTTATGTTTCTCCTACTGAAGTGGAGATGTACCGGGAACAAATAGAGGCAGCTTATCAGAGAAACCTTCAGGACCGGACAAAGGCAGAAAAGGATCCTTTCATGAAGGATGTGTTGGATGCTCTTAATATTGGGGCAAACAGAGTAATGACTTCTCCAACCCGGTTACTTGCTGTTTCGGAAAGCGTAGGGAATGGACTGATGAAATTGATTGGGCAAAAAGAAAAATGGGGTTCAACATATTGGAAAGATCAGGCTGATCAAGAACGGGCATTATCTCAGTCATGGGCCGCCGCGAATATGAGATATGATGCGGGCATTGCCGAAATGATTCAGTCCGGAAATACGGCCGGTGCTGCCGGTCAGACAATTCTTTCTGTTGCAGAGAATCTTCCGATGCTTACTGTACTGATCCTTGGCAATGCCATGGGCGCAACCAACGTTTCCCTGGGTTATATGGGCTTTGACACAATGGCCGATGAATACATAACCTCAAAGTCAGATCCGAATATGACGGAACTTTCCCGATGGATGGGAGCAATCACTAAGGGGATGGCCGAGGTTGTGTTTGAAAATATGGGTACGGTATCCATCTTGAATAGTGTACGCAAGGGAGTGCAGGATCTTGGAGAACAAACCGTCAAGGACGCTCTATTAAGTGGTTATACTCCATTCTTCACAAAACTTGCAAATATGGCAATGAAGGGTGCCAATAACGCAAGTATTGAAGGGATGGAGGAGATGTCCACTCAGCTTGTACAGAACCTTGTGGATATTGCCAACGGGAAGGATGTTAAACTTGACGATGGAGTTTTGGATGCTGGAATTATAGGTGCCGCAATCGGTATGGGTCTGTCCTCTCCGGAAGTAATTGCCAATTTTAAAGGGAAGGATGCGTACACTAAAAAGATTCTTGAAATTGTACCTGACAATATGGAGTTTGAAAGCAAGGTAGAACTCATTGAGTTATTGCTTGAAGCTGATAAACTACACTATGAACAATCCCAGGGAGTAGCAGGAGTTGAGCAGATAAACAAGGATAAAATTAACCAAATCAATACCCGGATTGCTGAATTAATGGGTCTGATGAGGGAGGAGGGAATTCTGGAAGGCGAAATTTCAACATCAAAAGTTGTACCGGCAATCAATCCAGGGGATCTTCAAATAGATCCTGACTATCTTGAATGGCTGAAAGAAGAGAGGGGCATTATTGACACTAAGATTGAGGAGGCCCAGGCAAGACTTGGGCTGCCAACAACACCCGACATATCTGTCCCGGATGAGATTGAGGAAACCATTGATAAGATTGACCGGGGAGAACCGGTAATCAATGTCAGGCTGAAAGAGGCCTCTGACTTTCTGTACAAGGAGTATAAGAGGCTGAACATAATGAAGAAGTCTTCCCGGAGGATGTTCACCGAAGATCAGATCAATGATATGATGGACGTACTTGCCGAGGATATAACGAATCTCAATAACTTAATCAATGAACAATCCGAGTCAGGAGACTTTAAAACCAAGGAAATTAAACTTACAGACGAGGTTACGGTTAGCCAAATTACCGAAATTGGAGAGGGAGAGCCTGGTCAAGAACAACCCGGTGGAGAGGCCGGAGCCGAAGGTAAAGAAGTTGGTGGAACCGAAGGAGCCGAAGGCGTAACCGGCGAACCAGAAGAGAAACCTAAGCCCATCGAGATTACCGGGACATATGGCCGGCCGGAAGACTTCATGACTAAACCGGTACGGGAATTTTCTGGAACCTTTAAGGCAGAGCAACGTAAAGCCTATGCTGAAATAGACAAGGTAGAGGAGAGGATCCGGAACCTAAAGCATCGCAGGGATCAGTTGACCGGACGACTAACAACGGAACAGCGCATTCTGAAGAAAAATATTGAAGACGACATCTTCCGGGCAGAGAAGGAGATTGAGGCCTGGGATAAAGGTTTCATAGATGATGTCAATGAGTTTGTAGAGAAGATCAAACCTGATATTGAAAATGCCATTGATGTTATATTTCCGGAAGCAACAGCAGAGGATCGAGAAGCTATTATGAGTGAATATTGGACAAGAATGACCGAGCCAACAGAGCAGGATATCAATTTGTCCATGGAAGATCTCTTAATTAATATTATTGATACGAAAGTAGCTGGGAAAGAGCCGGCACCTAAATCCGTAGAAAGGGAAGCATCTATTGTACCTACATTCCCGGAAGGATATCGTCCGAACATTGTTGAGCGTAAGCAGAATTGGAGATATACCGTATATCAACCGGATGGCGAGAGCGAGGCCTCGTCACTTACATTAAGGAAAGAGCCGGTTGAAACAGATGAGGGACGGTTACTTTCTGTAGGGATACTTAGTACTACTACAGGAGAGGAAAACAAGGGTCTTGGCACCAACACGCTGAAGTATGCCATGGCGAACCTGCCGACTGAGATTGATGGGCTTATCATTCCCGCAGGAACCATGACAAATCAGGTTCAGGTTCCACGGATACTTGAAAAGCTGAAGGGGATATATAACATCATTGATAAGCTTAATGGCGATATTGTGATTCTACCAAAGAATAAAGTTGCCTCAGATATTGAAGGTCCGGAAAAATCGGAAGTAAATGTAAGGCCCCAGGCTGAAGGGCAGGATGAGGTTTGGTTTATCGAGAAGGTGGATCCGGAGATGAAGAGTCTTCCGGCCATGATGAAAGTTAAATTACAGACTCTTACCGAAACCAATGCGGGGATGAGTATTGGTGGTCCTTTGATTTCGGAGAACATCGAGAATGAAGAAGATTTTCAGGAAGCCATGAAAATGGTTGACTTGATGAAGGAATTCTCTATCCAAAATATGGAGGAAGCTCGGGATGGCATACAGAAATACGCAGGAGCAAGCCCTGATGTCCGAGAGGAATATCGTGCCAAATGGGAGAAGGTTGCTAATTGGATTGACAAATGGAAGGGTGAGTGGAATCAGTGGTATGAAGAAGAATTCAAGGGAATACTGCCGGAAGAACGGGAACCTGAAACATCGTCAGAAGGTGAACGGATGCGAAAAAGCGGTAAGCGCACCGTTAATGGGGTAGAAATTCTCCGACAGGCTCCGTTAAAACGCAAAATTGAAGGAGATGTCAAATCCGCAGTCCGGTTCAGCAAGAAGTTAAATCCGGAGGCAACATGGACGGTTATTGAAGCTAAGGATTTACAGCCGTCCCATCTCTCCGGAGTTGAAAATCCAAAGCACTTTATTCCAGAGGCACAGCCACGCAACAGAAGTACGCTTAAAGCTCTCATGGATGCCGCAAGGGAGAAAGCAATGAATCTTGATCCAAGGCAGTTGGAGTATTCTCCGATAGCATATACGGGCGCACCGATAGTAAATACCCGGGGAGAAGTTATCCAGGGTAACGGCAGGGCTGAGGCAATTATTTACTATTACGCCACACAGGGGAAGGATCCGAGAGGGTACAAGGCGATGATCCTTGAAGAGGGAGAGAAACTTGGATTTCGCTTTGAACGGATGGAGGAGATCCGGAAGAT
>AMWB02115171.1_pt1 | contig 11209 bp, 15 predicted proteins | sample 200311 | NCBI WGS metagenome assembly AMWB02 (sample SAMN02737377, study PRJNA173069) | bioreactor metagenome | biome: anode biofilm in microbial fuel cells | place: USA: California | collected 2010-12-16 | reverse complement strand
TGCGGCCCGCCGCCGTGAACGATGACCGGATTCAGGCCGATAAATTTCAATAATGTGATATCCTGAGCAAAATCCGCTTTGAGCTGTTCATCCACCATGGCATGGCCGCCATATTTGACCACCACGGTCATTCCGGCAAACCGGCGGATGTAGGGCAGGGATTCAACCAGAATGTCCGCAACATTCGGGGTCATAGGAACTCCTCTTATCCACAATACTCAGGCTTCAAGACTGAAACCCGATGACCCGAAAAATATCGCTTCACCAGGGACCTTCAGCCTTCAGCCTTCTACCTTCTACCTTCAGTCAACAGTCTTCAGTCTACAAAATATACCTGCTCAGATCCTCATTGCTTTTTATGGCCTTGAGTTTGGCATCCACCCGATCTCCATCGATGACAATCTTTTTTTCCTGCAGATCCGGTGCATCGAAGAGAATGTCGTCCAAAAGACACTCCATCAAGGTGTGCAGCCGTCTGGCGCCGATGTTTTCGGTCAGGTTATTGACTTCTTCCGCAATGGCGGCAATGCGTTCAATGGCGCTGGTTTCAAAAACCACGTCAACGCCTTCGGTTTTCAGCAGTTCCGTGTACTGAAGGATCAAGGCATTCTGAGGTTCGGTCAGAATCCTGAAAAAATCCTGCCGGCTCAAAGAGTCCAGTTCCACCCGGATGGGGAAACGGCCCTGAAGCTCCGGAATCAGATCCGAGGGTTTGATGGTATGAAAGGCGCCGGATGCGATAAACAGAATATGGTCGGTTTTAACCGGTCCATACTTGGTGGTAACGCTCGAGCCTTCCACAATCGGCAGCAGATCCCGCTGCACCCCTTCCCGGGAGACATCCGGACCGTGGCCGCCGCTTTTTCCGACGATCTTGTCGATTTCATCCAGGAAAATGATCCCGGACTGTTCCACTTTTTCCCTGGCCTGCCGGATCACCTTGTCCATATCGATCAGATTCTGGGCTTCTTCCTGGGAAAGAAGCTCCATGGCCTCCGGAACCTTGATCTTTCTGCGCCGCGTATTCTTCGGCAAAAGCCCGCCCAGCATATCCTTGAAATTGATGCCCATTTCCTCCATGCCGACATTGGAGAAAATTTCCACGGTGGGCATGGACCTGTCGGGAACATCCAGATCCACGTAACGGCTGTCCAGTTTTCCGGCACGCAGCATGCCGCGCAGTTTCTCACGGGTTGAAAACGATTCATCCGCGCCAGGGGTCACCACCTCAAGCTGGGTTTCCTTGGCAGCTTCCCCCTGCTGGAGCCTGGGTTTGGGGGGCAGCAGCAGATCCAGCATTCTTTCTTCGGCAATGCTCCTGGCTTTGGGTTTGATGGCTTCCTGCTCCCGGGTTTTCAGCAGGTTGATGGTCAGCTCCAGCAGGTCCCGGATCATGGATTCAACATCCCGGCCCACATAGCCGACCTCGGTAAACTTGGAGGCTTCGACCTTATAGAACGGGGAATCCGTCAGTTTGGAAAGCCGGCGGGCGATTTCCGTTTTCCCAACGCCGGTGGGTCCGATCAGGATGATATTTTTGGGAGCGATTTCATCGCGAAGGTCTTCGGCAACCTGCTGCCGGCGCCAGCGGTTTCTCAGGGCAATGGCTACGGAGCGCTTGGCGCGATGCTGCCCGACAATGTATTTATCCAGCTCGATGACGATTTCAGATGGTTTCAGTGAATTCATGGGTGATCGCATAATTCTTCAATGGTGATGTCCGTATTGGTGTATATACAAAGCGAGGCGGCGATGGCCATGGCTTTTTCGACAATTTCCCGGGGTTCTAGCGTTGAATGCCGCACCAGTGCCATGGCGGCCGCCTGAACAATTGCACCTCCGGAGCCGATGCCGATCACGCCCTCATCCGGTTCAATGACATCGCCGTTTCCGGACAGCAGAAACGTCCGGCTGTCATCAACGGCGATCATCATGGCCTCAAGCCGCCGCAGATATTTATCGGTCCGCCACTCTCGGGTCAGCTCGACCGCGGCCCGGGTAAGATTGCCGTTGAACCGTTCCAGCTTGCCTTCAAGAAGCTCGGAAAGATGCAGGGCATCCGCCGTTGCACCGGCAAATCCCACGATGATCTTTTCGTTATAGATTCGCCTGACTTTTTTGGCCCTGTGTTTGACGATGGTGGTATTGAGCGTTACCTGCCCATCGCCGGCAACCATCACCTTTCCCCTGTGTCGAAGCGCCAGTATGGTCGTTCCGTGAAATGCCAATTGGGTCTCCTTACTTTCTGGGATGGGCCTTGTCGTAGGTTTCCATCAGTTTATCCATGCTCACATGGGTATATTTCTGGGTTGTGGACAGCCGTTTGTGCCCCAGAAGCTCCTGCACGACCCTTAAATCCGCGCCGGAATCCAGCAGATGCGTCGCAAAGCTGTGCCGCATGGCATGGGGAAACACCGGCATGGAAAGGCCGCATTTCAGCGCCCATTTATCCAGGATGCGGGCAACCGATCGGGCCGTCAACCGGCCGTTGCGAAAATTCAGAAACAACGGCCCGTTTTCGTGAAATCCGATTCCGGACTGACGCGACAGGTACTCCCGATAGGTCCTCAGGGCGGCCAGTGCCTTTTTGCCAACGGGTGTCAACCGTTGCTTGTTCCCCTTTCCGCAGACCCGGATCACGGACTGGTCAAAATCCACGTCATGAACATTCATGGCCGTCAACTCGGAAACGCGAAGCCCTGCAGAATACAGCATTTCCAGTATGGCCCGATCTCTCAGGTCGGAAAGTGAATCTGCTGAAACCGAATCCAGCAGCCTGAACATCTCATCGATGGGAAGAAATACAGGGATTGGGCTTTCGGTTCGGGGGTTTGGAATCATCTCCGCCGGACTGGCATCCAGGATGCCCTGCCTGACAAGAAACCTGAAAAATGACCGGATGGCTGAAAGCTTTCTGCCGATGGATGTCTTGGTGTTCGCTTTATAGAGATAGCCGATGTGCCGCCGGATCGCCAGCGCATCCAGCATCTCAATGGATACATCCTGGAGTTCCTTTTCCAGAAACATCGTACTGAGCAAGACAAATTCTTCAAGATCGTGGGCATAAGCCCGGCAGGTATTGGCCGAATATCCTTTTTCAGAAGAAAGGGCTTCGATGAAATGCCGAACCAGTGACATTGCCGGATTCAACTCACGGGGTTTCCTCTTTCCAATCGATCAGTGAATGGATGTCCTGCCAGGAGCCGACTTCATGAAACGGATGGATTTTCCGATTCCAGGGCTGCCTGAAAAGGAGCGGCTCAATGCCGGCATCTTTTAGCTGGAAACAGGTCTCCAGGCGGTCTTCGACAAAATAATCAACCCGATGTTTCCGCAATATATCCGCTTTGGCGTCAAAAGACCCGGTTGGTATCACCTTTACCTGCTCGGTATCGATTTGAAGGATGTTTTGAATCCAGTCAAGAATCGGTCCGGTGTAAGGCCGTGCCGTTACAAACAGGATCGGGCTGCTGATTTTTTTCAGTCGGGTCAACACTTCCACCGCACCTGTCATGGGCTTGAGCGGCACCGTATAACGGCCGTCCTGTATCCTCTGGATAATTGTTTCGATCAGATCCGCATCCATTTCAAGACAGTCCTGTAGCATATAGCAGGTGATGTCTTCATAGCGAAGATAATCAACCTGATAGTCTTTTCTGGCAATATCGAGAAACAACGTCATGGTATCGGCCAGAACGCCGTCAAAATCGAATGCAATGGAATCCGGATTTATCATCTTGTCTCAATCCATACACAAACCTGCAAAGGCGCAAGTCATTTCCCTGGAGTCTTTGCGCCTTTGCAAAAAATAGGGTTTCCTGGCCATTTAGGCTTTTCGGGTCTGTTTTTTCAGGCGGATGATTTTTTTCTTGTATATCCTGGCCATCCGAAGATTGTCTTCAGTCACGGCGGCTGCCTGCACGATCTTCAGTTCCCGCATTTTTTTCTTGATTTCACGGACCGTGGAATTGGTTTTTCCGGAAACCACATCCACAATTCCACGGGCTTTTTTGATTCCTGCAATGAGTTCCGGCTTGTTCATCCCATATACGCCAGTAATATCCGTGGATTCCTTTGCCAGATCTCTAAGCTCTTTTACCGTCATTTTATCAAGAGGTTTTTCTTTTTCGGCCTTCTTTTTGCTGCCTCCCATAACAACTCTTTCTCCTTTCCCAAGTTAAAATCACAAGCGCAGGCAATCATCTTCAGCCTCCGCAATACAAAACATTCTTAATAATCTATTTTATTGAATACTGTCAATCGGTTTTCAATCTGATTTGTTTCAAAACGGTTTTAATACCTTATCCAGTTGGACCGGTCCGGAAATCAGTTTTTGATCCAGCATGATCTGCTCCGTCTGTTTCCATGCGGAGATATCAATGCTTCCGATGATGCTCTCCGGCCCCGGCTTGATGAGGCCGCGTGTTACCGCCAATTGTCTGCGGATAATATTCGCCGGTGTGTCCTTGTCGAATTGTCGAAGCACCGAAACCGCCTTCTCATTATTCTCCGGAGCCACCGCATCCTGCCAGCCTTCGATCAGCGCTTTTCGAAAACGATCCACCATGTCCGGCTGCTCACCGAACATTTTTTGCGATGTTACCACGGAATTTGCCACAAACTTCACTCCGAACGCATCGGGATTGAAAAAGCCGACTTTTTCTTTCGACTTCTCCAGTTTATCCTGAATAATAACGCCCTGTGCATTGATGTATACCGGCCACAAATCGACCTTTCCTTCGTAGAACGGTGTGTAATCGTAGCGGACACTGTATAGATCGATCGATGCTTCGTTGATGCCGAATTTGGCCAGAAGGGTCCGCATAATGGTTTCATCGTTTCCACCAAAAGTGATTCCCAGGGTTTTGCCCCGGAAATCGGCCGGGCTGTCGATATGCAGTTTCCCGGTTCGATATACCCATTGCAGCGGATTCACCTGAAAAAGCTGTGCAATCACGACAATCGGGGAGCCCTTTGCCGCAGCCCGAATCACCTGATCCGCCGATGCCACGCCGAACTGCGCATGGGCCAGTTCAAGCTCCTTGATGGCATCGCGTTCAGGGCCGCCTTCCTTTACGGTAACCAGCACGCCATGCCTGGCAAACGCTCCGTGCACATCCGCATAGAGATCTCCCACGACGCTGGTGTTAAAAAGCCATTTCAGGCGATAGGCCACCGGCGTCAAGTCCCCGCAGTCCGCGGTTCTCCCAAGCAGCACTATCCAGACACTCACCCAGACGATTGCTTTGATATATTTCATTCAGCCCCCTGCCTTCAGTTTTCTGCTTTTCTGCCCTAAGCCTGGCACTTTTTCTGAATCAGGTTCCCCATCCACTCCAGAGCGGTCAGATAGAGCGATGTGCTGATGCCGATCAGAAACAGAGCGGTCAGAATTTTCGACAGATCGCTCTGATACAGCGCAGTCCGGATACTGTAACCGATGCCAGCGTCCGCCGCAATGAATTCCGCAACGATCGTTCCGACCATGGCCATGGTCGCGCTGCCCGAAATGACGGTCGTCAGCTTGTTGATGTTTTCATAAGCCCGAATCCGGACCTGAAGCCGCCAGTTCATGCGTTTTGTGGCTACATAAAAATGCTCGATGCTGTCAACGGGTTCGGACAGAATGCCAATGATGGACAGCAGTAAAGGAAAATAACAGATCATCACCGCAATCAGCAACCGGGTGAGCAGGCCATCGCCGAGAAGGATAAAGATAATGGGGGCTACCGCCACAATGGGATAGGCCTGGATATTGTAGGCAGCCGCCTTGATCAGGGATCCGATCCACGAATTCCGGCGCCCGACAATCCCCACCAGAAAGGCCAGAATGATCGAAATGATATGGCCGACAATGGCAATCCAAAGGGTATCCAGAACATTGAAAACGTATCTTGCAAAAACAGCCTGGCTGGTCTGCCAGATTTCAACCGGGCCCGGAATCACATAATCCGAAAGGTTCAGAAGATATTTTACCAGAAGCAGCGACAGAAGTCCCAGAAAATAGACCAGAACAAACTGCTGTATGCGTCTATGAAGCATGAACGATCTCCAGCATGGTCTGCTCCAGATCCTTCATGACGAAATTATTTTCATTCATCAGATCCCGCCCGGAAATCACATGGGCTTGCGGTTGTTTATCCGGGCTTCTCATCACGATAATCTGACAGCAGAATTTGGCGATTTCCATCATGTTGTGCGAAATATACAAGAAGCATCTATCCGGAAACAGGGTTTTCAGGGTGATGATGATACGGCCGCGGGTGGTTTCATCCACATTGGCCAGGCTTTCATCCATGATCAGCAGATCAAAATCCTGAAGCAGATAGCGGATAAGATTGGCCCGGTTTTTCTGGCCTAGGGACAATTGGCTGAATCGGGCGTTCATCACGGGCTGAATTCCGAAGGAATCCACCAGCGTATCCAACCTGTCCGGGCCCGAAGCCGGCGTGGTGGATGCCATCAGGTCCCCGATACTGGCCCACCCGGGAAACCGTTCCATATTGTGGGTATAAAGAACCTGGGAAATCTGACTGGAATGGATCTGTCCGGAATAACCGGCCAGTTCCCCGGCGATCATACGGGCAAGGGTTGTCTTGCCCAGTCCGGATTGACCAAACAGGGCATGAAAGCCGGGCCCTGTCACCTGACAGCTCAGATGATCCAATATGTGGGTATCGGTTCGGGGATATCGGTAGGAAATGTCCTGGCATTCAATTTGCATAGCGATACGCTGGATGACTCCATATACAGTGAGTGGTATGATGCTGACCGTCTGTACTGAGCTCTGGCTGCTTTCAGATATCGAACTGTGCCTTGATCTTGTATACTTTCGTTGCCGGCAGGTTCAATATGTCGGTAATGCCGGTTTCCCGGGATATGGCTTTCAGATTTTCTTCGATATCCGCCATGGATGGTGCAATAAAAGTAAACCAGATGTTGAATGCGTCATCCCGCTGGTAATGATGGGTGACACCGGGATATTGGTTCACCAGCCGGGCAAAGTCGCCAATTTTGTCTTCCGGAACTTTTGCGGCGCAAAGCGTGCTGACAAATCCGATTTTTCCGGGCACGATATTTCCACCGATTCTGCGAATGATGCCGGAATCTTTCAGCCGGGCGACTCTTTCGATAACCATGTCTTCGGTTAACCCCAGATTTTCCGCAATTTCCAAAAAAGGACGCGAGGTGAGCGGGAAATCTGACTGAATACGGTTCAGTATATTTTTATCCATTTCGTCAAATTGGGACATGAAAAATTAGCCTCCGGGACAATCTCGTAAAAACCGGTTTCCGGAACGATCAGATCATGCGACCGTGCCATCTTCACGAAATTTATGCATTGAACAGATGAACATGTATTTTGCGGTTGCGGGGACCGTCGAATTCACAGAAGAATATTCCCTGCCAGGTACCCAGCACCAGGCGGCTGTGTTCAATCGGCACCAGTTGCGATACGCCGACGATCGTCGATTTGACATGAGCCGCTGAATTTCCTTCCATATGGCGATATCCGGCCTCCCGGGGAATCAGCGTGTTCAACATCATCAGGATATCGGATTTAACGCTGGGATCGGCGCTTTCATTGATGGTAATGCCTGCCGTGGTATGGGGAATATACAGCATGCAATAGCCGTTGCTCAGGGTTCCGGCAGACTTCACCACCTGCTGAACCCTCTCGGTGATATCGATAAATTCTTCCTGGGATCGGGATTTGAGACTGATAATTTCCATTGTTGTGTTCCCCGGAGTATCACATGAAATCAAATTATGATTGTTGGCCTGTTATCACGAATCTAAAACAATTCGATAAAAAATTCAAATTCTTATTTTTTTAATACATATCCCAGCCATGGTTCCTTGCTTCCGATAGCGGAAACGTTTCGGAAAAAAGATGCCAACTGCAGGTTCAGTCTGTCAAAGATTTCCCTGAGTGCGGCATCGCTCCAGAGATAAAACGTTCTGCCGTCCGCGCAGTCCATGATGCCATCGCCTTCTTTCAGCGTCAGCAGCATCAGGCAGGGAGAAGGAAAGCCGGAGAGGATTTTTTTCAGGATGGAAAGAAATCGCTCTGGGGGAATATGCACCAGGGACCCAACCCACATGACTGCGTTCCATGACCCCGTTGAAAAATCAAAATCTTCCAGATCCCCTTCAATTATCGGGCACCCGGTGAGGGATCTGGCCAGCTTTGCCAGTGCGGCGGAACGTTCAAATCCGGTGGGTTCAAACCCGCGCTGTTTCAGCCAGAGCAGATCCCGGCCCGATCCGCAGCCGATGTCCAGAATTCGCGATCCGGGCGATAGAAGCTGAACAAAGGGGGATAAAAAAATGGACGGATCCGCTGAAAAAGTCTTATTGTGGTAATCGCCGGCATGGCTTTCGTAATAATCGATCATGGGCACTTCTTCTGGAGCAGGATTTCGCAGAAACCACCTGCCACAAGATCCGGCAGTTCGGCAATTTCGGCAAAACCGATATTTTTGTAAAACGATAGCGCCCGAGCATTAAATGAGGATACCGTTGTCCAGATATTGCTTGACGCCCCGCTGCTTTGATCGGACATCCACACGATAATCTCCCTGCCCATGCTTTTCCCCTGATACGGGGCAAAAACCGCCAGCAGCTCCAGGTACGGTCCCCGAAGCCACGGATACCGGATACAGACGACTCCGGCAGTCTCTTCGGACACGACAATGGCGTAACGGTACAAAGAGGGGTCAGAACGGATCAGATAGCCAAACAGGCCCTCTTCCGTGTACCCTAACCGCAGCCAGGGGTCCATGCCTGCCAGCGTCCTGCTGATGGATCGGGCATTTTGAGTCTCCATCCCGTGCAGTTCACATGAAGGCAATTTATAGTGCACGGATGAAAAAGGCATTTCATCGATTGACATCCTGTTTCTTCCCGACGGCGCTGTCATACCGGCGATTATCTCCCGGTACCACTTCATAGCATTCCCTGCTGGAAACCGCCGGGCCGCGGGCCAGAAGTTCGCTGACCGTCAGGAACGCATATCCCTGCTCATGCAGATTGGGAACAAAAAGAGGCAGTGATGCCGCAGTGCTTTTTCCCCTGCCGTTTGCATGACAAATGATAATGGACCCGGACCGGGAGTTTCTCAGAATCACCCGGGCAATCTCCTGCGCAGAGCGATCCGGTGCAGGATCTCCGGTAACCACATCCCACTGGATTGCAGGCAGTCCACAATCCCTCAGAAGATCCAGGGCCTGAGGGGAGCACGCTCCGTATGGAAACCGGAAGAGGCGGATGCTTTTTGGAATGCTGTTCATTTCCGACGGGTCAATTCCTGCAGCCGACACTCTTTGCCTGAGTATTTCCCAAAAAGATTCATACTGGGCCTGGGTCCGGAGAATCTGGATACGCATGCGGGCGGCATCAATCGTCCGGAAATTGGCATGGCTCCAGGAATGGTTTCCGATCTCGAAAAGCGGGTCCGCCATCAGTTGCAGCGTTTTTTCGGGATGCGAGCGCATCCATTTGCCGCCGGCAAAAAATGTCGCCCGGATCTGATGATCCCTCAGGTAATTGACAATATCGGCATCATAACCGGATTTCTCGGCTGCCGACTCACAGAGGTCAAAGGTCAACGCGATGCATTTCTGGTAGCCAATGGGAGCGACACGGCGAATGGAATTCTGCAATTCCGGTCCCAGTCGCGCGAGGAGATTCTCAGGAAGCAAACGCTGCGGCGGGCCGGGATTTTGCTGCCGGATGATCCGTTTATCTTCAGGCCTCCCTTTCAATTCTTCAGGCCTCCCTTTCAATTCTTCAGGTGTCCAAAGAGTCGATAGAATGACTCCGGACCCGAACGTGATTTCGCATGCGGGCGGCGTATCGGAAACGGTCACGCCCGTGCGATCCTCCGCAAAGCAAGTTGTTCCGGAGAAAACCAATGATAAAATAAAAAGTCGGAACACCCGGATGCCCATCGTATTCCAGAGAAAATGCCAGTGTGTCAAAAGATATCGGGCTTGGTTTTGGGAAGGGGGTACAAAAAAAGGTCCTGCAATGACTTGCAGGACCTTTAAAAAAAATAAAGACCGTCTTTGCCTTTAAAAAAGAAAAGGACTTAGACGCAGCCGGTCGGTTTCGGAAGGCCGGCCATTTTACAGGCTCCCTTGCCCGGGCCTGACGGAAACAGCTCGTAAATGTGTTTCAGTTTGAAGCCGGTGACCTTGGAAAGTACGCGGACCATCGGAGCAATACCGTTCTTCTCATAGTATTCTCTCAGCATGGAAATAACCTTGCGGTGTTCTTCGTTCAGTTCGTCGATACCTTCTTCTTTTTTCACAAACTGGACCCAAGCTTCCGACCAGTTGGTGTATGAATCAATAAAACCGTCTTCATCAACCACAAACTTTGTTCCCTGAAATTCGATTTCTGGCATTTACATTCCTCCTTGGTTTATTATTATTTTAATGGCAATCTGCCTGCTAGCTTAAAAATATAAGTAAAATTAACTATATCATCGTCCGAATATTGTCAACATGAAAATGGAAATCGCAACGAATTCCAGTATGAAGGATATGCCTGCAATCAAAAACCTTCAGCATTCAGCCTATTAACCTACATCCCTTAATATTCCTTGGGCATGGTCGTCAGCTGTGCCAGCGTAAACACCGGCCCGTCCTTGCACACGAATTCTTTTCCCACGTTGCATCGCCCGCACATGCCGATACCGCACTTCATCCGGTTTTCCAGCGACATGATGATATGATCGTGGGCATACCCCATCTTGTCCAGGACCGGCTGGGTGAACTTGATCATGATGGGCGGCCCGCAGATGATGGCATAGGTGTCGTCCCCCGCCTCGGGCGCTTTTTGTTCGGTGATGGTCGGCACGAATCCGACATTGTATTTCCAGCTCGGGTCGTTGGCCGCATCCACGGTGATGTGCATGTGAATGTCATCGCGGCGTTCCCAGGCAGCCAGTTCATCCCGATACAGCAGCATGCCGGGCGACCTGGCACCGTAGATGACATTGATGTCCTTGAATTTTGCGCGGTTTGCCGGATCCAGCATGTAAACGATGGAGGACCTCAGGGTGGTGAAGGCGAATCCGCCGCCGATGATCACCACGTTCTTGCCTTCCATGATCTCCCAGGGATAGGAATTCCCGAGCGGTCCCCGCAGCCCCATGATATCGCCGACCTTCATGGAATGCAGATACGTGGAGACCAGGCCG
>AMWB02076875.1_pt1 | contig 11211 bp, 7 predicted proteins | sample 200311 | NCBI WGS metagenome assembly AMWB02 (sample SAMN02737377, study PRJNA173069) | bioreactor metagenome | biome: anode biofilm in microbial fuel cells | place: USA: California | collected 2010-12-16 | reverse complement strand
GGTGTGAGCAGCCCGCCTTGATTCTGGCATCGTGCCCTCACGGTAAAAGACCCTGGTGGACGGATCAATCCGTGATTCTATAGCGTAGACGGTACCGGTGAACAAGCTGTCGCTGCCTGCCACTGTGAAAGTAATATCCATCCCGGTCGCGATGCTGTTGATATATTTTTCAGGCACATTGAATTCGATTTTGATGGGATCGGTTTGCTGCATGCGGGCGATCAGCATCGAGGATGAAATATATCCTCCAGGGCTGATGTACCGTAAACCAACCCTGCCGCTGAAAGGGGCATAAATACCGGTCTTTTCAAGCCTGGCTTTAACCAGCTCAATTTCCGCCTGGATCACGCCAAGCTGGCTGCGGGAAATATCCAGTTCTTCCTGGCTTACGGCCTTTAATTCGAGCAGTTTCTCTTTCCGGAAAACATCATCCTGGGCCAGCTTTTCATCCAGGAGAAGTTTTTTCAGTTCGGCCTGCAATTCACTGTCATTGATCTTCACCAGCAGTTCCCCTTTCCTCACCATTGAGCCTTCCTGGAAATTGATCGACACTACCCGGCCGGGAACCTCAGCCCGTATTTCTACTTCTTCATTAGCCAGTATGTTTCCCGTGGAAAAGATCCTGTTCTCCATCATTTTTGGGCTGGCGATGACTGCTTTGACTTCAACCGGCCGAGGGGCAGAAGTTGGAGAAGATTCCTGTTTTTTTTCTTTACAGGAAAACAGGATAATCATGGAAAGTAAGATCATATATTTAGGAAGCCTGGAAGCTTTATTCATCATAGCAACGAATTGTTGGATCATAGAATTTATTTCAGGAGGTAAAATTAGGCAAAAAAAAGGGGTTGTCTCAAAAGTTCGCAGTGATTGTGCATGATGGCATACCGGTTAATGCGCCGATGGGTAAATCCGTCGGTTCCAAGCTCGTTGCAAAAATAGAACCAACGGCTTTAGCCGTCTGACTACCATATCAACATGAATAACACCAAAAGGAACCCGACGGGTTCCTATATGAATAACACCCCCGGAAACCCGAAGGGTTTCAACTTGAATAACTTTGCCATACATTTCACCGATTCAAATTTGATGCCTTCGGTATCGGATGTGATCCCGTCCTATAGTCTTACCGTCCTACAGTCTTACTGTCCTAAAGTCCTATAGTCCTCCCGTCTTTAATAGAATCAACCCTACCCGGTTATTTTTTCAAAAACTTACTGATCCACACCTCTTCCCTGGCGTTTATCTTTATAAAATAAACACCCGCTGAAAGATTCGAAGCATCAACCCGAATATCTTCCTGTTCTGAAATATCATACTGACCAGTGAAGATCAATTTTCCGGTAATGTCCACGATATCAACATTTACCTGTCCAGGTTTTTTCAGGTCGAACATGATGTTCAGGCTCTCTTTTACAGGATTAGGATAAATAAACGGCATGGAATTAAAGACTTCCGATTCCTCAATGCCCAGGAAAACAATTTCATTTTCCAGGATCATCATGTCAATATTATCAGCCGAAGGTTGCGCTTCATTCAGTTCGATCATCATCGGTGTAACGGATTTTCCAGGGATTTCAGCAAAAATCTCGTAGGTACCGTAGGCGAGATCATTGAACGTAAAGCTTCCATCAGCGGCGGAAAGGGTCATGGCGAGTACACCAGGATCTGCTGTGCGCAGAATGATCGGAATTTCGGCAGTCCGGCTGCTGTTTTCAATGGTCCCGCTGATGCTTCCAGGCCCCTGGGGAGCATTCACGACAGGTACCAGGTGGATATGGGCTCCATCGGTATTCTGGTTGAGATGGATTATCGTGGCTTCTTCCCAGTGGATCACATCCCCGTAATAAGTCGGCAGGTAATCCCCGTAATATTCGGAATTAATGCTCGGCTCGGCTTTAACGATATATCCGGCCGGAACAAGCCCTGTAAATTCGTACCATCCTTCTTCCCCGACCATCTCCGCATAAACATCCACAACTTCTTCTTCAATCATTTTATAACCATAAGCAAATCCTGACTCCAGGAAATGATCCCCGGCAAAAACCCGTCCTACCAGGAAATACGTCGGATCAACAGGTTCCAAAGTTACGCTAAGGATTGACCAGCCGGGCACTGCCGTGGTATCCTCCACCCATCGGGTCTGGTAACCGTTCCTGCTGAATTGTACGTTGTATTCCCCGGCTTCCAGCGGCAATTCAAAAAATCCGTTATCGTTCGTATAGGTCTGGTGGTCACCAACCTGGACCCGTGCTTCATTGATCGCGTAACCGGTTGCGGCATCGGTCACATATCCTTTAAATCCAGCCTGATCGTGGTTCACCACATGCATGACATTGTGATGAATAATATGGGGAATATCAGGCAGGCTGGTCAGGCATTTAAGATCCTGCTCATAGTTACCCGCTTCAAATCCAACCGAACTATACGTGATCCAGATCGTTTCCTGGGAGTTTGGAGGTAAAGTCATGGAAGCCGGATTCACATCAATGATAAAATTCCGGTGAAGGTCAAACCTGACGGCCAGTTCCGAATGAACATATTCCGCATTATACACAACCTGGAGGCCCTGCTCGGAATTCCACGACTGAAGCCCTGCCGTAGCACTGGTCTTTTCAAAATCCTCACTGACTAAACGATATTTGATCAGGATCGAACCATTGGCCATCATGATGACCTGCCCGGTAATGAACGATTCGGTCCCCGGATAATGCACCATCTTCGTGAACTGAACCACGGTTTTTTCTTCATAATTTTTAAAATAAACCCTGGAAATTGTACTGTCCATCTTGAGATCATCCCAGAACCAGGCAATGAAATCATTATAATCGTTATTGGTAGGTAAAGGATGGTTTGTATAGGAAACAAAAGGATCATCAAAGCAGATAACCCCGTTGGAACTGATCCAGAAATGATTCTTCAACTGACCGTAAAAATGAAAATTAAAATCCATCTCATAAGGTCCGGCAACCTGGTCATCACCTAATCCTTCCACTAAAATGCCTGTCTCCGAAATATCGGTCCACGACCACTCAGGGCCGCCATCCTCTTCACTGTCGATCCATGTGTAACCGAAACTGTCAGGTCCCCCCTGGTCCTTTGATGCATAACCGACAAATGAAAATTCTACTGCCTGTTCCGTTGCGTTATGCAAAACTGTATGAACCACTGCAGAATCATTCAGGGAAAGGGTTTCTTCAAGCGCCGGCGGATCAAAATAAACCGGTTGCTGGGCATAATTCCTGATCGTTAAGCTGAATAGTGAAAGGATGATGATGAAGAAACGAATAGAAATGTACATTTTTTTCATCGGAGTTTGATTTAGATTAAGAAAAAAAAACGAAAAACAGGTTCACAAATTTAGTGATTTTCAGAAGGATGTCAAGGAAAGCGAATGCTTTTTATACAAAACATGCTTGAATAGTCAAAACCCTGGTTAGGCATAATCTGAGCAGTCTTTTTATATTTGTTCAATAATTGAACCGGTTTATGAATCGCAGATTTTTACTTCTCTTTATCTTTCTTCCTCAGATTATTATGAGCCAGTCAGCGCAGGATATCAATAAAGATAAGGAAAGGTACGCATTTGGGCAGATTTACGCCGGGTTCAGGTACGGATTAAAAGATACCTACAAACCACAGGCGGCATTTGAATTTAACCAGGGGATTATCGGGTATTTCCACCAGATTGCGCCGAATGTGAGCGGGAAGATCATGTTTGATGTGACCCGGACCACAAATATCACCAGCATTCAGGATTCATCAGGCCAATCGATGACGGTGACTTACTTTGAAGGCAGCAAATACACGGCATACCTCAAAATGGCCGAGATCAAATGGGACATCAACGATTACCTGGTTTTGCGCGCAGGCCAGTTGCTCAATACCCAGTATCTGACCTTCCAGGATCCTTTCTGGGGCTACCGGTATGTCGATGTCACGTTTCAGGAGCGCTACCGCCTTGGTCAGCCGGCCGATTTCGGGATACAATTCGATGTGAAAGTGAAAGACAAATTCGTCAACCAGTTTTCAGTGGTGAACGGCGAAGGGCCTTTCCGGCACCAGGACCTTAATGGCAAATTCATCTTTTCAAATAATATCCAGTATAGTCCTGTTAAAAATCTTACGTTAAAACTTTATGCCGATTACGGACCTGCCATAGATACCGGTGCTGCGTATGGCGATAAATGGGTCATTTCAGGATTTGCAGGGTTTAAAACCACCAGGTACAGGATAGGCGCAGAATACGATTTTGTGAATAATTATGGATGGACAGAAGGAAAAGATTACAGCGGTTTTTCGGTTTTCGGGGGATGGAATTTCATCGGTAAATTTGATGTTCTCGCCCGATGGGATTATTTAAAGATAAAGACGATAACCGATCAGGATATTTTTAATTACTACATCCTTGGATTTCAGTATGAACCGGTCAAGATGTTCACTATGTCAGTCAACTTCCGGTACCTCTCCTTTGAACAACTGCCGTTTGTATATGCTAATTTCGGATTGAAGTTCTGATGAATACTGCTCACTGGTTACTGGTCACTAGTCACTAGTCACTAATGACTAATGACCAATGACCATCAGCTATTTCCTCACCAGGCTAACGATCGGTGCTACCGCCAGCGAAACGCCCATTCCGATGGTTCCTGCTTCCGGTGACCCGAATCCCGCAACCGACAAACCGATACACACGCCCAGTCCGAGAATCATTGATGAAAAAGCGGCCAGCTTCGTGGTTTTCTTCCAGAATAGGCCCCAGATGAATGGTCCGAGGAATGCCGATCCGATGGCGCCCCATGACATGGCCAGGATCGTCACGATGGTGGAAGGTTTGATCAGGGCCAGGATCACGGATAACAGCACGAAAAACAGGCTGCTGTAACGCATCATAATGGTGAGGCTCCTGTCCGTCATATTTTTATTGATAAAACCTGACCAGAAGTCTTTCGTGAACGAAGAGCTGGAGATCAGGACCAGTGCGGCGAGCGTCGACATCGATGCAGCCAGGATGATCAGAAGGATAATGATCGATAACGATTCGGGAATGACCCTGGCCAGCATCTCCGGCATCAGCGCGTCGAAAACCGGCTTTCCGTCGGCATTAAAGGCCAGTGGTGATGTATCCGGATTGAGGAAAACTCGTGTGGTTGAACCGAGGAAATAGGCAATGCCACCGATCAGCAGGGCGAAGATTGTCGAAGCGATCATACCGGTTTTGATGGCTTTCCGGTCTTTGATCGCGTAAAATTTCTGCATAAGCTGGGGCATAGCAAACGGTGCAACACTGGTCAGCAGGATCAGCGAAAGCAAAGGCCACCATCCCGGGGGGCCGACAGGGTCTACCAGCTTCGGATCGATCGAGTTCAATGTTTCCGTGATCCCATGGAATCCTCCTCCGGCATTGATCGTATATCCGAATAAGATTAAAACTCCCGTCGTCATGATAATCCCGAAAACAGTATCCATCATGGCCATCGATTTATATCCTCCAAGAACAATATAAACGGCCGTAAATGCACCCATGAAAATCACGGCATGCCAGTATTGAAGCCCTTCGAATGAGGAGGCAAACAGGTAGGAAAGACCGATGAAAACAGCGGCCGAATAGGGAATGAGAAAGATAAAAATGGCAATCGAAGCCACCATTTTCATCATCGGGCTGTCGTACCTTTTCTCAAGATATTCACTCAGGGTGTGCACACCTAAATCCACCGACATCTTTTTGACTTTCCAGCCTAAAAGTGCCCATACGAGCAGTGTACCGATCAACGCATTAAAAATTCCGATCCAGATGCCTGAATAACCGAATCCCCAGCCTACTTTTCCGGCGAAGCCGATAAAAACAACCGCAGAAAAGTAAGTAGCCCCGTAGGAGAAAGCGCTCATGATCGCGCCGACTTTTCCACCTCCCAGGAAGAAGTCGTTGAATGAACGGGTTTTTTTAAGCCCGATTATCCCTACAACGATGATAACCAGGGCATAGAGTGAGAGCACGAGTATTTTAATCAGCATGAGAGAGATCTTTAGTAAAATTTTGTGGCAATTTATAAAATTCTTTCATGCCGGGAAAAATCTAGGGTCCATTTCCGATTGTAATGGTTACGCCGGCAGGAATATTTATCGTTGATCCATCCTGTAAATCAAGGTGGTTGATCACCGGATCATCATCTGAAAATATTGATGGATAAAATTCCCCGGGCAGGTATTCCGGGATAATTACCTGTGAACCAGCGCCGGGAACAATGCCGTTGCTCCAGTTAACGGCATTATTCCATTCTCCCGTAATGCCGAGCCAGAAGATGGGAGCACCGGTGCAGGAACCGGAAATGACAACGGAATCAATTACAGGAATAGCATTAAACGCCGTTAAAGTCACGGTAAGTGTATCCCTGGTATTTACCGGTCCGAAATCCACTTCAGCCATACCATTATTGATGAACGCTGTTCCCAGGAGTTGGAAATTGTTAGAAACCGCCACACGGGCGCCTTCCTGGTCAGATAAAACAGTGATTTGCCCGGAACCAAGGGGCAGGCTGTCGGCATGGCAAACGATCATTTCCAGCGGACTGGCCGTCCGCACCATCAGGGAAGGATCGCCGAATATTGTCCAGGTGTCGGTCATTTCATCGCCATATACTCCGTATTCATCATTCATGCTCATGCATCCATTCATGCAAATGCCGCCGAATGAACGTTTGATATTTGACGGGTATGTTTCGACAAGGATTTCAACCATTTCATCCTGCCCCTCCATGGGAGGACTCCAACTCTGATTAATCGTCGACATCAGTGCAGCTACAGCTCCCGATGGCTGATTGTTATATGTCGCTCTCAGCCAGGTTTCAGCAAAGCATGTGAATCCGACGAAATTTCCGTTAACACAGGCAACTGAAAGTATAAAAGGCAGTTTATTGGAATTATTCAGCGATGCAATATTTGAGGTGTTGAATGTCGAAGTACTCCAGGCGTAAATACTACCATGTCCGGTATAAGAAATGATGCCGGTTCCGGTGTTGATTTCATTGGCCACCATGGATTGCGTTGGATTACCTGTCGCATCCTGTTCGCCCTGGCTGCCATCATAAAGCTCCGCACCATAAGAATAAGTATATGCCAAATATTCACTGCGGATGTTGCGCTGGTGCTGCCAGTCGTATTCCCCGTCGTCGCCTGTCCCCTGTGATGAAGCGATACACAGCGCACGCTGGAAGAAGGAGGGGTCAAGGCCGGGCTCCAGCTCATAATTCAGGGTGCGGGCCACCTGCGTGAGAACATGATCTGCATTTTCTGCGGAAAAGCGTCCGGTGAAAATATCCGGGTAATGGTCACTGCCGGCGATATAGCCGTAATCATTATCCGAGGGCCCGGCGGATGTTGAAGAGGTGGGGATCTGTGCTGCATCACCGACAAGGAGCAGGTAAGTCAGGCCATAAGTAGTATAGTAATTGGCCACATACGCTTTTATTTGAGCGGCTGTCGTTCCAATGGTACTTACATTAACGATTTCTGCCGGTATGCCCGACATATTCTTCCAGTCAGCAAAGCCCTGCATTTCATCCATAAATGATTCATAAGAGATAATCAGCATATTCCCGTCTTCTTCGAGAGGTGTATATCTTGAAGCGCTCCGGTATTCATGATAATTCATAAAATTCCGCGCATAAATATCCTCGAATGCTCTTATCGCCTTCCCATCCTCCCGTCTACCGATCAGTGGATTTTCTCCATCGTTGCCAGCGGCTTTAACTTCAATCACCAACCTGGTGTAAACCCTGAGAATTTTCTGCACCGGATTATACCCGAAAGGATAGATGACCACAACCTGTCCGCGCATGTCCCTGATGATATGCGGTGTCCTAAGTTCAGCAGTAACACCCGGGAAAAAAGCATCGGTTTGGTACGCGCTTCCATATTCAAAGGGGATGCCGGCAGGATCAATATCACGGGTTAGATTACCTTTTGACGGGATGATCGAAATGCCAGGAATGTCTACATATTCTTCTTCAATCATATTGATCTGCATCCTGGCCAGGTCGGGAATAGCCAGGGAGGCGGTCAGTTTTCCAAGATCCGGTGCCCCTTTGATGAGCAAGGGTGTCGAATTTTCCGTTCGGATCATCATTTCAGTTTTCCCATCGACATTTCTGACCGGTACCTGCCAGAATCCGGTGGTAATGATTTCCAGGCGAGAAGTTTCAATCGTGGAGCTGAGTAGTTTGATTTCAGCACGTGTGGGTGTACTACTTCCCAGGTCAGTCCATGATTTCCCGGTTTTTACCTGGGTGAATGATAGACCTGGAATTGACAATACAAGGATTGAAACGAAGATGATAAATTTATTGTAATGAATTGATTTCATAATGATCATAAATGGGTGGAAGAACATGAGGATAAAGGTATAAAAATTAAGGGGAATGAGGGATGCTGGAAAAGTCGTAGTCCCACTATAGTGGTAGTACGACTTTTAAAGTAAAAAATCAATTTTTAATCAAAAACTTGTAGTACAACTATAGTGGTAGTACGACTTTTTATTTTCTTAAATATTATTATCTTTACCTAAATCATTATCCACTAAAAAATTAGTCTTATGAACGGAATTTTAAAGAAAACCACCGCTGAGTTCTTTGGAACCTTCTGGCTGGTGTTCGGAGGTTGCGGCAGCGCCATTTTTGCCGGGGCATTTCCCGAAGTTGGAATAGGTTTTGCCGGCATCTCACTGGCATTTGGTCTCACTGTTGTGACCATGGCTTATGCTGTTGGCCATATTTCAGGGGGACATTTCAATCCTGCGGTTTCATTTGGACTCTGGGCTGGAAAGAGATTCGACGGTAAAGAACTGCTGCCTTACATTGTTGCACAGGTTTTAGGCGGATTATTTGCCGGCTTAATTCTTTTCCTGATCGTACGTGGTAAAAGTGACTTTGCAGGTGTCGGTAATTTTGCCTCCAATGGGTATGGCGAACATTCGGTAGGGGGATTTTCGATGATTTCAGCGTTAATCGCAGAAATCGTGCTCACTGCCATGTTTCTAATTGTAATCATGGGTGCAACTGACAAAAAAGCCCCGGCAGGATTTGCCCCTTTGGCCATTGGTCTGGCTTTGACATTGATCCATTTGATCAGCATTCCTATCGATCAGACTTCGGTAAATCCTGCACGGAGCACAGGCGTGGCAGTATTTGCTGAAGGCGGATGGGCCTTAAAGCAACTCTGGCTGTTCTGGGTTGCACCCATTATCGGAGGAATCCTTGGCGGAATCATTTACAACTGGTTTGGGAAAAGCAAGTAGATCAACGGCTTTAGTCATTTGATCAAACTTCTGGTGAAATTCCTTCTTTTGGCTTTCTTGAAATATTCAGGATAGTCAGAATTATGCCAAGTCCGATAATAAAGAAAATGGCAATGGCAACCACACTGGCCCTCATATCTCCAGTAATGGCTTCGATTAAACCAAAACAAAAAGTGCCCCCTGCAACAGCCAGCTTTTCCATCACATCGAAGAAGCTGAAAAAAGATGTATGGTCAGTAGTTTGAGGTAACATTTTGGAATAAGTTGATCGGGCAAGCGCTTGTGTTCCTCCCATCACAATTCCAATGAAAAAAGCAGCTGTGATGAATCCAATCGCATCAGTAATAAAGTACGCACCGATGCAGATGAGGGTCCATGTCGCCAATGCGATCATAAGAGCCTGCAAATTTCCTATACGGTTAGAAAGCCAGGCGAACGTATAAGCACCGAACATACCAACGAGTTGGATCAACAGGAGGGTAGGGATCAATATCTGATCATCCAGGTGTACGACTTTCTTTCCAAAATTTGTGGCCATGTACATCACGGAAAGGAGACCCATCATGAAAAAGAAATAGCAGACCAGGTAAAGGCTCAGAGTCTTTGATTTTCTGATCTGATGGTACACAATTCTCAATTCTTTATAACCATTCGTAAATATATTGTCGCGACCATGCCTTTTTTTGAATGTATATTTGGGAAGACGTAAAAATGTGATTTGTGAAAATCCTATCCACCATAAACCTACAGTAAGGAATGAAATCCTTGGAGGTAGATTGGAATCAGCCGGAATGCCAAACCAACCGGGCTTCATGATCATGGCCAGGTTAAAAAGCAGTAATATAACTCCACCCAAGTATCCCATAGAATATCCCCTGGCGCTGATCTTGTCATGATCTTCAGGTTTAGCGATGACAGGAAGAAATGAGTTGTAAAAAACGATACTGCCGGCATAGCCGAAAGTGCCCAGCCCGAAGGCAATCACGCCAAGTTCAACCGTGTTTTTGTTGAAAAAAAACAGGCTGGCACAACCCAATGCCCCAATCCATGTGAAAACCTGCATGAATATTTTGCGTCGGCCGGTATAATCTGCCATCGAGGACAGAAACGGTGAAAGGATCGCAACCAGCAAAAAAGCCGAAGCAATAGTCCATGAATAAAGGACTGTATTAATGACTTCAGCACCGAAAAACTTTACTGTCTGGCTTCCGCCCACACTGGTTACCGCAACATAATAAATTGGAAATATCGCCGTGGTGATCGTCAATTGAAAGACGGAATTCGACCAGTCATACATCACCCAGCCATGGATGACTTTTTTATTTCCCTGCATTTCCGGATGTGATCCGGCAACAAGTTTCGTCTTCAACCTTAAGGGATTTTGTGTGAAAGTAATTAAAAAATCGTAGTACCACTATAGTGAGACTACGATTTTTAATGCTGTAAAAAAATATATGCTTCCCACTCCTTACATCGTCTTGACTTTCGTCACGACCTTGTCTTCATAAACATAGACAAATTTTCCGTCTGTGGTCAGGGTTGTTGTTGCACCGGTTTTTGCCTTGAATTCCGTAAACTTACCGGAGTCAAGATCAAATGAGGCGATGTCGGCTTTCTCGGTTTTCATGATGAGAATGTTATCGAAAACATCTTCAAGCGTGGCGGCTTTATATTTGCCGCTGTACAAAAACTTGCCATCTGACGGCATATAAGCCGAGATACCTTTTTCTCCGATAACGATCATTTTGTCTTTATAAGGCATGATTTCCGTGGCCAGACCTACTCCACCGTCGGTCACAGGCACAGAATACTCTTCAGCCCCTGTTTTATAGTCGATTTTATAAAGTTCCTTTCCTGATGAGCAAAGAATCTTGTTTTCATATACATAGGCACTAGTGTTGCGTTGTTTTTATTTTTAGTTC
>AMWB02080952.1_pt1 | contig 11212 bp, 8 predicted proteins | sample 200311 | NCBI WGS metagenome assembly AMWB02 (sample SAMN02737377, study PRJNA173069) | bioreactor metagenome | biome: anode biofilm in microbial fuel cells | place: USA: California | collected 2010-12-16 | reverse complement strand
TCGAGAAGGATACAGCGAGCCTGGAGGTCCTGGTGGATTTAACTGCGGCGGACGGAGTAAAGGTCGGGCAGACACTGACCGTTCTGCGGGAGGATGAAAGAATCGCCCAATTAAAAGTCGTCAAGGCAGGGGCAAGCTTTACGATCGCCAAGCCGGTTTTAGATAAAGATTTTAACGCGGTTGATCTATTTGATAAAGTAGAAATTTCTCTTTAAAAGAGCAAGTCGTTTTGGGATGATCCTGGGGGTATTGCGCTTAAACTTAAAATGGGCAATACCCCTTTATCTTTTAACCCGTTTTTTTGTTTGCTAAAGGGTATTTTTCTGGTATAATTAGAGCCTCAAACGCCTTATTCGTAAAGGAGCCACGCATGATTCAACGTTACAGCCTGGATAAAATGAAAAATATCTGGCAGGAGGAGTTTAAGTTCCAGACCATGCTGGCCATCGAAATCCTTGCGCTAGAAGCATATGCCGCAAAAGGCGTCATTCCTTCCTCGGCGGTAAAACGCATCAAGCAAAAAGCAAAATTCAGTATCCCTGCGATTCAAAAAATCGAAGAAAAAACACAACATGATGTTGTAGCCTTCGTCGCTAATGTAGCCCAATATATAGGCAAAGACGCCCAGTATCTGCATCTGGGGCTGACCTCTTCCGACATTTTAGATACGACACTAGGCGTGCAATTAAAGAGTGCTTCTGGTATATTGATCGGGGATCTGGAAAACCTGCTTAAGGTATTGGCTAGGAAGGCCCAGGCTTATAAAGATATGGTTTGCATCGGACGCACGCATGGCGTGCATGCCGAACCGACGACTTTTGGCTTAAAGCTTGCGCTCTGGTATGACGAAACGGCGCGTAATCTAAAACGCCTTAAGGCAGTCAGCCAAGAGGTTGCTTTGGGCAAGCTCTCCGGAGCGGTGGGCACGTATTCTAACATCGAGCCTTTTGTTGAGGATTATGTGTGCCGCAAGCTGGGACTTAAAGCTGTGAATATCGCTACCCAAATCATACAAAGAGATGTATACGCCCAATATATGGTTACTTTGGCGGTCATCGGTGCCTCTCTGGAAAAATTTGCTACTGAGATCAGGCATTTGCAGAAGACCGAGGTTTTGGAGGCTGAAGAACCCTTTGCTAAAGGGCAAAAAGGATCAAGCGCTATGCCGCATAAACGTAATCCGGTGATTTGCGAACGCATCTGCGGCTTGGCCAGGCTTTTGCGGGGGAACGCCCAAGTGGCTTTAGAGAATGTCGCTTTATGGCATGAGCGGGATATCAGCCATTCCAGCGTCGAAAGGGTGATCTTTGCCGATTCCACTTTGGTTTTGGATTATATGCTGAATAAATTCATCCAGGTAGCTTCGGGGATGAAGGTGTATCCGGATAATATGCTGGCAAACTTGGCTAAGACCCGGGGGTTGATCTTTTCGCAGCGGGTGTTGATCGCTTTGATGAATAAGGGGCTGACCAGGATCAAGGCGTATGACCTGGTCCAAAAGGCGGCGATGCAAACCTGGCAAGGCAGCGGCAATTTTAAAGATCATCTCCTGGCGCTAGCGCCGGCCAAAAAATATCTAACCGCTCAAGAGTTGGATAGCATATTCGATTTAGAATATTATTTGCGCAACGTCGATAGAATTTTTCGCAAAGTCGGATTATAACCCGTAGGGTGCTCTAAAACCCTGCCTTTCTTTAAACCTCAATAAATTATGCAGTACAAAGTAGAAGTAGTAGATAAACCCGGGGTTTTTGATGCTGTGGGCCACGGCGTAAGCCGGGATATTGCCGACCTGGGCATTAAGGGTGTTAAGAGCGTTAAGTTTGTCCAAGTTTATATCTTAGAGGGTGATTTTGCCCAGGGGCAGGTGGTAAGCATTTGTCAGGAATTGCTTAGCGACAAAGTTACGCAGGATTACCGGATTATGACCGAGCCGGATAAAACAAAACAGCCAGCCCGCGCCTCTATGCAGCGGCAGATCGTGGAGATCGCCTATAATCCGGGGGTGATGGATCCGGTGGAAGCCAGCGTGATTAAGGGTATCCAGGATCTGGGCATTTTGGCCCCCAACGCAGTCAGGACCGCCAAAAAGTATATTATCTTTGGCAAACTTTCCTCTTTGCAGCTTAAAACAATCACCGAAAAACTTCTTTATAATAAGCTGATCCAGCATGTGGTTTGCCCGCAGTCCTCTTCTGGTGATCTTAAGCATCTGCCGGGGTATAATTTTGATCTGATTACAGTAAACCTGATTGGCGCTTCGGATGCGCGCCTTTTACAGATAAGTAAAAAGGGGCAGCTGTTTTTGAATCTTAACGAAATGCGCCGGATCAAGGCTTATTTTACCCGCCTTAAACGTAACCCTACGGATTGTGAATTGGAAACCATCGCCCAGACCTGGTCTGAGCACTGTTATCATAAAACCTTCCGCGGCAATATTGACTATCGTGAGAAAAATGCCGTTCCCGCCCTGGGTAATTTAAAAATCAAGAATTTGCTTAAGTCTACGATCATGAAGGTAACCCGCCAGCTGAATAAGCGCTGGTGTGTTTCGGTATTTAAAGATAATTCCGGGGTGATTAAATTCGATGCCGCTAACAATATTTGTTTTAAGGTTGAAACCCATAACCATCCTTCGGCCTTAGAGCCTTTTGGCGGGGCCAATACCGGAGTAGGCGGCGTTATCCGTGATTCGATGGGGACGGGCTTGGGGGCTAAACCGATTTTAAATACCGACGTTTTTTGTTTTGCGCCGCCAAGCTTTCCGATTTCGAAAGTTCCCCGGGGCGCCCTGCATCCCAAGCGGGTAGCCAAAGGGGTGGTCAGCGGGGTACGCGACTACGGCAATAAGATGGGCATTCCGACGGTTAACGGCGCGGTATTATTCCATGAGAATTTTGTCGGCAATCCTCTTGTTTATTGCGGCACCGTGGGGATCATCCCCAAGGATAAATCTTTCAAGCAGACTAACCGGGGGGATTTAATTGTTGTCGTCGGCGGTCAGACCGGCCGGGACGGTATCCACGGGGCGACCTTCTCCAGCGGCGAGTTGACCCATGAGTCGGAAACCGTTTCCAGCGGCGCCGTGCAGATCGGCAACCCCATTCAAGAGAAGAAAGTTTTAGACACGATGCTGCAGGCCCGCGACCAGAATCTCTATAGCGCGGTTACCGATTGCGGCGCCGGCGGGCTTTCCAGTGCCGTCGGAGAAATGGGGGCGGACTTAGGAGCTCGCGTTAATTTGGAGAAGGTACCTTTGAAATATTCGGGTTTAAGCTACATGGAGATTTGGATCTCCGAAAGCCAGGAGCGGATGGTGCTATCAGTTCCGCCTGCGAATATCGATAAATTAATCGGTATCTTTGAAAAAGAAAATGTCGACGCTACGGTGATCGGAGAGTTTACCGGGACTAAAAGGCTTGAGCTTTATTACCGGGATAACCTGGTTTGTGACCTGGATATGCAATTCTTGCATGAGGGTATTCCGCAGATCGCTAAAAAAGCGGTGTATATTCAACAGCGTCATCGGGAGCCAAAAATTACGGCTAAAAGTGATTATACCGGCGACTTACTTAAATTGTTGGGGCATTATGATATTTGTTCCAAGGAATGGATCATTCGCCAGTATGACCATGAGGTGCAGGGCGGATCGATCGTCAAGCCATTAGCGGGGATCAAAAATGACGGGCCAAGCGACGCCAGCGTAACCAAGCCCTTATTTGATTCCGATAAAGGGATTGTTGTTTCCTGCGGCATAAATTTCCGTTTCGGCCTGATCGATCCCTACTGGATGGCAGCCGGCTGTATCGATGAGGCCTTACGCCAGATCATCAGCGTCGGCGGGTCTCTCAAAGAGGTGGCGATCCTGGATAATTTCTGCTGGGGTAATCCGGATAAGCCGGACCGCTTAGGCGGGTTAGTGCGGGCGGCTTACGGCTGTTATCATACCGCCAAGGCTTACGGGGCACCTTTTATTTCCGGCAAGGACAGTTTTTATAATGAATTCAGTTTGCATGGCAAATCCACTCCGATTCCGGGTACGTTATTGATTTCGGCGATTGGCGTAATGCCGGATATCAACCAGGCTATAACGATGTATGCTAAACAAGCCGGGAACCTGATTTATGTTGTGGGTAAAACCCGCGATGAACTTGGCGGCAGCCACTATTATGATTTATACCAGTCAGTGGGGAATCGGGTTCCGCAGGTTTTCCCCAAAGAATCTAAAATTACTTTTGCCGCCTTAAGCCGGGCTGCTCAAAAGGGACTGATCAAATCCATGCACGATTGTTCCGACGGAGGTTTAGCCGCGGCTTTGGCAGAGGTTGCCTTTAGCGGCGGTCTGGGTATGGAAATTTTCCTGCAGGAAGTACCGTCCGCTAAATCCAAGGATTTGGATAACCGCTCGCTTTTGTTTTCGGAATCGCATTCCCGTTTTATTGTGGAGGTCCAGAAAAGTAAGCAGTCGGCCTTTGAAAAACAGTTAAAAGGCGCCAGTTTTGGTTTAGTCGGCTGCCTGACGGATAAAGCAGATTTCAGGATCTACGGGCTGGATGGTAAGGTTTGTATCAATGCGGATATAAGGAAGTTAAAAGAAGCCTGGCAAAGACCTTTGAAATGGTAAGCTTCGCCTCGAAAGCGCGCAAAAATTCTCTAAAATTTTTGCGCCTCGGCGAAGTAAATTCGCGGACGTCCGCCAATAAATAATGGCGGACTATAACTTACGTCGCCATTTGGGCTCCGTAAGTTATCCGCTCATTTAGAAGCCTTTAAGGTGGTAAATTAAGCGGAGGGTTCACGGTAAGATGAGAAAACCTAAATCTTGCACTAAAGATATCCTGGATAAAGAGGATTTTACGAAAGAAGATACCTGGAGGATCTTTAGGATCATGTCGGAGTTTGTCGATGGGTTTGAGGTGCTCTCCGATGTCGGACAGGCAGTTTCGATATTCGGTTCTGCCCGGGCGCGGCCGGATTCTAAATTCTACAAGCTGGCCGAAGAGGTGGCCTATCAGATCGCCAAAGCCGGCTATGCGATTATTACCGGAAGCGGGCCGGGGCTGATGGAGGCGGCCAATAAGGGAGCGCAACGCGCCGGCGGCCAATCGATCGGCTTAAATATCCATTTACCCTGCGAACAAAAGCCTAACAAATATGTGGATACGGTGCTGGGTTTTCGTTATTTCTTTGTGCGCAAGGTAATGTTTGTTAAATACGCCAAGGCCTTTGTGATTCTGCCCGGGGGATTCGGTACACTGGATGAATTCTTCGAAGCGATCACGCTTATTCAGACTAAAAGGATCTCCCGTTTTCCGGTCATTCTTTTTGGCCGTAAATACTGGGCACCGCTGGTGGATTGGCTTAAGCAAACCGTTTTAACCCACGGCAATATTGTGCAAAAGGACTTAGATATATTTATTTTGGTGGATGAACCGCAGGAAGCCGCTAAAGCGATCAAGAAATTTTATGCTCAAACCTAAAGTTTGTATTTTAAGAAGCGCGGGCACTAATTGCGACCGGGAAACCGCCGCGGCATTTAAATTGGCCGGAGGCCTGCCGCAGCTGCTGCATATCAACTCTTTAGTGGGCAAGGAACGGCGCCTGGATGAATTCCAGATTTTAGCGCTGCCCGGTGGGTTTAGCTACGGGGATGATGTAGCTTCCGGAAAAATCCTGGCCAATGAATTAAGATTTAAACTTGCCGATCATCTTCGTCAGTTTATCGCTGACGGCAAGTTGATCATCGGGATCTGCAACGGTTTTCAGATCCTGGTTAAAAGCGGGTTATTGCCGGGCAATAGCGAGTGGAAACAGGAAGCCAGCCTGATTATCAATGATTCGGCAAAATTCGAGGATCGTTGGGTGTATTTAAAGCCTACCGGCCGCTGCGTCTGGACCAGGGGGCTTAAGCAGGCAATTTACCTGCCGGTAGCCCACGGTGAGGGCAAGTTTGTAGCTCAAGATAAGCGCTTGATCAACCGGCTGAAGATCAATCAGCAGGTTGTTTTTCAGTACTCTGATCCGGCCGGCCGATTAACCGGTTATCCGGATAATCCTAACGGCTCAACCGCAAATATTGCCGGCATTTGCGACCCTACCGGCAGAATTATGGGTTTAATGCCGCATCCTGAGCGGCATATATTTAAAATGCAGCATCCGCGCCATACGGGGGCTGGAATGCAAAAATACGGAGATGGCCTGCAAATTTTCAAGAATGGGGTTGATTACATAAAGAAGCATTTTTAAAAGGAGCGCTGCATGAGCGGGATGTTCGGAGTAGTGGCCAGTAAGGATTGCGCGGATGATTTGTTTTACGGCACAGATTATCATTCGCATTTGGGCACGCAATTTGCCGGCCTGGCGGTTTATGGCAGGGAATTGGCGCGTAAAATCCATGATATCAAAGGCAGCCAGTTTAAAGCTAAATTCCATGAAGATTATTTAAAATTAAAAGGCAACCAGGGGATTGGCATTATCAGCGCTCGCGACGAAGAGCCGATTGTGATGAATTCTAAGTTCGGGCCTTTTGCGATCTGCACTAACGGTTTTATCGAAAATGCCGAAAGAATTGCCAGGGAGCTATTCAAAAAGGGCAGGTCATTCGCCGAGGTAGCCGAGGGGAAGATTAATTTCGCAGAGATGTCGGCGAAGATCATTATTTCCGGAAAAACTATTGTAGACGGGGTAGAAAGGCTTTTTGCCAAGATCAACGGTTCATGCTCGCTGCTGATTTTGAATAAAGAGGGTATCTATGCCTGCCGGGACAGGCTGGGGTTGACTCCTTTGGTGATCGGCAAAAAAGGTAGAGACTGGGCAGTCTCGACCGAATCGGCGGCTTTTTTGAATTTGGGATATAAGCTGGTTAAACATTTGGAGCCGGGAGAAATTATCCTGTTGACTAAGGAGGGGCTGAAATTAAAACGCCGGGGCTCCAGAAATAACCAGATTTGTTCTTTCTTGTGGGTCTACACCGGTTTTCCCGCCTCTAACTATGAATCAATCAATGTGGAAACTTCGCGGGAAAGGTGCGGGGCCAAGCTGGCCAAGGAGGATGATATCGTTGCGGATATGGTCGCCGGGATCCCCGATTCGGGGACCGCCCACGCCATCGGTTACAGCATGCAATCGGGAGTGCCTTTGCGCCGGCCTCTGGTAAAATACACCCCCGGTTTTGACCGCAGCTATACCCCGGTCTCCCAGGCGCGCCGGGATCTCGTGGCCAGGATGAAATTAATTCCGGTGCCGGAAATTATTAAGGGCAAGCGGATTGTTTTTTGCGATGATTCGATCGTGCGCGGGACGCAGTTGAAGAATTTTACCATTCAGAAGTTAAAAAAGCATGGCGTGAAAGAAGTGCATTTAAGGATCGCCTGTCCGCCGCTGATGTTTCCCTGTAAATTTAATTATTCCACCCGCAGTATTGCCGAGCTGGTGGCCCGGCGGGCGATCAAGGCGCTGGAAGGCAAGGAGCCTAAAAGTTTATCTAAATACCTTGATGAAAACAGCAAGGAGTATCAAAAGATGGTGGCCTGGATCAACCGGGATTTAGGGTCGACGACCCTTAAGTATCAGAAGCTGGACGATATGGTGGCCGCCATCGGATTACCAAAAGAAAAACTTTGTTTATATTGCTGGACGGGGAAAGTACCCAAAAACGGAGCCAAAAATGTTTGCCAAAAAAGATAGCCACGCACCCAAAGAGCATTGCGGATTATTCGGGATTACCAGTAACCATCAGGCCGTCTGGCTGACTTACTTGGGGCTTTTCGCGCAGCAGCACCGGGGGCAAGAGGCCTGCGGGATCGTGGCCAATCATCAGGGGCAGCTTGCTATCCATAAGGAGATGGGCTTGGTCAGCGATGTCTTTAGCGAGAAAGTGCTGGGCAGTTTAAAAGGCAATATGGCGGTAGGGCACGTGCGTTATTCTACCACCGGCTCAAGTGTTTTAAAGAACGCCCAGCCGCTTTTAATCGATTATGCCAATGGCGCAATCTGTATTGCGCATAACGGGAATCTGGTTAATTCTTTTGAGTTGCGCCAGAAGCTGGAGAAAAGCGGTTCGATCTTTCAGACGACTACCGATTCGGAATTAATTATCCATTTGATGGCCCGCAGTAATAAACGCTCATTAGAGGACAGTCTGGTCTATGCCTTAAAAAGGGTAAAAGGCGCATATTCTTTATTATTAATGACCAGCCAGTATTTGATCGGCATGCGCGACCCGCACGGTTTTAGGCCGTTAGTGTTAGGTAAATTAGGGGCTTCTTACTGTTTAGCATCGGAAACCTGCGCTTTCGATCTGATCGGAGCAAGGTTTATCCGGCAAATAGAGCCGGGGGAAATAGTTTTTATTAATAATCAAGGCGCGGTTAAATCTATCAAGCCTAAGGAGCTGGCAGTTGCGCACAGCGCATTCTGCGCCTTCGAACATGTATATTTTTCGCGGCCGGATTCAAACGTTTTTGGCCAAACCGTGCACACGGTCAGGCGTAAATTCGGAGCGCAATTAGCCAAAGAGCATCCGGTCAGCGCAGATTTCGTTGTGCCGGTGCCGGATTCGGGGTTCTCGGCTGCCTTAGGCTATTCTCAGGAATCAGGCATTCCTTTGGAGATGGGGATCATCCGCAACCATTATGTGGGCAGGACTTTTATCCAACCGGCGCAGGATACCCGGGATATGGGGGTGCGGGTTAAATTTAATACCTTAAAAGACATCCTAAAAGGCAAGAGCATTATCGTGGTGGATGATTCGATTGTGCGCGGCACAACCTCTAAAATCCGTGTGCGTAACTTACGCCGCGCCGGGGTCAGGGAGGTGCATTTGAGGATCTCCTGTCCTGCGCATCGCTTTCCCTGTTTCTACGGGATCGATTTTCACCGTTCCAGCGAATTGATTGCTAATAAATATGATACGCTGGAAAAAATCAGCAAATATCTGGAAGTGGATAGTTTGGGTTATTTAAGTTTAGAAGGAATGTTGAGCTGCCTGGAAAACGGACGGCAGAATTATTGTACCGCCTGTTGGACAGGCAAATATGCGGTCAGGGCGGAAAAAAGACACAGTAAGTTTTCGTTAGAGAGACGGTGCTGCGGACAGGGGGAATTGATGACGTAATAATTTTGGCGGGTCCTGCTAGGCCAGAGGGCCACACCGGCGCAATTCCTTTAAGCGCCGGGTGCTCAAGTCACCCGCAAAATTAACCCCGAATTTTATACAAAGGAGATAGGTAGTGAAAAAGATAACTTATAAAGATTCCGGTGTAGATATTAAGAGTGCGAGCGCTTTTAAATCAAAGTTAAAGCCGCTGGTGCGCAGTTCCTTCCGGCCGGAGGTTTTAGCGGATATCGGAGGATTCGGCAGTTTCTTTAAGCTGCAAAAAAACAAGTACCGTAATCCGGTGCTGGTTTCCTCCAGCGACGGAGTAGGGACTAAATTAATGATCGCTAAGCTCGTAAATAAGCATGATACGGTCGGGATCGATGCGGTGGCGATGAACGTAAACGATATCCTTTGCACGGGAGCGGAATCCCTGTTTTTTCTGGACTACATTGCTTTTACTAAAGTCAAAGAAGCAGTGCTCACCGATGTTGTTAAAGGGGTCAATACCGGTTGCCGCCTGGCAGGCTGTTCTTTGATCGGCGGAGAGACCGCGCAGATGCCGGGGATGTACCGGGAGGGCGAATATGATATTGCCGGATTCTGTGTCGGGGTGGTAGAGCAGGCAAAGGTCATTAACGGTGAAAAGATCAGGCCGGCAGACGTGGTGATCGGTTTAGAGTCCAGCGGCCTGCATTCCAACGGTTATGCTTTGGCCAGAAAGGTCTTATCAATTTCCCAACAGAAAAAATTAAGCAAGGTGCTGCTTGAGCCGACCAGGATTTATGTTAAGCCGGTGCTTGAGGTTTTGCGCCAATATGGAGCTAGCGTCCATGGGATCGCGCATATCACCGGCGGGGCATTTTATGATAAGATCAGCCGGATCCTGCCTAAAGATATCGATTGCCTGATCGAGAAAAACTCCTGGCGGGTGCCCGAAATATTCAGATTGATCCAGTATCAGGGGGGTATCGCAGAAAAAGAGATGTACCATACTTTGAATATGGGGATTGGCATGGTTTTGATCGCGCAAAAACAAGACGCCGGATTGATCAGGAATAAATTATCCGCGTTAAAAATAAAATCCTGGGTTATTGGCTCGGCAGTTAAGGGGCGTAAGCAGGTTAAGGTTATTTAATACTAAGGAGGGTAAAAATGAATATTTTGGGAATAATGATTGTAACGGCAGCCGTGATTTTCTTAATCGGGATCAGGATTGTGCGGCCGACGCACAGAGGGTTAATCGAGAGATTCGGTAAATATAACCGTTTTGCTACCCCGGGTTTTAACTGGGTAATTCCGGTCATTGAAGTTCTCTATCAAATTAATGTTACCGAGCAAATGGTGGATGCCGAGCCGCAGGAGATTATTACCAACGATAATTTGAATGCTAAGGTTGACGCGCAGGTTTATTTTAAGGTCAAGGCGGATGAGGAGAATGTCAAAAGCTGCCAGTATAACGTTAATAATTACCAATGGCAGATCGTGAATTTAGCCCGCACTACCTTAAGGAATATCATCGGTACTTTGACTTTAAAGAGCGCCAATAGCGAAAGAGGCAAGATCAACGCCGAGCTGCATAAGACCCTGTGTGATGAAACGGCCAGCTGGGGGTTAGAGATCGTGCGGACGGAACTTAAAGAGATCGATCCTCCTAAGGATGTGCAAGAAACGATGAATAAGGTGGTTAAGGCGGAGAACGAAAAAATCGCCGCGGTTGATTACGCTACGGCTACGGAAACTGCCGCCGATGGCCAGAAGCGCGCCGAGATCAAGAAAGCCGAAGGAATTAAACAGGCCAGGATCCTGCAGGCCGAAGGCGAGGCGGAGGCGATCAAATTGGTCAATGAGGCAGCCGAAAGATATTTTACCGGCAATGCCCAGCTTTTGCGTAAATTAGAGGCGGTGGAGAAGTCCTTGCAGGCCAACGCTAAAATCGTCGTGCCGTCTAATACCGAGCTGGTGAATGTGATCGGAGAGATGGCCGGGGTGTTGCCGCTTAAGGGTAAGGAAGAAAAGAAGTAATCTTTGATATTTTGCCTGCGGGATGTTGTTCGCGTGCGAAATTTTTCGCCGTGCGCTACGGTTTACGACTCGCTTTCGGCCGACCAGCAG
>AMWB02082085.1_pt1 | contig 11217 bp, 5 predicted proteins | sample 200311 | NCBI WGS metagenome assembly AMWB02 (sample SAMN02737377, study PRJNA173069) | bioreactor metagenome | biome: anode biofilm in microbial fuel cells | place: USA: California | collected 2010-12-16 | reverse complement strand
AATTGTCTATGCCTGTCTCCACCGAACCAAAAGGGCGGGTGGGTGGGGCCCTGACATCTACAATTCCGGAAGGTCTACGGCCATCCCCACGGGTTGCCGTATATGGCCTCTGGTGGTTTTTAGCGCCATTCTGTTCCAAAACCATTACTTTTGCACAAACGGCATCAGAAATGAAAAGTCCACTTTATCTATACAATACCCTTTCCCGCAGGAAGGAGCTGTTTGAACCCCTGAACCCCCCGTTTGTCGGCATGTATGTCTGCGGACCCACTGTGTACAGTGAGGCGCACCTCGGCCATGCCCGTCCGGCAGTGACATTTGATGTACTCTACAGGTATCTGATGCACCTGGGCTATAATGTCCGCTATGTGCGCAACATTACCGATGTGGGTCATCTTGAGAACGAAACTGATGAGACCGGTGAGGATAAGATCAGTCGCCGCGCCCGGCAGGAACACCTTGAGCCGATGGAGATCGTTCAGAAGTATATGAACAGTTTCCACCGCGCGATGGAAAAGCTGAATACCCTTGCTCCCTCAATCGAACCCCGCGCAACAGGCCATATAATCGAGCAGCAGCAGCTGGCGGAGAAGCTCATTGACAGCGGTTTTGCCTATGAGGTCAACGGTTCGGTCTACTTCGACGTAGAGAAATATGACAGCAAGTATAAGTACGGAACCCTGTCGGGGAGGATACTGGAGGATATGCGTGCCAACAGCCGCACACTGGAGGGACAGGATGAGAAGCGGGGTCAGTTCGACTTCGCCCTGTGGAAGAAGGCTGCACCGGGGCATATCATGCGATGGCCCTCGAAGTGGAGCGACGGGTTTCCGGGATGGCACCTCGAGTGCTCTGTGATGAGCACAAAATATTTAGGTGAGACATTTGACATCCACGGCGGAGGCATGGACCTGATCTTCCCGCACCATGAGTGCGAGATAGCTCAGAGCACCGCGGCCCAGGGACATGCGCCGGTACGCTACTGGGTGCATAACAACATGGTCACAATCAACGGGCAGAAGATGGCCCGGTCACTGGGCAACTTCATTACGCTGGAGGAGATGTTCAGCGGATCACATAAGATGCTGGTACGGGCCTACTCGCCCATGACAATCCGCTTCTTCATGCTGCAGGCACAGTACCGCAGCACGCTCGACTTCAGCAATGAGGCACTGCTGGCGGCATCGCTGGGTCTGCAGAAGCTGATGAACGCGGAGAAGACGCTGGCGGGACTGACGCCTTCACCGGCATCAACCGTTGATGTAAGCGGCATCGCCGAAAAATGCCACGAGGCCATGAGCGATGACCTGAATACACCCATCGCCATTGCCCATCTCTTCGACACAGTCAGAATCATTAACCTCGTCAACGACGGGAAGGAAAAACTTTCGGCCGATGATCTTGGCGTTCTCAGGGAGCTCTTCAGCCTCTTCATTCATGACCTCTTCGGGCTTACGGCAGAGGAACCGGCCGGCACTGAAAGGCTCGATGGTGTGCTGAGGCTGCTGCTAGACATGAGGCAGGAGGCCAAGGCAAGGAAGGAGTGGGCTGCCTCTGACCGTATACGCGACAGGCTGAGTGAGCTGGGCATCACGGTCAAGGACCGGAAGGACGGGTACGACTGGGAGATAAACGCATGAGGGCCGTTCCGGGAAGCCGGCAGTTTGTAAGCTTTTACCCTGGGCAGAGCGATGAAAAGGGAAACTCAGTCTCAGCCATCATCGGTGCCAGATAGTATATTCAATATGACTTTATGAAGACCTCCGGGTACAGATCAGAGATAATCAGCATCGGCAGCCTGACAATGGGGGGTGATCTCCCCGTGCGGGTGCAGAGTATGACCAATACCGATACGCTCGATACTGCTGGCAGTGTCAGCCAGTGCATCCGCATTATTGAGGCCGGGGGAGAGCTGGTGAGGCTGACAGCCCAGGGAGTGCGCGAGGCGGAGAATCTTGCTGCCATTAAGAGCGGACTGCGGGCCGCCGGATTTGACACACCGCTCTGTGCTGATATTCATTTCAACCCATCCGCGGCCGAGGTTGCAGCCCGCATTGTTGAGAAGGTCCGCATCAATCCAGGCAATTACGCCGACAAGAGGGCATCGTTCATCAGACAGGATCTCACCGACAGTGAATGGATGGCGGAGCTGGAGCGAACACGCGGGCGACTGCTGCCGCTGATCAGGATCTGCACTGAGTATGGCACTGCAGTAAGGATAGGCGTGAACCACGGCTCACTCTCTGACCGCATCATGACCCGTTACGGAAACACGCCGGAGGGGATGGCTGTTTCGGCAATCGAGTTTCTGAAGATATTCCGTGGCGAAGGTTTTGGAAGGATAGTGGTCTCCATGAAGTCGTCCGACACGCTCACGATGGTAATGGCCAACCGACTGCTTGTACAGATGATGGAGGATGAGGGGATGCATTACCCGATCCACCTCGGGATCACCGAGGCCGGTGAGGGCGAGGACGGGAGGATCATCTCCGCCGCCGGCACGGGCACGCTGCTGGCCGAGGGAATAGGAGACACGATAAGGATCTCGCTGTCTGAGCCGCCCGAAGCCGAGATACCGGTTGCACGGGCAATAGTTTCCGCTGTGGCCGGCGCCGGCGGGAGGGTCAGGAATCCTGTTCCGCCACTCGAACAGAGACCGGCAGGAGAAAGATATTATCCGCGGGTATTTACAGGGAGCCCGGTCAGGGCTCAAGGGGTCAATGACATGATTCCCGGCGTTACTTCCGGGTCCGGCAGCCTCAATAACATGGCTCCCGGCGTCGCCTTCGCACCCGGACAATTCATTGATGAGTCCGGCGCCATCTTTAAGGGAGAGGCGCTGACGCTGTCAGCTGATGAGCTGAAAGCTGCAGCCGGCATGCAGGCTTATAACAGGCTGCTCAACCCTGTTTTCAACTGTGACGAATCTGAACACCTGGCAATTGAGGCGGCGGCGCTGCTGGGACGGTTCTTCATTGCCCGTCACCCCGCCGGACTGTGCATCAGCAACACCGGTGCGGTTCAGGGTGCGGCGCTGAAGAAACTTGCATTCTCGGTCCTCCAGGCCACCGAGGCAAGGATCACCCGCACAAGATATATCTCATGTCCTACATGCGGCCGCACGAAGTTCAACCTCCAGGAGGCGGTGCGTAAAGTGAAGGAGGCCACGGGGCACCTGACAGGAATGAAGATAGCAGTGATGGGATGCGTTGTCAACGGTCCCGGCGAGATGGCAGGAGCCGATTACGGGTATGTAGGCGCGGGAGAAGGCAAAGTCCACATCTACCGCGGCACCGAGGCGGTGCTGAAGAATATTCCCGAGGCTGAAGCGCTGGATATGTTATTAGAACTGATCAATAAGGATCAGGCAGCCCGTTAGGCTGGCTTCTGCAGGAGAGGATTCAGTCCCACCGAATATCAATCTGCCGGATGCCTCACCGGACACCAGTAAGTCACCCCACTAACCTGACCATTTATTAACCTGTCAGTCCACAAGCCTGTAATCCAGCTGTCTCTTCTTCAGGTCAGCCTTAGCAACCTCAACCATTATCTTGTCACCCAGCATGTAAACCTTGCCCGACTGCCGGCCGCGGATGCTGTAGTTCTCCTCGTCATACTCGAAGTAGTCGTTCTGCAACTCCCTGATGGCAACCATCCCCTCGCACTGGTTCTCGATGATCTCCACGTAGATGCCCCACTCGGTCACCCCTGAGATGACACCCTCGAACACCTTCCCGATCTTGTCGCTCATGAACTCCACCTGCTTGTACTTGATTGATGCCCTCTCGGCATCGGTGGCAAGGCGTTCCCGCCTGGAGGAGTGTTCGCAGAGCTTCGCATACTTGTCCTTGTCGCGTGCAGGCTGGCCCTCCAGGTATTTTGTCAGGAGCCGGTGCACCATCATATCGGGATAGCGGCGGATGGGTGAGGTGAAGTGCGTATAGTGACTGAAGGCGAGGCCGTAGTGGCCGATATTGTCGGTTGAGTAAATCGCCTTGGCCATGGAGCGAAGTGCAAGGGTCTCCACAATGTTCTGCTCCTTCTTGCCGGAGACTTCATCCATCAGCTTGTTCATTGCGGCCGGCAGCCCCTTGATGTTTGCGGTGTCTATCTCATAGCCGAACCGCTTGATGAAGTAGCTGAACGAGCTCAGTTTCTCGGCATTGGGCTTGTCGTGGATACGGTAAACGAAAGTCTTTCCCTTGAGCTTCTTGCCTACATACTCCGCAACGCGTTTGTTGGCAAGGAGCATGAACTCCTCGATCAGCTGGTTGGCTGTGCCGAACTCGCGGAAGAGGATTCCGAGGGGAACCCCCTTCTCACTGAGGTTGAACTTTACCTCGAGCCTCTCGAAGGCGAAGGAACCCGTGGCGAAACGTCTGCTGCGCAGCATCTGTGCCAGGTTGTGGAGGGTGATAAGCTGCTCCTTCATGTCGCCGTCACCGGTGTCAATCACCTTCTGGGCATCGGCATAGGAGAAGCGCCTGTCTGACCTTATGACTGTCCGGCCAAACCATTCGTTGACCACGCTGGCTTTGGCATCGAGCTCAAAGACAGCCGAGTAGGTCAGCTTGTCCTCCATGGGATTAAGAGAGCAGATATAGTTGGAGAGTCGTTCGGGGAGCATGGGTATGGTGCGGTCCACCAGGTAGACCGAGGTGGCTCTCTCCTCGGCGGTTTTCTCTATTATTGAGCCGGGTCTGACATAATGGGTGACATCTGCGATGTGCACACCGACCTCCATGTTGCCGTTGGGCAGTTTTGTGAGGGAGAGAGCATCGTCAAAGTCCTTGGCGTCCTCCGGGTCGATAGTGAAGGTAGGTACTTCGCGGAAATCACGCCTCTCGGCGATGTCTGCCGCGGTTATTGCTGCTGATATCTTTTCTGCGGCAGCCTCAACCTCCGGCTCGAACCTGTTGGGGAGTCCGAATTCAGCGAGGATGGCATGCATCTCGGTGTCGTTCTCGCCGGGATTACCGAGTACCTCGATAATCTCACCCTGGGGGTTTCGTGAGCGCTGGTCCCAGTCCACCAGCCGGGCCACGGCCTTCTGTCCCTGCTTCGCGCCGTTGAGCTTTGCCAGCGGAATGAAGAGGTCAAACGGCATGTTCTTGTTATCAGGTATGAGGAAGGCGAACTGTTTTGTCAGTTCTATCGTGCCGACGAATGTGGCTCTTGAACGGGTGATTATCTCAACAACCTCGCCTTCGGGGCGCTTGCCCTTGTGACGCGCATAGAGGAGTACCTTCACTTTATCGCCGTGCAGGGCGGTGTTCAGGTTTCGCGCTGCGATAAAGACATCATCTTCCATCTCTTCTGTGATCAAGAAGGCGTAACCGAATTTGGTGAGATCGATTGTGCCGGTGACATAGCCGCCGACGGCCTTAAGCACGTATTTGCCGTGGCCGCGCTCTTCTGCCATACCGTCTTTCTTCATCCTTAGGAGGGCCTCGGTGAGGGCCTGCTTCTCCTCCTTCTCCGTGAAGCGGAGTTTGGCGGCTATCTGCTTGTAGTTTAACGGTTGTCTCGGATTGTTAGCCATCGCCTTGACGATGAGCTCAATAAGTTTCTTTTGATCGATCCCGGCTTTTTCGGGTGTTTTTTTTCTTGACATTATAGCTGTGTTTTGCAATTGTAAAGATAGGCCGAAATTGGCTATCTTTGAGTTGATTGTACGATTATGATTTCATTATCTTCCATTCCCTCTCATTCACCGTCAGTGGTTTACCGCAGGATCAATGATGAATATCTGCTTATACCGCTGACCGGTAATATTGCCGACATGGATTCACTTTACAGGCTTACCGAGACTGGTGCTTTTATATGGGAGTTGATTGACGGAGAGCGAGCCATCAGTGATATAACGTCAAAGATAGCGGAAGAGTTCGATGTGAAGCCGGATGTTGCTGAAAAAGATGCCCTGGAGTTTTTCCGGGAGATACAGGAATTCCTTCATTTCAGGGAGTTGTGACTGTTGATCTTGTCATAGCCGGGAGGCGGATCCGCCTCTGTTCGCGGGAGGGAGTTTCCCTGCTTCCCGATGAGCGGTTCAGGGCGTTTACGGTGCCGGACAGCCCACTGAATGATCTGATTATGAGTTCGCTACCTGGCATCTCTCCTGATGCTGACCCCGGACTTATCGATGCGGGTCTGCCCCTGTCACCTCTTGAGCCTGATCTTTATGTTGAAGTTGACCCCGGAATTGGTGAGATACCTGCCTCGGCGGTGAAGGTATTTGATGCCCGGCTGATGGAGGAGGTTCCCGGCGGGGTGATAAATACCGGCGAGCCATTCTGGGAGATCTGTTCCGGTGAAGATGTGACATACGCACGGGTTTTCCTGAAGGAGCCTGAGAGGACTGCCCTGCTGGTGATGCCGCATGGCGCAAAGCGATGGCTGATATTTGCCGGCGGAGATGCTAAACCGTCGGCTTCACCGGAGCGCACTATGTACCGCAATGGCCGTGAGCACGATGGTGACTCAACCATGACGGTCAATCCGCTTCCGTATCCCCTCGACGGGCTGCTCTTATATTTCCTTTTCTCGCAGGGTGGCGACATAATGATCCACGGCTCGGGAGTGGTCTCCGGAGGCAGGGGCTGGATCTTCACCGGCCGGTCGGGCAGCGGAAAGACAACAATGGCACGGATCTTTGACGGTGCGGGCGACAGGGTCATACATGACGACAGGCTTGTGCTCCGCCGCGAGAGATCCGGGTGGATTATGCACAATACTCCGGTTTACAGAAATGATGAACCACGTTCCGCTTTGCTGGAGCATTTATGGATCATCAGGCATGGCACTGCCAACGTGTCGGAGCCTGTTGGCGGTGCGGAGGCGGTGGCGATGATTCTTGCAAACTGCATCCAGCAGAACTGGAACAGGGAGGCGGCGGCCAGGCTGGCTGCTGCTGCTGACGACCTGGCGGCCGCGGTGAAGGTTAGCCGGCTGTCGTTTGTGCCGGACGGTACCATTCGCGATTATCTTCTTTTGCGGGCGACGACGGACAAGGATCTTGCGGCCGGTGCTGTGCTTTCCATGCTTTATGATGGGCGTTCAGTCACTGTCACGGCTGGCGGATACAGCATGTGGCCCGCCATCAGACCGGGCGATGCGGTGGTGATTGATCCGATTGGCACAAGGTTGCCAGAGACTGGTGAAATAGTTGCGTTGAAGCGCGACGGAGGGTATGTTATACACAGGGTAACAGGAGTGACAGCCAGCAGGAATGCAACCCTCATCCGCACGCAGGGTGATGGCGTCACCCGTGAAGATGAGCCGTCTGATGCCGGAATGATTGCCGGAGTTGTTGGATCAGTGGTACGATCCGGCAGGCAGCGTCAACTATGCCCCAGACACCTGCCGAGGTGGATCAACCGCCTGACGGCGGCGCTTGCCGGATGGGTGAGCCGGATTATGACCTGAGTTGCTTCAGCCGCTGAGACGGCCAGCCGCTGAGACTGACAGCCTCTGACCCGATGGCCTGTCAAACCTGCAGGTGCTGCACCGGCTGTGCAAATATCTCCCTCAACTCCTTATTGCTCAGTTTTCCAATCCAGTTTTCACCGGTGGCAACTGTCATCTCTGCCAGATGTTTCTTTTTCCGGATCATCTCATCTATCCTTTCTTCAAAAGTGTTTTTTGTTATGAACCGGTGTACCATTACATTTTTCTTCTGTCCGATACGGAAGGCCCTGTCCGTAGCCTGATTCTCTACAGCCGGGTTCCACCACAGGTCATAATGAATGACATGCGAAGCGGCTGTAAGGTTAAGACCTGTCCCTCCGGCCTTGAGTGAGAGTATGAATATCTTGTCTGCCCGGTTGTTCTGGAACCGTTCCACCAGCTCCTGCCGCTGGGTGACACTGCAACCGCCGTGGTAAAAAAGCGGACGGTCGTCAAAATGCTTTTGAATAATCCGCTCCAGGAGATCACCCATCTCCCTGAACTGCGTAAATATCAGTACTTTATCGCCGCTCTCGATAATACTTTCGAGCAATTCGAGAAGCAATTCAGTCTTTCCCGAGAGGGAGGCATCTGAGATACCGTTCTTGAGAAAATTGGCCGGGTGGTTGCATATCTGTTTTAACGCCAGTATCATTTGCAGCACCAATCCCTGTCTCTTGAACAAAGCCTGGTTGTCCGGCGATGTAATCCCCTCTATCTCGTCCATTGCTGCCTGCATTGTTTTTTCATAAAGAGCAGCCTGAGGACCGGTAAGGAGTGCATACTGGTTTTGTTCTACCTTGTCCGGCAGATCCGAAATAATGGTCTTATCAGTTTTCATCCGGCGCAGCATGAACGGAGAGGTTATCTTACGGAATCTTGCCACTGCCTGTTCATCATTATATACCTGAATTGGTTCCGCAAAATCCGTTCTGAAAGACTTTTCATTGCCCAGATAACCTTTATTGGCGAAATCCATAATTGACCAGAATTCCGTCAGGCGGTTTTCAACAGGTGTCCCGCTCATGGCTATACGGATAGCGGCCGGAATGCTTTTTGTTGCCCTGGACTGTGCAGTATCATGATTCTTTATGTTTTGAGCTTCGTCGATGATCAATACCTGCCATTTCAGCTTGCTTATCTGGTCTGCATCACTGCGGAGCACTCCGTATGATGTGAGCATTACATCAGCATCAAACTGCCTGATGTCTCTGGCTCCGCCATGGTAAATATGGGATGACAATGAAGGAGCAAACCGTAATATTTCCGACTGCCAGTTTGTAAGCAATCCGGTGGGTACAACAACCATGGCTTTGGTTTTCGCATTGATGGCGTTCTCCTCCTTCAATTTCAACAATAAAGCAATTACCTGCAGGGTTTTGCCCAGACCCATATCGTCAGCAATGATGCTGCCGAACCCGATCCGGCTGTTCCTGTACATCCACGAATACCCGCGCTGCTGGTAAGGCCGGAGAATGGCATTAAGTCCCTGCGGCAACGTGATATCTTCCGATGAGGTAAGTTCCCTGATCAGTTCGCGAACTTCGGCCGTCAGCAAAACAGGGGCACCTTCATATTCCCCGGACAGAGCTGTCTGCAGCATCTGATAAGAATTCAATGGTTTGCCGGCATTGAAAAATCTAGAAAGCCTTTCCATGTCAGCTTCGCTCACATAGATATAGTTTTCCTTGAAGTGGAAGAGGCCTGAAGCATTTTTCAGCAGCCGGGCGAACTCCTCAGGGGCCATAACGGTATCACCGATGGCTATCTGCCAGTCGAAGGAGAGCAGGTCTTCAAGCCGGACATATCCTTTCTGGTCAGGGTTTCGCCTTAGCTTAACCGTTGGTTTGGGGCGGATAAGCTCCTGCAGGGACTTTGGCAGCAATATCATGATGTCAAGCAGACGCACAGCCGGCAGCATCTCCATTAAGAACGGAGCAAATTCATTGATACTATAAATAACAGGTTGTTGACCACCCGAGTTGATGTGCTCGTCAAGTCCCCTTATAAACGGTGAGAGCAGCGAAAGTGACTGAAGAATCCTGAATCGTTGCTTTTCGTACTGCTTGTTCTGAAGTATGTCTTTCACCGCAACCGGAAGAACACTGCCTTTTGAATCATCCCTGACGGTGACCTGTATTTCAAACTGTTCATTATCAAGCTCTGAAACAGTAATCACCGGCTTGTAGATTTCGGATGAGAGATGAAACCGGTCAAGCCAGACCTTTATACCTCCGCTGAGCGCGCTTTCGCCCGGTCCGTTGAACGGGTAAGCCGTGTTTTTAAAGAAGAGCTCAACAAAAGGATCCCTGCCTGAAATTTTGGTTATACGGTCGATAAGACAGGAAATGATTATGGAGAGCAATTCATGAGTCTGGTTTGTCACCGGTCTGAGCTGATCTGAGTTTTTCCCGGTGCCGTTTGACATAAGCAGCCCGGGAGGAAGAATTTTGTCCAGAACCCCTGTCAAATGGCGTACCTCACTGTCGATCAAGGCAGGAATCCAGCGAATAATATAGTTTTTATCCGTAAGCTGAACTATCTGCGGTACTGTATTTCCTTTTGCGATCAGGTGTAATGATGCCAGTACAATCTTGTAAAAGGCTGCAACCGAAGGCTGGTAATCAGGGAGGTGGTCGGGATTGAGGCGGTAGATTGCCGGTATGAGCTGATCCGGCTTTTTAAGTGCATGATTATCTCCTGCAACCCGGACCCTGAAATTGCCGTCAATTGACAGTGAGATTGTTGAGTGGTGATTAATTTCCGGAGAGATATTTGCGGAATTGTTGGTTCCGGTTGTAAAAAGGGTGTCAATATCCTGTTTTCTGCCTAAAACGCGTGCTGCAGTTCTGGCATTTCTTACGAAATAAACGGAAAATTTTTCGCGGAAATTTCCGCCGGGGTAGAATGGCGGAGCATCAGGCAACAGGTGCACCAGCGCTTCGGTGATATCGTTAAGCCTTGAAAAATCTACAAGACCGTATACTTTTTCTTCATCAGGATTCTTTATCACTGCTTTCCTGGTTTTAAGGAAAGAAGCGAGTACAGGAATCTCGGTCTTCTTTGGATCAGCCACATAGATACCCCGATTATTCAGTTCATCAATCAGATTGACTTTATGGATCTCAAAGACGAGGAAAGGGTTGTTGTCAATCTCACGGCTCATCATGTAAATTACTGACGCCAGATGCTTGCAAGGCACCGCCCAGTCAGGACAGGAGCACTGCATCTTAAAATCTGTCCATTGCCGCGGAAACACTCTCAGGCCTGCACTTTCGGCTATTGAGAGAAGCTCCGGATCAAGTTCGCGGTTAAGCAACCTGGAGATCAGTGTGGGACGTTTGATGATCTCCTGCATGAGGATTTCAACTTCTTCCTTGAAAAACGGGGGAACGACCAGGGTTACCCTGTATGGAGAGGGGCGGCTGCCGGCCACCCTGGCCCGGATCAAATTTTCCTTTATTTTTATCTCTCTGACGGAGCCGTTGCGGGCATAGGTAACACCTCTTGGAAGGCGATTGTCATAGTCAACGTTTGCAAGGGAGCGCAGCCATTGCTCCCCCCACCATGTCTTCCCAAACATTTTTCTCATAAATCGATATTCTTTTCCGGGTAATTGAGATGTAAATTTAGCAGAATGGATGTTTCTCACCAACAAGTGGGGCTGTTCTTTTCGGTGGCTCCGCCGGCCCCGCCGGATCAACCGCCTGGCGGCAGCGGTGGCCGGGTGGGTGAGGGGTAGCCGCGCAGTTACAATTCTTCAACCCCTAC
>AMWB02114441.1_pt2 | contig 11219 bp, 6 predicted proteins | sample 200311 | NCBI WGS metagenome assembly AMWB02 (sample SAMN02737377, study PRJNA173069) | bioreactor metagenome | biome: anode biofilm in microbial fuel cells | place: USA: California | collected 2010-12-16 | reverse complement strand
AGCCGCTTGCCGCCAGCCCCTCGAAAATGGTCTGGCGGGCCGCATCGGCATCGAGGTGGAAGGGCTGCGGGTCGAATTCGGCCGCAAAGCGCTTGATCTGGGATTCGTCAATGCGCAGCCGTTCCGACCCGAAGGTCTGGCCCACGGCGAAGTCCTCCAAATATCGCTCGCTCATGCTACAAATCTCCTTATGGGAAAATTTTCGCGATTGTCCTGCCGACCAGCAGCAAAAATCGCTTCACGCTGATAAGTTTCCCCTCTCGCGGGCCATCCTTATATACGTTTCGTAAACATTTGCCGGAGGAACGTAGCGGTTTGCCGGATCTTTCTGTTCAAAACGCATGGCGCCGGTAGGGCATTCCGATACGCACACGCCGCACCCGATGCACCGCTTTGGATCGACGACCGCGGTCTGCTGCATGGAAACGGCGTCCATGTGGCAGCGGTCGACACACGCCTCACAACCGATGCACGCCGCTTCGTCGACGCCGGCATAATAATTTGAATGCACAGCCAGGGCAGGGCTTTCCAGGGTTTTTAAATTTTTGAGTACCTGGCAGCAGCAACCGCAGCACATGCAGATATTGGTGGGCCGCCGGGAATTGCCCGGCTGCAGAACCAGGCCGGCTTCCCGTCCCATGTTCAGGATCCCGAGGGCCTCTTCCTGATCTATGGCGCGGCCCAGACCATTCTCTTCGTAGTAAAAGGCGCCGGTTCCAAAAGATAAACATGCTTCCAGAAGATTGCCGCAACCTTTACCCATGATCGCATGCTCTTTTCGGCAGATGCAATCGGAAATAACGATCTTCTTCTGGCCGCGGATGATCTCTTCGGCAACCTCGTAGGGAAGAATCGTCATTCCGGCGGTAATCCTGGTGGAAACGGGGATAACGCGGAGCTGTTTGGTCTCGTGCTTTACCCAGCTTTTTTGCATGTATATCGGCAGGTATTCGTTTACATCCTCGATCAGTTCCTTATTCAGGTCGTTCACGTGATATTCCCAGATACCGATGACAAACTGGGTGGCCATGTAGGAGGGTTTGCCTCCCTTGCTCGCTCTGAAAACCAGCCCCTTTTCCGACATGGCGCGCAGCTGCGGCGCCAGCTCATCCTCGTTTCTCCCCATGCGCTCGGCAATGACGGACACAGGTTCGGGAATCATGTTGAGCCCCAAAGCGATATTAGCCTCCTCCGGCGTGAACAGCCTTTTCAGGATTCTCAACTCCACGCCGGATTCGGTGGATGGAAAACCGGCCGGAAGCTTATCGAGATGTTTACCAAGTTCCATATAGACATCAGTCATGATTTTTCTCCTCCAGAGCATAGTTAGCATAGTTAGGGACGTCTATGATTTAATGCTTTACATATCGTCGGAATTGATCTAAATTTGTAAAATGCCCAGAAAAGCCAGAATAGACGCTCCGGGAGCGGTACATCACATTATCATCCGTGGGATGGAAAGGCGACAGATATTTCGCAATGACGCTGATAGAGCCGATTTACTGCAACGCCTCGAACGACTGTTACCTGAGACTCAGACCGAGTGTTTCGCTTGGACCTTGATTCCAAACCATGCCCACTTTCTGTTGCGCACCGGTATCGTCTCCATTGCGGCTTTGATGCGCCGAGTACTCACGGGCTATGCGGTCTGCTTCAATAAAAAATACCGGCGTCATGGAAAGTTATTTCAGAGCCGGTATAAATCGATTCTGTGTCAGGAAGACATCTACCTGAAAGAGCTTGTCCGTTATATCCACCTCAATCCACTGCGCGCGGGTTTGGTGGAAGATTTAAGAGCTCTCGAGCGTTATCCCTGGTGCGGACACAGCGTACTGGCGGGTAAGACCGCCAGGGAATGGCAAAATATCGATTATGTGCTGGCCCTGTTCTCGGCGGATCAGTCAAAAGCCCGCAAACATTATTGCGGTTATGTTGAAAGTGGCGCTGCTCTGGGAAAACGTCGGGAATTGACCGGGGGCGGTTTGATCCGTAGCGTGGGAGGGTGGAATCAGGTCAGGACGCTGCGGAAAACAGGGAACCGGTTGAAGAGCGATGAGCGGATATTAGGGGAAAGTGATTTTGTTGAGCAGGTATTATCGGCCGCCAATGAACGAATGAATCGTTGCTATCGATTGCGGGCAAGAGGGTTTACCTTCGAGATGTTGGTGGAGAAGGTGGCCCAATGGCTTGAGGTAGAACCGGTAGAGGTGCTGCGCGCCGGTAAACAACCCCTTAGGGTCAAAGCACGAGACCTGTTGTGTTATTTTGCCAAAAGAGAAATGGGGATGAGCACCGTTGAATTGGCACGAATTCTGAGCATCGGTCAACCGGCGATAAGCCGTTCGGTTCAGCGGGGGGAAAAAATAGCAGGAACTGAAGGTTTTGCTATCTAATAAAGAAAATGCATTAAATCATAGACGTCCCCATTCCTACTATCCTATCTTTACGCTTCAATACCTCCAGATCACATAGCCATTTGGGCCGCTGTCATCCTGGAAGGCCGGTTTCGGGAGAAGATCCTTCCAGCGTTTGATGCTTTTTTGCCGGGCTATGAAAATCGTTTTTCCTGGGTTTTGCTCGATCAAACGGGCGAAAGAATCCGGATGAAGCAGGCGCTTGGCGGTATCCGTATAAGTCAGCCCATAATCGAGCTCACCTCCGCCTTCGAGCAGATAGATATCGTTGCGCTTCAGGTACCAGCACGCCGCTCCGACCGAATCTTCATCTGAGATGATCACCGTGTCCCCGACGATATCCTGCCGGTAGCTCTGTATCAGACGGCCCGGGGCTTTCGCCTCGAGCGCCTGGTCAGGCATGATGAAGTGGGCGATGAAAAACAGGAACAGCGGCGACAGGCCGAACCATATCATCTTTTTGATATCGTGCCGGCTCTTGAATGCCCAGAAGCAGAACAGAATGACACATACAAGGCCGTTGACGGCCATGAGCGCTTTCCACGAGCGGCTGTAGGGGTGCCCCCCCTGAAAACCAAACATCTGAACATAGGAGAAAACCGGCAGGATCAAGGCGAAAAGTGTGCCGTTGCCGGCGATTCCCCATTGAAAAAACTTCTTTCGCCCCTGCTTCAGCATGTGTGCAAGCCCTGCGGCCATCAGAATGGCGAATGCGGGAAAACAGGGCAGGATGTAGGTCAGCAGCTTGCCGTTGCCGATCGAGAAGAACAGAAAGGGCAGCGCCAGCCAGCATGTCGATAACCGCATCAGCCGACCCAGGGGGTCCTGCTTCCCGATCAGGCCCCGCACGCCCATGACCGCTGCCGGGACCATAAAGGTCCAGGGCATGAACATGCCCGGTGCGGCCAGAAAAAAATACCAGAATGACGCTTTGTGCTGGGCGCTGTCGGCCATGAAGCGGCGGATGTGCTCATTCCAGAAAAAAAAACGCCAAAAATCCGGTTCTCTCATATGAATCAGGATGCTCCATGGCAGTGCCACCACCACAGCGGTGAGGACCGGCAGCCAGCCGATGCGCCACAGATCCCGATGGCGCCGCTGCCAGACCAGGTAGGGCGACAACACCATCACCGGAAGGGCAAAGGCCAGGAATCCCTTGGTCAGAAAGGCGAGCCCGCAGGCCGCGCCTGCCAGCAGCAGCAACCGCTTTTCCCGGGCGGTTCCCGGCGGCGCTTCGGTGGCCATATAGAATGCGGTGATGGCGGCGGTGACCAGAAAAGAGAACAGGCTGTCGAGTACGGCGGTATTGCCCACCCCAAATATCTCGAAACAGGTCAGAAAAGTAAGTGCGGCCAACCCCGGCGTTCGGCAATACGCATCGTCTTCGTCGCGGCAGGCCGGGCGGGCCAGCATATAGATCAACCAGGCCGAAAGCCCGACAGCCAGTGCCGACGGCAGGCGGACGGCAAAATTGTTGTTGCCGAAGAGCAGAATGGATGCCGCATGCACCCAATACCCCATAACCGGTTTTTCAAAATACCTGATGCCGTCGAAATGAGGGACCACCCAGTCCCCATCGGCGATCATTTCACGAGGTATTTCCCCGTAGCGCGTTTCGTCGGGAACCATCAGATCCCGGGCGCCCAGGGGCAGGATGTAAAGAATCAGGAAGACGGCCAGAAGGAGGAGAATTTCGGATTTTTTTACATGCATCGATGGCGATTCCATTGTTTGAAGGTTTGTTTCAGCATGTTGCCGGGCGCGGACCGTGTTGAAACGGAATTTAGCAGGCAAAGATGAATAAATGATGAAGACCGCAGACCGGATGACGGATTTTATGCTTTAAATTTGTTTCCGAGGCAAACATCTTCGCGTTCGGACACCGAGAGCACTAGTTTCGGCGGCTGCGGCGCTGACCACCACCCGGTAGTCGCCGCCCTGGATCAGCTGCCGACGGCAAAAGCCCTATCCGTCTTTTGCCGGCAAATCCATTTGACTAACGACAAAATGATGATATTTTCTCCTGTCTATATCAGAGCAATAAAATCTTTTCCTTTCGGGACGGGTCTATGGAAAAAATGATCGCAGGGGAAAAAATGATCACGGGAGAAAAACTGATCCCGCAGGGAAAACCGATCACGGGGGAAAACCTGATCATCGGTTTTTCCGCACTTGTTGTGTTTGTCGGGCTCTATCTTGCCAGTCTGTACAATTATCTGTTGTTTCACAGTGTCGCCGAGGTTTTTTCAATCGTCATCGCCTGCGGCATCTTCATGGTGGCCTGGAACACACGGCGGCATGTGGCAGGTGATTACCTGCTGTTGATCGGCATCGCCTACCTGTTTGTCGGCATCCTCGATTTCGTCCATACGCTGTCGTATGCCGACATGAACATCTTCATCGACAAAGACGCCAATGTGCCGACGCAGTTATGGATCGCCGCCCGGTACATGGAAAGCCTCACGCTCCTGGCCGCGCCGTTTGCGCTGCACCGCCGGATACGTTCAGGACCGGCATTTCTGGTGTTCGGCACGGTGACGGCGGTTATTTTCCTTTCGATCTTCGCCTGGCGGATTTTTCCCGACTGCTTTCTTCCGGAAGCCGGGGGGCTGACGCCGTTTAAAAAAATCAGCGAATACGTCATCTGTCTGATCCTGCTGGCGGCGGGCCTGCTGGTTCTCCGGCACCGCGTCTATTTCGATCCGGATTTTTCGATGTGGCTGCTGATGTCCATCACGACGATGGTGTTCTCGGAACTGGCCTTTACCACCTACGTCGGGGTTTTCGGCGTGTCGAATCTGATCGGCCATTATCTGAAGATCGTTTCCTTTTACTGCATGTACAAAGCCGTCATCGAGACCGGCCTGACGAAACCCCACGATCTGCTGTTCAGAAACCTGCAGCGGCAACGCGAATCGCTGCGGCAAAGCGAGGCGGCCGTCCGCCGGCACCTCGCGGAAATCGAGGCGATCTACCAGAACGCGCCGGTCGGCATGTGCGTTCTGGATAGAGATCTGCGGTTCGTGCGCATCAATGCACGTCTGGCCGAAACAAACGGTTTTCCGGCCGAGGCACATATCGGCCGGACCATCCGGGAGATTGTGCCCGGCATCGTCGATCAGGTCGAACCGGCGATGCAGAGGCTTTTTGCCACCGGCTGCCCGGTAATGAACATCGAGGTCAGCGGAGAGACCGCCGCTATGCCGGGCGTGGTCCGCACATGGGTCGAAAGCTGGCTCCCCATGAAAGACGCCGATAGTGATGGGATCATCGGCCTCAATGTGGTTGCCCAGGAAATCACCGAGCAGAAAAAGACGGAGGAGATGCTGAAGCATGCATCCCGGCAGCGCCAGGTGGCGTTGGACGCCGCCCGCATGGGCTGGTGGCACTACGATCCGGCCACGCGCATCGCATCTTGGGATGACCGCTACAAGGAGATCTTCGGCGTGAGTGGTTACAGCCGTCCCAACGATGACATCCTCGCCCGTCTCCATCCCGAAGACCTGCCGGATGTTCTGGCCCGGGTGGCGGCGGCCCTCGATCCGGCCGATACCAAGCCCTACACGGCCGAATACCGCATCAATCTTCCGGACGGTTCGGTGAAATGGATTAAAGCCCACGGCATTGCACTGTTCGAAGGGCCGGGCGCGGACAAACGGGCGACGGAGTTTGTCGGAACCGTTGCGGATGTCACGGACCGCCGGCGGACGCAGGAGGCGCTGCAGCAGTTGAACGAGATGCTCGAGCAGCGGGTGGCCGAACGAACCGAACTGGCCAATGCCCGATCAAAGCAGCTTCAGTCGCTGGCCGTACAGCTGATCGAGGCCGAAGAGCGCGAGCGACGGCGGATCGCCCAACTCCTCCACGATGATTTGCAGCAGATTCTGGCCAGCGCGAAGATGCAGCTGCAGGCGGCCGGCGAGACGCTGCCGGCCACTCCTCTGCTGACCAACGTGGAGTATCTGCTGCAGGAGTCCATCGCCAAGGCCCGCCGGCTGTCGCACGAATTGAGTCCGGCGGTGTTGCACCATTCGGGTTTGCCTGCCGGGCTGAAGTGGCTGTGCGGCCAGATGGATGAACAGTTCGGCTTGAGCGTCGCACTCGAAACCCATGCGGTCGAGCCGTTTATGCATACGCCGCTGAAGGTGTTTATCTTCCGCTCCGTGCAGGAACTGTTGTTCAATACGGTCAAGCATGCCGGGGTAAAACGGGCCCGCGTTGTCCTCGCGGGCTCCCCCGGCGGCCTCGACATCACCGTATGTGATGAGGGGTGTGGGTTCGACCCCGACCGCCTGCATCATGCCGCGGAGCAGAAGGGGTTCGGCCTCCTCAGCATCAGCGAGCGGGCTGCATCGATGGGCGGCAGCCTGATCATCGACAGCGTGCCCGGGCGGGGCAGCCGCTTTACGATGACGATCCCCTTTGAAATAGCCGGCACCGACCTGCCGGCGGGACTGGGGCCGCCGGCCGAAAAAGCCCCGCAGGCACCTGCCGCCAATGCGCCGCACACGAAAGTTGTGCGCGTGCTGTTTGCCGATGATCACAAGGTGATGCGTCAGGGGCTGATTGGACTGATTGCCGGACAGCCCGGCATCGAGGTCGTCGGCGAAGCGGCCGATGGCTGCCAGGCCGTGGAACTTGCCCGGCAGCTCAATCCGGATGTGATCGTGATGGATGTCTCGATGCCGCGGATGGACGGCGTGGAGGCGACGCGTCGCATCAAAACCGAATTTCCCGGCATCCGCATCATCGGACTCTCCATGATGGAAGACGCACAGATCATCGAAACCCTCCGTGCGGCGGGCGCCCAATCCTTTTTAAGCAAGACCGTCTCGTCGGCGGAGCTGCTGAAAGAGATCTATAGAACGACAGAGAACGAGAACGACAGAAAGAACGACAGCCACGGAAGACAGCGGCCATACCCAAAGCAGCCCTGAGGGTGAGCCTTAAGCTGAACCGGATTTTTTCAGCACCGTCAATCCATCGGGACAATCCATCGGGACAATCCATCATTCATATCTCCTGTTTCCCTCCGGCAGGAATCATCTCTTTTGTAAATCCTTAATCTTTCCCATTGCTAAAGATACCCAAATTTAATACAGGATAATACCCCCTGCCGGTACCGATATCGGCGATCCACCATAAATGGAGAATACGGGTTGCGGCGCGGATGATCGCTCCGCCTGTAGTTTTGTCTGTTGGAACCTCACTGTTGAAATCTCGATGCAGGACACCATCTGAATGCCTGTCGGCGGCGACATTATTTTTCAGGGACCGCTCTTTGTAGGCGTCCGGATAGGTGTATGGATTGATCGGGATCGTCGTGTGTTTCGATCAGGTCTATGAAAGGAGACGGAATGGATGACAATACGTTGCTCAAGGCCCTGAACCAGAGAACCGCGGAGGCGATGGCCGGAGGCGGTGAAGAGCGGATTCGCAAACAGCATGAAAGCGGCAAGCTGAGTGCCCGCGAGCGGATCGATATTCTTCTCGACAACGGCAGCTTCGTGGAGATGGACCGCTTCAAGGTCCATCGATGCACCGATTTCGGGATGGAAAAACAGAAGATCGCCGGTGACGGCGTCGTTACGGGCTACGGACTGATTCACGGCCGCCAGGCCTTTGTCTTCGCCCAGGATTTTACGGTGTTCGGCGGATCGCTTTCCCTCGCCCACGCCGAAAAGATCTGCAAGGTCATGGAAACGGCCATGAAGGTCGGTGCGCCGGTGATCGGCCTCTGCGACTCGGGGGGCGCCCGGATTCAGGAGGGCGTGATGAGTCTCGCGGGCTATGCCGACATTTTTTTGAGAAATGTCATGGCGTCGGGGGCCGTCCCCCAGATCACGGCCATCATGGGGCCGTCGGCCGGCGGGGCCGTATACTCGCCGGCGCTGACCGACTGGATCTTCATGGTGGAAAAAACGGGCCATATGTTCATCACCGGGCCGGAGGTGATCAAGTCGGTCACCCGCGAATCGGTCACCAAGGAGGATCTGGGCGGCGCCATGGCCCACAACGCCGTCAGCGGCGTGGCCCACTTCGCCATGCCCGATGACGAAAGCTGCCTCGCCGGTATCCGGGAGCTCATGGGGTTTCTGCCTCAGAACAACCTCGAAGGGCCGCCGCGGCTCGACACGGGCGACGATCCCATGCGCCGTGACGAGGCGCTGCGGGCGATGGTCCCGTTGGATCCCAATGTTCCCTACGACATCCGCGACATCGTCCGGTCGTGCGTGGACGACCGTTATTTCTTCGAGGTCCATGAACATTACGCTAAAAACATCGTCGTCGGTTTCGCGCGGCTCGACGGGGACGCGGTCGGCGTCATCGCCAACCAGCCCGCCGTCATGGCCGGCTGCCTCGACATCGCCGCGTCCCTGAAAGGGGCGCGGTTCGTCCGTTTCTGCGACGCCTTCAACATCCCGCTCATCATCTGCGAGGACGTCCCCGGATTTCTTCCCGGCATCCAGCAGGAGCACGGCGGCATCATCAAGCACGGCGCCAAGCTGATCTACGCCTTCTGCGAGGCCACGGTGCCGCGCATCACCCTCATCACCCGCAAGGCCTACGGCGGCGCCTACTGCGTCATGAGCTCGAAGCACATCAGAGGCGATATGGTCATCGCCTATCCCACGGCGGAAATCGCGGTCATGGGGGCGGAAGGGGCGGTCAACATCATTCGGCGCAGCGAGATCAAGAACGCCGCCGACCCCGAAGCCGAGCGGCGGCGGCTGGTGGCCGACTACCGGGAAAAGTTCGCCAACCCCTACAAAGCCGCGGAGCTGGGCTATATCGATGACGTCATCGATCCGGCCGATACCCGGCCCCGCATCATTCAGGCGCTCAGGATGCTCAGAACCAAGCGGGACATGAACCCCCCCAAAAAGCACGGCAACATCCCCCTATAGAAAGGAAACCAAGCGATGTCCTGGGATCAAGTATTTGAACTCATTGTCAGTATCCTGACCACACAGACGGGGCTGCCCAATCTCATGTTCAAACAGGTGATCATGCTGGGGGTGGCTTTTTTCTTTTTGTATCTGGCGGTGGCCAAGAATTACGAGCCGCTGCTGCTGGTGCCGATCGGGTTCGGAATCTTTCTCGTCAATTTTCCGCTGGTGCCCCTGATGGGGTTCACCGAGCACGGCGCGCCCGAGCTCATCCGGGCCTTCTACAAATACGGCGTGGAATGGGAGATCATCCCCTGCGTGATCTTTCTGGGCCTGGGGGCCATGACCGATTTCGGCCCTCTCATCGCCAACCCGAAAACGCTCGTCATCGGCGCCGGCGCACAACTGGGCGTCTTCATCACCTATATCGGGGTGCTCTTTTTCGGCTTTACGCTGAAGGAGGCCGCCTCGGTCGGCATCATCGGCGGCGCGGACGGTCCGACCACGATTTATCTCACGGCCAAGCTGGCGCCGCACCTTCTGGGGGCCAACGCTCTTGCGGCCTATTCCTACATGGCCATGGTCCCGCTCATCCAGCCGCCGATCATGCGGCTGATGACAACCCCCGAACAGCGCCGCATCCGGATGCGCCAGCTGCGGCCCGTCTCGTCGACGGAAAAGATCCTGTTTCCCCTCATCGCCTCGATTCTGATCATCATGCTGGTGCCGGCGGTGGCGCCCTTGATGGGCATGTTCATGTTCGGGAATTTCATGCGGGAGTGCGGCGCAGTTAAACGCCTGACCGACACCGCCCAGAACGCCCTCATGAACATCGTGACGATCTTCCTGGGGCTTTCCGTCGGCGCCACAATGGAGGCGGGAAAATTCCTCAGCCTGAAGCCGCTGCTCATTTTTACCTTCGGGCTCCTGGACTTCACGGTCTGCACCTTCGGCGGCATCCTGACGGTGCACGTCATGAATCTTTTCCTGAAGGAGAAGATGAACCCGCTCATCGGCTCGGCCGGCGTTTCCGCGGTGCCCATGTCGGCCCGGGTCACCCATTCCGAGGGGCTCAAGGCCGACCCGGACAACTGGCTCATCATGCACGCCATGGGACCCAACCTGGCCGGGGTGATCGGATCCGCGGCGGCGGCCGGCATGTTCATCGCCATGTTTCAGTAGGAGGAGTGTCATGATCGATACAATCAAACATATGATATTCCGGATGGGGGCGACCGTCGCCGCCGCTGTCCTTGTGCTGCACGCGTCCGCGGCGTTGGCCCTCACCTTCGGCGACGTCGAAAAGCCGGTGCCCGTCTTCAGCCGCACCGACGATACGATGTCGGCCAAGCTCATCCCCCGGGCCAAGAGCACCAGTGTCGTCATACAGTTCAAGGCCGACGGCGGCCGCCTGCGCGATGTCACGGGCGTCGATTTCGAAACGGCGGAGCGGCCGGAGGTGGACGTGAAAAACTTCAAGTCCGCCCTGTTTGCGATCTCGGTGGGGGATGTGCCCGAGGGCGGAGAGGTAAGGGTGTCGGTCATTTCGGATTTTTTCACCGGCTCGACCGCTTTCTATGTGTTCAACCCGCATCTGGCGACCGCCTGGTCCGACGCCCAGGCGGAAAACATTTCCCTTCCCGACCGGGTGCAGGAGCTGGTCGTCACGGTCAAGGACGGCGGCCCACGGGATTCTGACGGCGCCGCGGACGGCAACATCACGCTGGTCGGCGGCCCCCGCGATTCCTTCTGGGGGTATGCGCTGGGAACCCTTTTCATCCGGTTTTTCGGCATTTTCATCGTCCTTTCCATTCTGATGGCGGGCATGATCTTCTCCGGATTGTTTTTTGAATACCTCGAGAGACGCAGATCCCGGCGGCAGTCCGGCCGGACCGGCGCCGCCGGCATGCCGGCT
>AMWB02001126.1_pt5 | contig 11228 bp, 15 predicted proteins | sample 200311 | NCBI WGS metagenome assembly AMWB02 (sample SAMN02737377, study PRJNA173069) | bioreactor metagenome | biome: anode biofilm in microbial fuel cells | place: USA: California | collected 2010-12-16 | reverse complement strand
GGCGGCCTGAGGGCCGCCGTCATCATCTCGGGACAGGCGGCGGATGACAACCTGAGCGCCCGGACCGTCCGCTGGGGACCGGGTCTCGCCCCCGACCCGTGGACGGCACTCCCGGTCGACGGCGCGACGCCGCCGGGCGAACCGGTGCGCATGGTGCTTGCCGCGGGCAGGGACGCCGGCATCCCCGACGGCCAATACACCGTTTCCCTCACGGCAACAGACCGGGCCGGCTGGTCGTCGGAGGCGCGCGCGTCCATCGTCTTGGACAATACGCCGCCGGAAATAAAGATAGAACCCTTGGGTGAAAACGGCGTCGTCACGGGTCCCGACAAGATCGTCGGATCGGTTGTCGACCGTCATCTTCTGCACTATCGTGCCGAATATGCCGTGGGCGCCTGCGACGCCGCCTCGGAATGGATGCCGGTCGGCGGCCCTGTGGCCGCGGGCGGCAAGGATGTTCTCGCCGCGTTCGACGCCCTGCCGGCCGACGGAGACTACTGCCTCCGGGTGACGGCTGAGGACAGGGTCGGAAACCGATCGGCGAAGACGCAGCGTTTCACGGTGGATACGCGCCTGGTCCCTTCACGAGCGGACACCGGAATGTCGCCGCCGGCGGATCTGTCGGCCCCGGTCTCGGTCGATCCCGGATGCGGAAGCAGCGGCGGCGCGGAGGCATCGGTGGAACCGGCGGTTGCCGCCGGGCCGCCCGTCGTCAAGGTGCAAAAGTCGCTGGCCTGTCCCGTCAATCTGCTGGTCTGGGTCAACGACGGATGCCGCGTCGCAGGCGAGTCGGAGCGTGCGGACCCCGGCTGCATGCCGACCGATCTGCTGTCATCGATGCTTGCGAAGATGACCGACGGCTGGAACATGGTGTACGGGAAGGATGAATTCGCGGCTGAATTGAGCAATCCGATATACAGCGACATTCTCATCATAGGAGACCGCTGTCGTCCGGCGGAACCTGCCGCGGATGCACTTGCCCAAAAAATCTTCTCGGGCGCCGGCCTCGTTTCCACCCTCTGGACGCCGCGGCAGGTGAAGGGGAGCGGTGAAACGGCCCTGTACGGCAGCGGTGCGGCCGCAATCGTCCCCCTGGACCTCGATCAAGGCTTCGATGACGGCGCTTTCGATGCGGCCGCACATGAGCTGACCGCGGCCGTGGGCCGCGTGCACCGCACCCGCCCGCCACAGGTATTCCTGCCGAAAATGATGATTCCGATTCAGATTTCTCTTGAAAATCCGGGGGAGGAGGTCGGGGTGCGCGTTACCGAGCGGTTCCCGGCCGGCTGCGAGCTTTACGATCCGGCCGCCGGCGCCTGGACCATGGAAAGTCCATGGACTGCCGATGTAAAACTGGCGCCCGGAGAGATTTTGCATCTGCTCTATTATCTTCGGGTGCCGGATGTCGCCGGCCGTTTTTCGACAGAAACCTCGCTTCTGGTCGAAAACGGCGCGGAACTGACCGACCGGGAGCACATGAATGTCGGGTTCACAGTGGTCAAAAACGACGTTGCGCAGACCATACCGTCTGGAGAATGATACCTTCCTATCGCGGTCGGGGCGTTCAGGCTTCTTCGATCTTCGATACGGTGCTCCAGATAATGTCTATCAGCGATGTGCCGTCGGGCTCCACTTTGGAAATAAAAAAATCCGCCCCTCTTCTCAAGGCTTCGGCCTTGTATTCCGGCGCGTCGTCATTCGTGAAAACGACCACGACCACGTCGGGATACGCGGCGGAGATCAATTCCGCGAGTCTCAGGCCGCTGCCTTCCTTGAGATGAATATCCGTCATCACCACCAGGGGATGCCGGGTCTTGACCAGTTCCAGCGCCGTTGCGAACCGGTCGGTCTCCACCACCTCCAGCTCCGGGAACGCCTTATGAATCATCCAGGCGGCACAGGACCTTACCAGGGGGCTGACATCGACAACGAGTATGGTGGAATGAGCGGTCACGAGGCTGCCTTTCTGCGGATCGTCAAATCGAATCGCCCAAACATCTTCCGGATCGATCCCCTACCGATGGTCCGAATTTTCACAAATCAGGGGTTGACAATCAACCCCGAAAACCCGCATTGTAAAAGTCAGACATCCTTCCAGAAAACGGCAGGCCAAGGTCTCGGCCACCGACCCTGTGGTGCTTGCCTGGTATGTGTCGAACTATCGTTTTGCAGCGTCGCTGCATCCTGAAATCGAGAGCCCGAGGAAACGGAGGGGCGCCCATGAGCTGCCGCCGGCACGGCCCCGCGCAACTGTTGCGCGACTTTTTCAACACCGTCGATCATCTGATGGCCATTCTCGAGCTGAAAGAGAATACGCTCGTCTTCAATATGGCAAACCAGAACCTTGCAAGCCTGCTGGGTGTATCCTCCGAGACGCTCGTCTGCAGGGCTCTTGAAGACTTTACCGAACTGGACGATTGTCTCGATCGGTGGCTCAGGAACCATAAGACCGATCCGGATTCACCCTTAAGCTATACCTTCGAATGCAAACTCCGGTCGCGCGCCCCCGAAATCTGGCTGGAATGCCGGATATCTCCCATGTCTGAGCGCAAGGACGGCCTCCTTTTTTATGGGTTCGTCGCCGTGGATATCACCGCCCGGAAAAAAGACCGGGAAGAGCTCGATTATTTGAAGATGCAGCTTCATAACATCATGGACCTCGGTACCGAAGAATTGAATAGTGTTTTAAAGTCATTGAAAATCATTCTGAATAAAATCCCCGTGATGATCTGCTGCTACGACGCCGCCGGTAAGGTTCTGTTTGTCAACCGCACTTTTGAAGAGACCCTCGGGTGGTCTCTTGCGGAAGTCCGCAATTCAGATGTCATGAAGGCGTGTTATCCCGACCCCGGCCGACGTCGCGGCGTGATGAAGTTCATGATGAGCGGCAAGGCGGAATGCAGGGATTTCACCATGCGCCGGCGGAACAATACGGTCATTGAAACCTCCTGGGCCAGCGCTCCGTTGACCTCCGGCATCCGCCTCGGCATCGGTCTCGATATCACCCAGCGAAAACAGTCGGAAGACGCTATTCGTCTGCTGTCCAAAAAAACCCTCGACATGCTCGAAAGCGACCGCCAGGCCGTTGCAAAGGATCTTCATGACAGTATCGGCGCCAGTCTTGCGGCCATCAAATTTACGCTGGAAGGCCGGGTGATGGGCATGAACGACATGCCGCCAAAGGGAGAGATGTCCCTTGAAACCATTATCTCCCATCTGACCGACACGATCAAGGAAACCAAACGCATCTCCAATGGGCTGCGCCCCTTGACCCTTGACGATCTGGGCCTGATGCCCACGCTGGCGGCATATGTCCGGCACATGCGGGAATCTTATCCCAATGTAGAGATCGTTCATGACATCGATATCCAGGAGTCCGATCTGTCGAGTGATCTAAAAATCGTGTTGTATCGGGTAGCCCAGGAGGCCCTCAACAATACCCACAAGCATAGCCGCGCCAGTAAAGCCTACCTCCGTCTGAAGCAGACCGACAGCCATGTCGAGTTGTCGGTCGAGGACAACGGCTGCGGATTCGATGTCGAGAACACGTTGGGAAGAAGCGGTCTTCTCTCCGGTTACGGGCTTCGCAGCATGAGAGAACGCGTCGAGATCAGCGACGGCACGTTTCGGATTCGGTCCGCGGCCAACGCCGGCACAAGGATATCGGCCGTTTTCAGACTCAGATAAGCGCCTGGAACCGCTTCGGGAGATTTTTTTTACGGCCGGGTTTTCCATCCGCGGTTATCAGTATCCTCCCAACTGGAGACCCACCATAAAAGCAGTCAGCAAGGCGCTCACCAGAATCACTACCGGCGCGGCCGGCGCTCCGATCCAGTCCTGAATCGTCATCTTTCCGAATTCTCCCAGGTGGAGAAAATGGCGGTCGAGAAAATCATGGCTGCGGGCATACAGCGCCGATCCGATCAGCATGCCGGGAATTCCGCCCAGCAGCGCATCGAGCGATCCCTGTCCCACGGCCCCGGCCATCGTGCCGGGGCAATAGCCCAGAAGTCCGAACCCGACGCCGAAGATCAGCGCGCCCGGCAGGGTGGATCCCAGGGAGCCCGGCTTGATGCTCAGCTGAACGAGCCCCGCCGCGCGCATGGCATAGATCCCGATCATGCCCGTGACGATGGCGGATAAAATGACCTTCGCCACCGTCCAGTCGCGAAGAAAAAGCTGGCCCATGATCATCTCGTAGCGGGTGACGCCGCCCCGCTGGAGCAGAAATCCGAATCCAATGCCGATCACAAAGCCCAGCGCAAGCTGCACGGGCCGGTGCTGATGCAATTGCCTTAACATATCGCTCTCCTTCCTGGAAAAAGGGACACGCCTCACCAAATCCATAAAGATCAGTACAGTATCAAAGCCGTCACCACTCCGCCGGCAAAAAAGCACAGGAGTGCCAGCCAACTGCTCACCGCAAGCTGGAGGGTGCCGCTGATGCCGTGGCCGCTGGTGCAGCCGCCGGCCCATCTGGCGCCGTAACTCAACAGAATACCGCCCGCGACCGCCGTGATCCACCGGAGCATGGGAGTATCGCCCATGCCGCTGATCCACAGCGGCGGCAGGAATTCCAGGCGGAACGTACCTGAAAGAAGCGCCGACAGCATGGCGCCGACAACGATCCCTACCAGAAGCATCCATCCCCACGTCACGCGGGGAGGGTGTTGGTCGTAGTAGGAGAGGCGGTCCACCGCCGCGTTGCCGGGCACCGCATTTTCGATCATGGCGCTGGTCTGAACATACGCACTCGAAGCGCCCAGGCGGTTGTCCGAGAGCAGGGCCGACAGCCAGCTCAGAATGCCGATTCCCATCCCCACCACATACGGCGACCATCGCGCCATCGTCATGATACCCCCTTCGTTTGGATTAAGAGGATGACCGGGTGCTTCAGCCGCGGCGGCCAACGGTAGAATGAAAACAGCGGTCAGGAAGAAAACGGGACCGCCTGCTCGCAACATTTTCATGCGGAATTCTCCTTTCATGTCTGCGCCGTAGCGACGGCATTTGAGATCCGGGAAACAAGGGATGAAACTTAGAACAGATGCCGGAATTTTCACTCCTTGGGGCTGCGCCCCCATATCAGCCGAAATTAATGTGTCATAGGCAACATTAGGCAGGCAGACCCGCGATGCCCATTAGGTGAATTGCCCATATTCGTCGGCAACCGGGTTTATTTTCACCGGAATAGGGCGATGCCCCTATTGGAGGGTGGGTATTTCTCCTGTAAGAAGATGTAGAATCAACACAAAGGATGGCTCATGTTTCCAGCGGATATCTTCAGCATCGATTGGACGCAGGTCGCGTCCCGGCTCATTCATCTGGTGATCGCCTATGTTCTGGCCCTGCCTATCGGGCTCAACCGCCTTCTCAGCCATCAGCGGTTCGGCTTGAGAACCTTCCCGCTCGTTGCGGTCGTTTCCTGCGGGTTCATGCTGGTCGGTACCGCCGTTATTCACTCCGCCGACGGGCAAGCGAGGGTAATCCAGGGGATCGTCACGGGGATCGGGTTTATCGGCGGCGGAACGATTTTCAAAAACGAGGACAACATCGGAGGGATGATTTCAGCCGCGAGCATCTGGAACACCGGCGCCATCGGTATCGCGGTCGCCTACAGCAGGATAGAAATCGCACTCGCACTCAGCGTGATCAATGTCGTGACCTTGTTGATGGTCGGCCGGCTCAGGAACAAAATCGAGGAAGAACATACCTATCGTAAACACCGACGGCGATCCGAGGAAAAAAAGGATAAATCATAGGCGTTTTCCAAAACCCTACTATACATGGCTCACCTTATTTACTTTTTGCCCATAAATATTGATTATGTTCATGCCGCATCTTCATCTCTACGCGAATGAAATTTCTGAAAACATTCCACCCAATGAAAGGATTCCAGAACAATGCAGAAGAAAAAAACACGCAAGAAAAAGACAATGATGTTCACGGTGTTCATCGCAGCACTTCTCGCCCTCATGTTCGCTTTTACCGGATGCGATACCCAGGGTCCCGCGGAAAAAGCCGGTGAAAAAATCGATCAGACCGTGGAAAATACCAAGGAAGCCGCGGATGAAGCGGGAGACAAGGTAACCGGTGAGGGACCGGCGGAAGAGATGGGCGAGAAGATCGACAACGCGGGTGAAACCGTAAAAGACGCTGCCGAACCCAAACACCAATAACCGATACTCTTCATCTGATATTTTATTCTACATCTGGCAAAAGGAGGATGCATATGCTTTCATGGGCCGTTACATTTCTTGTTATCGCACTGATCGCCGGATTGCTCGGCTTTACCGGTATCGCCGGCACCGCGGCGGGTATTGCCAAGATCCTGTTCGTGATTTTCCTGATCGTCTTCGTGGTGTTCCTTATTCTGGGACGCCGGCCTCCCGTATAATAACCGTACGCGCATTTTATTCTATCTCCGATGTTCTTGGCGCCGGTGGAATGACGTATTCCGCCGGCGCATTCCTCATTTTAAAAGAAAAAAGGCGGAAAAGGATTTTCCTTTCACCGCCTTGTCTTTGTAAAACGTTGTCTGCTGTTTATAATACTTAAACTGAGCAGGAGTATTGTTCCCTCGGGCCGCTCTTAATTTTGAAAAAGATGCGGCACATTGAAATCATCGGCAATGATCCTTTTAGAATCAGGGATACCGCTCGCACAGTACAATATTATATCCAGGAGGAAAGGCGCATGTTATTGGTAATAGATGCTCAAAATGATTATCTGGATCAAAAACAGGGTAAAAAGATAGTAAAAAATGCAGACCAATTAGTGCCGGGAATTTTAGCAAAGATCAAAGAGTATGAAGAAAAAAGAGATCACGTCTTTTATACTTTGAATATCCATGAAAATATGGATGATGACACTCGAACGAAAGAAGAGAAAATGTGGGGACAAAGTATTTATTCTCCCTTACGGGAAAAGATGGATCATCATATAGAATTACAAAAGATATATTACGGAATAACGCCGGAAACAGCCTGCTGGCTGAAGCAACAATATAAGGATGAAAAGAAGTATATAAGTAGAATAGAGGTAATTGGCGTTGAAACGCATATCTGTGTTTTGTCGAATGCCATAGTTATGCAAAACATGTTTCCCGATTCTCGTATAGTAATTGATTCCAAACTTTGCACCAGCAATGACAGAAGACTCCACGAAAAGGCACTCGAAATAATGCAAGGACTCAACATGGAGGTGATCTAAAATGAAACTGTCTCATCATACCTTACAGAAAATCGTCGATGAACTTATTAAATGGATAAAGCTGGAGATGCAGCAAAGAGGTGGGACGAAGATGCTCCTGGGGATATCGGGGGGAAAGGATAGTTCTGTCGTTGCCGCGCTTGGAGCCGAGGCTCTGGGCAAAGAAAACGTATTGGGAGTTCTGATGCCGAAAGGAGAACAGGCAGATATAGATTTCTCATATGAGATAAGCGATCTTCTTGGAATAACCAATGTAACAATACCTATTGAAGACATCTATACTCAAGTCATTACCTCCCTGCAGAGACTGCCGGAAGGATTCCTGCCAAAGATAACTACCGCTACAACTATCAACCTTTCACCGAGAATTAGAATGACCATTCTATATGCTATTAGTCAATCTATTCCTGGAAGCCGAGTCATTCATACCGGGAATCTTTCGGAAAAATGGGTGGGTTACACAACAGTTTATGGGGATAATACCGGAGCCTTTGCGCCACTAGGCAACTTTACCACTGATGAAGTCATTCAAATAGGGAGATGTTTGGAGATCCCAGAGAAGTTTTTAATAAAACCACCGGCAGATGGATTGACCGGAAAGACAGATGAAATGGTTCTAGGTTTTAGTTACGAGATATTAAATAAATATATAAGAACCGGTGAAATTGAGGATGTAAAAATAAAAGAACGAATAGACAGTATGCATAATTATAACAGCTTCAAATATGATCCGATCCCTGTCTTTCCCAATAATTTACCGGTGAAGATATAACCCTTATTTCGCTCATTTATTGATAACATTTGTATTTATTTGTATAAGTTTTTGGAGTTTTTCAAAAAGCTACCATAAAATTTACACAAATTACAACATGTTATAAGAAACGAGCGAAATAAGGGAGGTGAAGAACTTCTTTTTATTTCGAATCGCTCAGGTTAGATAATAATCAACGATGCGACGCTACGTTCACAGACATATCACTGATCAATCGGTCTTCGAATGGTGCATGCTGTCAACACCGTAACGTTGGTCGAGGTCTTTGGTAAAATTGGGGTCCGCGGAATTCGGCCAGTTGTCCTCGTTGAAACCCTTCGCGCCTTCGAGCTGCTTTTGCGTGACATTGAGGATCAGGATATGCTCATCCATCTCCTTGGGATTTTGTTTGTATGTAAATGCTTTGAACGGCACCGCGAACAATTTGTCGCCCATGCCGAGGAACCCGCCGTATTCGACTGCCGCGTATCGGATCTGCCCGGTGTTGACATCGAGCACGATATCCTTCACTTCACCGACCTCCTTGCCCTGATCGTTTTGAATATCCATGCCGATGAACTTGCTGGCCCGGATATCCGATCCCATGGACGATCCGTCCATCTTCCCGTTCTTGGCGGCGGTGTCCGTTGCCATTACCGGAGCGGCGACCATGAGGGCGACAAGTAAAGCGATAGCCGGGCCGACATTCATTATCGTAAATCGTTTCATAGTTTTTTTCCTCCCTTCGGTTTGATGGTGCGTCAAAAAACGGGCGCCCCCACAGCGGCGGCGCCTTGGTTGTGCCGTAAGCGACATGACGGAGGTTAATCCCAATAGGGTTTATAGCTGTAATAATCGTAAATACTGCTGCCCCAGGTGCGATCCGCCATATCCGGCCAGTTGTCTTTATCGAATCCGGGGGCGTTTTCGAGCTTTTCCTTGCTGACATTGAGGATGAAGGCGTGATCATCCGGGTCAACCGTCAAGGCTTCCATCGGAATGGCAAAGAGCTTGTCTCCCATTCCCAGAAAGCCGCCGAAGGACAATACGGCGTATGAAACCCGGCCCTTCTCCAGATCGATCATGAGGTCCTCGATTTTACCCAGGCTGTCGCCCTGGGCATTTTTGACTTTGTCCCCGCTGATGCTGCTTGCGGAAAGAAAATGAGGTTTCTGGTGTTTCATGGACCTTCTCCCTGTAAACATGGGTTGCTTTTATATCGAAGAATCATACGTGCCGGTCGAAGAACTTGTTCGCTTCCTCTTCAGCCCGGTCTTTCTCGTAGCCGTATCGTTCCTGCAACTTTCCAACCATTTTGTCGTAGTTGCCGTCGATTTCATCCCACTCGTCGTCCGTGAGTTTGCCCCACTGTACCTTGGCTTCTCCTTTGAACTGATTCCACTTGCCTTTAAAGATGTCTTTGTTCATAACACGCGCTCCTTTTCGTTCTTGCTCGCTTGTTTGCACAAGTCATTGGTTACGAAGGATTTCGTCCCTGGGTTTCATTAAAATTAGCATACGGATTTAATTAAGAAATGGGGGGATTCCCGTACTTTCAGAGGCAAGATACTGCATATCAGGACGACGTTTTTTTCCGTGGACCCGCAGACGAGACCGCATGCGGCGGATGCCACCGTTCGCGAGGCCTGTGTTCACCGATCCGGCCTTCGTCATCCGGCGCTGTTCTTCTGACTTTCCCATCGATATAGAGCGTCTGCGTCGGATAGGCGAAGTCGATGTTCTGCTCCTCGAACATCTGATAAATGGCGAGATTGATCGCCTGCTGGATGTCCATATATCGGTTGTAGTCGGCGTCGAGCACATAATACACGACTTCGATATTCAACGCGAAGTCTCCGTATCCCTGGAAATGGGCGCGATCGAAACGGGTGGCCGTCTGGGCTTCGATAATCCCGCCGATGGCGCCGGGGATCATCTTCAGCTTGGCCAGAGGTGTCTGGTAGGCCACCCGGATGGAAAACACCACCCTGCGCTCGGCCATCCGCTTGTAGTTGCGCACCCGGCTTTTCAGCAGATCGTTGTTCGCGAAAATAAGCTGCTCGCCGGAGAGACTGCGGATCCGGGTGGTTTTGAGGCCGATGTTTTCCACGGTTCCCATGTAGTCGTCGATAATGATGAAGTCTCCGATGACAAAGGGCTTGTCCAAAACGATGGAAAGGGAGGCCAGAAGATCCGAGAGGATATTCTGCACGGCCAGTGCCACGGCGATACCGGTGATACCGAGGCTGGCGACCAGCGCCGTGATCTCCACGCCGGGGATGTTGTCCAGGATCAGCACCGCGGCGATGACCGCCAGCATCAGCTTCACGACAAACCCCACGGCTCTGAGTGTCGTCACCCGCGCGGCATTGGCTTCGAGTCTGGTCTGATGGGAGCGGCTCAGATAGTAGTCCACCATGGTATTCCCCCACAGGGTGAGCTGGAGGATCAACGCCGCCATGACGATGCTGAAGATCCACGGCGAGAGCCGGGAGGGCAGGTCGAGAACCTGAAGCCCCGCATACAGCGCGTAGATCGTGATGAACGGCAGGAGGGTTTTTTGGGCGATGATGCCGGTCAGCTCGAACAGATCCCAACGCTGGTCCTGCGACTTGATCGAGCAATAGCGCATCAGAAGCCATTTCATCAGCCGCAGAACAATGAGAACCACAAGGGCGACGGACAGCGCCGTGAGCCATTCTTGTACACTGTTGTGCCAGAAATCCACTTTCATTAAATGTATCAGCTGCTTGAGTTCCATAGTTCGCGAGGTCGTCCTTTCAAAAAAATTCCCGGACGCGGGCCTGAAGCGTTCGGGATTTGAGGGTTGTGGGGAAGTTCAGCGTTCGGTCGCGTTTTATCCGGTGAGCTTGACCACCGCTTTGACCATCTGGGAGGAGTATCCCCATTCATTGTCATACCAACTGAGAATCTTGACGAGATCGCCGTCCACGACCTTGGTCATGGTCAGATCGACGATCGATGCGCGGGGATCCTGGATGACATCCGACGAGACGATCGGGTCGTCGGTGACGCCCAGGATGCCCGCATAACGATCCGAGCCGGCTTCATTGCGGAAAATCCGGTTGACCTCCTCTTCGGACGTGGCCTTCTCGACGAGAAAAACGATATCGGCAAGGGAACCGGCCGGCACGGGGCCGCGCACGGCGATCCCGTCGAAGCGTCCCGCAAGATCCGGGATGATCTCCGTGGTGGCGACGGCGGCGCCGGTGGACGTGGGCACGAAGTTGACGGCGGCCGCCGA
>AMWB02163485.1_pt1 | contig 11231 bp, 10 predicted proteins | sample 200311 | NCBI WGS metagenome assembly AMWB02 (sample SAMN02737377, study PRJNA173069) | bioreactor metagenome | biome: anode biofilm in microbial fuel cells | place: USA: California | collected 2010-12-16 | reverse complement strand
CTGCCGTTCTGGCTTGCGGCCGCGGGCGTGGCGCTGTCCGCGTTCTTCTACCTCAAGCGTCCGGACATTCCGGCGGCGCTCGCGCGGCGCTTCCAGTTCCTCTACCGGCTGCTGGTCAACAAATACTGGTTCGACGAACTCTACGGCTGGATGTTTGCCAAGGGCGCGCGGATGCTCGGCACCGGGCTGTGGCGCGGCGGTGACCAGGGCGTGATCGACGGCCTCATCGTCAATGGCTCCGCGCGTCTTGTCGAACGCGTCTCCCGTCTCGCCAGGGTACTGCAGTCGGGCTACATCTATCACTATGCCTTCGCCATGCTGATCGGGGTGTTCTCCCTGGTTACCTGGTGGTTCCTGCGGCTCAACTCATAAGCACAGCGATGTTCGGACAGGAAATCCTCTCTCTCGTTATCTGGGTCCCGATCGTCGCCGGGATCGCGGTGCTCGCCACCGGATCCGACCGCAATGCGCCGCTGGCACGCATGCTGGCGCTGCTCGGCGCGCTGCTCGGCTTCATCGTCGCGATCCCGCTGGCCACCGGTTTCGACACCGCTACCGCGGCGATGCAGTTCGTCGAGAAAAAATCGTGGATCCCGGCATTCAACGTCCATTATCACCTCGGCGTCGATGGCATCTCCATGCCGCTGATCCTGCTCAACAGCTTCATCACGTTGCTGGTGGTGATTGCCGGCTGGCAGGTGATCCAGGACAAGGTGGCGCAGTACATGGCCGCGTTCCTCGTCATGTCCGGCCTCATCAACGGCGCGTTCGCTGCGCTGGACGGCATCCTCTTCTACGTGTTTTTCGAGGGCATGCTGATTCCGCTGTATCTCATCGTGGGGGTGTGGGGCGGTCCGAACCGCGTGTACGCGGCGTTCAAGTTTTTCCTCTACACCCTGCTCGGCTCGCTGCTGATGCTGGTGTCGTTCATCTACCTCTATTACCAGTCGGGCGGCTCCTTCGACATCCAGACCTGGCACAAGACGACGCTCGGCATGACCGCGCAGACGCTGATCTTCCTGTCCTTCCTGCTCGCCTTCGGCGTCAAGGTGCCGATGTGGCCGGTGCATACCTAGTTCTTCCTCTACACGCTGCTTGGCTCGCTGCTGATGCTGATCGCGCTGATCTGGCTCTATCTGTCCTCGGGCGGCAGCTTCAACCTGCTCGAATGGCACCAGCTGCGCATCGAGATGACGCCGCAGATCCTGCTGTTCCTCGCCTTCCTGGTCGCCTTCGCGGTCAAGGTGCCGATGTGGCCGGTGCATACCTGGCTGCCGGACGCCCACGTCGAGGCGCCCACCGGCGGTTCGGTGGTGCTGGCGGCGATCACCCTGAAGGTCGGCGCCTACGGCTTCCTGCGTTTCATGCTGCCGATCGTGCCCGATGCGGCGCACGAGCTCGCGTGGCTCGTCATCACCTTGTCGCTCGTCGCGATCGCCTACATCGGCCTCGTGGCACTGGTGCAGGCCGACATGAAGAAGCTCATCGCGTACTCGTCGATCGCCCACATGGGGTTCGTCACACTGGGATTTTTCATGCTCAATCCGCTGGGTTTGACAGGCGGACTGGTGCAGATGATCTCGCACGGTTTCGTGTCGGCGGCGCTGTTCCTCTGCATCGGCGTCATGTACGACCGCCTGCATTCGCGCCAGATCAAGGATTACGGCGGACTGGTGAACAGGATGCCGGTGTTCGCCGCATTGTTCATGCTGTTCGCCATGGCCAACGCGGGGCTGCCGGCCACCAGCGGTTTCGTCGGCGAATTCATGGTCATCATGGCCGCAAGCAAGGTCAATTTCTGGTTCGCCTTCGTCGCCGCCACCTCGCTGATCACCGGTGCCGCGTACACGCTGTGGATGTACAAGCGCGTGGTGTTCGGTGCCGTCACCAATCCGCAGATCGAGGCGATGAAAGACCTCAACGCCCGCGAATTCCTGCTGCTCGGCGTGCTCGCCCTCGCCGTGCTGGGCATGGGCCTGTACCCCAAGCCGTTCACCGACGTCATGCATGCGTCGGTGGTCGAACTGCTGGCGCACGTCGCCCACAGCAAACTCCCGTGAGCGCGCATCCATGAACCTGATGTCCTTTGCCCCTGCGCTGCCCGAGATCTTCGTTCTCGCCATGGTTTCGCTGATCCTCGTGATGGACGCCGCGCTCGACGACGGCAAGCGCCACATCACCTATGGACTGTCGCTCGCCACGATCGCCGGCGCCGCCTTCCTCACGCTGCGCGATCTGTCGAGCGCACCCAGCGTGGTGTTGAACGGCCTGTTCATCGACGATCCGCTGTCCGACGTTCTCAAACTCTTCATCTACCTGTCGACGGCGGCGATGATGGTGTACGCGCGCGCGTATCTCAAGGCCCGGAAGCTGTATCGCGGCGAGTTCTTCGTACTCACGCTGTTCGCCCTGCTGGGCATGATGGTGATGGTGTCGGCCAGCCACTTCCTCAGCCTCTACCTCGGTCTCGAACTGCTGTCCCTGTCGCTCTATGCCATGGTCGCGCTGCAGCGGGATTCGGCAGTGGCCACCGAGGCGGCGATGAAGTATTTCGTGCTCGGCGCGCTGGCCTCCGGCATGCTGCTGTACGGCATGTCGATGGTGTATGGTGTCACCGGTTCGCTCGCCCTGGGCGAGATCGCCCAGTTGCTCGCCGACGGCACGGACCTGCGCCTGCCGCTGGTGTTCGGCCTCGTCTTCATCGTCGCGGGCCTGGCGTTCAAGCTCGGCGCCGTGCCGTTCCACATGTGGGTGCCGGACGTTTACCACGGCGCGCCGACCGCGATCACCCTGTTCATCGGCTCCGCGCCGAAAATCGCCGCCTTTGGCTTCGTCGTGCGCATTCTCGGCCAGGGCCTGGAATCGCAGGTCGCCGAGTGGCGCGACATGCTGGTGGTGCTCGCGGTGCTGTCGATGGCGATCGGCAACATCGCCGCCATCGCGCAGAACAACATCAAGCGCATGCTCGCGTATTCGACCATCTCGCACATGGGTTTCATGCTGCTCGGCATCCTGGCCGGCACGCAGAGCGGCTACAGCAGTGCGATGTTCTACGTGCTCGTTTACGCGCTCATGAGCCTGGGGGGGTTCGGCATGATCCTGCTGCTGTCGCGCGCAGGCTTCGAGGCCGACCGCCTCGACGACTTCAGGGGGCTGAACCGCCGCAGTCCGTGGCTCGCCTTCATCATGCTGCTGCTGATGTTCTCCATGGCGGGCATTCCCCCGACCGTCGGTTTCTACGCCAAACTGTCGGTGCTCCAGGCGGTGATCGAACTTGGTTATGTGTGGCTGGCCGTGGTGGCGGTGCTGTTGTCGCTGATCGGGGCGTTCTATTACCTGCGCGTGGTCAAGCTCATGTACTTCGACGCGCCGCACGACCTCCAGCCTGTCGCCGCCGGCGCTGATGCACGCATTCTGGTCTCCGCAAACGGCCTGGCGATCCTCGCCCTCGGAATCCTTCCGCAATCGTTGATGGCGGTGTGCATCTACGCCATCGGCGCGTCGTTCTGACGCCGCGCCGGGGATTCCCGGCGCGTGCTTCCCGGAACGGCGGCAGGCCCTTACGGCCAGTGCGTCGCACGCCCCATGCGGTCGTCACGCACACGCTCTTCGCAGTTTTTGCCTATCCTTCCATTGTCTGGCCCATTCGTCACGCCATCGTGGCGCGGTGGTCGCTTAGGTGCCGGACACCTCGTACAGGAGGAAGCGTTGTGGATATCCAAGTCAAACGTGTCTACGATGCCGCCGCGGCGGACGACGGCTGGCGCGTGCTGGTCGATCGCGTCTGGCCACGCGGCCTCAGCAAGGCGCAGGTCCGCGCCGATGCGTGGCTCAAGGATGTGGCACCGAGCACCGCCTTGCGGCAGTGGTTCGCGCACGATCGCGTGAAATGGGACGAGTTCGTGCAGCGCTATACCGTCGAGCTCGACGCCAATCCGGAGGCGCTGGAACCGTTGCGGGCCGCCGCGAAGCAGGGCCGGCTCACGCTGCTGTATGGCGCGCGCGACAGCGAATTCAACCAGGCCGTGGCGCTGCGTGCGTATCTGCGGGCGCATCGCCGGCACGTCGGGTGATCGATGGAGGTGTGATGAACTGCGCCGCCAACGCCCGCGTTTTGCCGGTCACCGTTTGTGTTCCGCTCACCCTGCGACAAAATGCTCGACCCACGCAACATAGGCGTCGACGAAGCGCTGCAGGAACTCGCGCGTCGCATCGTTGGCGATTGCGCCGTCGGGCGCGATGACCTCGTCGTGAAAGTGCAGGTAGACCTCCGGCTGCCCGAGTGTGGGAACGTCGAGAAAATGCAGTGAGCTGCGCAGGTGGTGTTGCGCGACGGCAGTACCGATCGAGCCGATCGAGGCGCCGATCACCGCTCCCGGCTTGCCGGCGAACGAGTTCGTCCCCCACGGCCGCGACGCGATGTCGATCGCGTTCTTCAGCACACCGGGAACCGAGCGGTTGTATTCGGGTGTGACGAACAGCAAGGCCTGTGCCGATTCGATGTCCGCTTTAAGACGCCGTGCGTTCGGTGGATAGTCGTCGTCGAAATCCTGTGAATACAGCGGCAGATCGTCGATCCGCACCTGTTCGAATTTCAGGTGCGCCGGTGCGAGCCTTTCGACGGCGAGCATCAACCGTCTGTTGTACGAGTCCTTGCGCAGGCTGCCCAGCAACACTGCCACCTTGCATGGGGTCATGGCGAAACCTCCCTTTTCAAAGAGTTCGGTGGTCAGTCCATGATAGTAGCGGCCGGAACTTTTGCAACTCTTCGCCGGCCGGACATGATGCCGCGCATGACGATACTGAGGAAAACAAAAAACGGGGCCGAAGCCCCGTTGAATGGATTCGCTTTCGCGATCAGCCGAGTGCGTCGGCCCAGATGTTCTGCGACCAGGACTCCGCGAAGCTGAAGTTGTATTCGTCGCCCTTGCCGGTGGCGCCGCCATCGGGTTGGGTGACGTAGCCCTTGCCGGCTTCGAAGCGGAACACGTTGGCGACATAGCCCGCGGTGGTGTCCGAGGTGGCCGAATAGCAGGTGTTGGCGACGACCGGGATCGGGTCGGGCTGGCGGCCGGCCAGGAGTTCGATGATCGCGGCCGCGCACACCTTGGCGTGGTTGGTTGCCATATGACCGGACTTCGGCAGGTTCGACAGCACCGAGTCGCCGATGACGTGCACGTTCGGCACGGTGGTCGACTCGAAGGTGGCGAGGTTGACGGTACACCAGGCCTTGTTGCTGTCGTTGCGCGCACCGACCAGTTCGCACACTTCACCCGCACGCTGACGCGGCACCACGTTCATCACATCGGCCTTGACGTCGTCGAACTCGGTGGTGACGACCATCTTGTCACCGTTGACGGCGAGCGGCGCGTTGTTCGGACGGTACTCGATCATGCCGGGGTAGAACGTGTTCCAGGCGTCCATGAACAGGCCTTTCTTCGAGGCGATGTCCGGGTTGCCATCGAGCAGGATGATCTTCGACTTGGGCTTGGCCTGCTTGAAGTAGTGCGCGACCATGCAGGCACGCTCGTACGGGCCGGGCGGGCAACGGTAGGGCGCCGCGGGCACCGACATGACGAAGGTGCCGCCGTCGGGCATCGCTTCCAGTTGCTTGCGCAGGTGCGCCGTCTGCGGGCCGGCTTTCCACGCGTGCACCACCTTGCCGGCGGCTTCGGCTTCCTTGAAGCCCTTGACCGTGTCGGTGAGCACCTCGACGCCGGGGGCGAGCACCAGGCGGTCGTACGTGATGCTGGCGCCGCCGCGGGTCTTGACCTCGCGCTTGCCGGCGTCGATGGCGACGACATAATCCTTCACCATCTTCACGCCATGCCTGGACAGATTGTCGTAGCCCTTGGTGATGTCATCCATGGTGCGCAGACCGCCCAGCACCCAGTTGGAAATCGGGCAGGAAACGAACTTGTCGTTCGGCTCGATGAGGGTGACTTCGACATTGGGGTCCCACATGCGCAGGTACTTGGCGCAGGTCGCACCGCCGAAACCGGCACCGACCACGACGACATGCGCGCGGCCGCCGGCGCCGCTGCCACCGGGGGTGGTGGCACAGCCGGCCAGGGCCACGGCGGCGCCTGCCCCGGAGATCTTCAGGAAATCGCGACGATTCAGAGTCATGTTCTAGGTCTCCTCGGAAATTATTTCAGGCTCGCGAAGTACGCGCCCATGGCTGTGTATTCGGCGTCGGTGTAGCCCGCAGCGTGTTTTTTCATGATGGTGCCCTTGCGGGTGCCGGCCTTGTAGCCTTTCATCATGTCCACGAACTTGTCCTGGCTGATTCCGGCCAGTCCGGGCGCGGCGCCGACGCTCTTGCCGCCCGGGCCGTGGCAGCTCATGCAGGTCGAGGCGATGGTACGGGTATGCACGTCCGTTGCGCTGGCCATGCCCGAAAGGGCGATCCCGGCCAGTCCGGCAAGTACCAGGATGGTTTTCTTGTACATAGACTCCTCCAGTGGTGTCAGAAACAAAGATGTTGAGCGACCATGTCCGGAGAGCCGCATTCCATGCGACTTCCGGGAACATGGACCCGCTGCGCAATCCTGCGGTAGGGAGAAAGTCATGTCAACAAGCAGGGGCTTATATAGACGCGGTCTGCGGGTGCTTTGCGTTGGTATATTTCTACCCGCGTATCCGATTTATTTCGCTGCACCGAGGTCGCGGGCGCGTCGTGCGCTGTCATGGCGTGCGGCTTCGTCGCTGCCGTGGTCCCATTGTTCGCTGGTCCAGCCGCCGAGATTTTCCAGTGCGATGCGGCCGAGTGCGTCGATCCAGCGCGGGTGTTCGTTGAGCGCGGGGATGTAGTGGAATTCCTTGCCACCCGCGCCAAGGAAGGTCGCGCGGCCTTCCATGGCGAGTTCCTCCAGGGTCTCCAGGCAGTCGGCGGTGAAACCGGGTGCAACGATGTCGACGCGCGTCACGCCTTCGCGAGCGAGCATGTGCAGCGTCTTGTCGGTGTAGGGTTGCAGCCATTCGGCGCGGCCGAAGCGTGACTGGAAGGTGAGGCGATACTGCTTCGCGTCCAGCCCCAGTGCTTCGGCGAGCAGACGGCCGGTTTTCTGGCACTCGCAGTGGTAGGGGTCGCCCTTGTCGAGCACGGCGCGCGGGACGCCGTGGAAGCTCATCAGCAGTATGTCGGGACGGCCGCGCATCTGCCAGAAGTCACGTACGTTGGTGGCGAGTGCGTGAATGTAGGCTGGGTGATCGTGGTAGTGGCGCACCGTGCGCAGTGCCGGCTGGTCGCGCACGGATTTCAGCCAGTCGAATGCGGCGTCGTTCGCCGTGGCGGTGGTGGACGCGGCGTACTGCGGATACGCCGGCAGCAGCAGGATGCGGTCGCAGCCGGCCGCTTTCATGCGGTCCAGTGCCGCAGGGATCGACGGTTCGCCGTAGCGCATCGCGTAGTCGACCATGAAGGGCGATGCGATGTGTTCGCCCAGCCAGCCCTTGAGGAGCTTGGCCTGCTTCTCGGTGTGTGCCTTCAGCGGTGAGCCGTCGGCGGTCCATACCGCGGCGTATTTCGCCGCAGATTTTTTCGGCCGCGTGTTGAGAATGATGCCGTTGAGAATCAGCCACCACAGTGTGCGCGGGATTTCCACCACGCGTGGATCGGAGAGGAACTCCTTGAGATAGGGGCGCAGCGCCTGTGCCGTCGGTGCCGCCGGGGTGCCGAGGTTGACCAGCAGCACGCCCGCGCGCGCGGGCTGGCCGTGGGTGCAGGGGGGCTCGGCGCGATAGTGCATCAGTGATGCGACAGTGCGCTGGACAAGAGCCTGGCGGTGATGTCGACGATGGGCACCACGCGCTCGTAGGCCATGCGCGTGGGGCCGACCACGCCCAGCGTGCCGACCACCTGGCCGTCCACCGAATAGGGTGCAGTCACCAGGCTGCACTCGTCGAGCGGCAGCAGCTCGGAGTCGCCACCAATGAAGATCTGCACGCCGGCCGCACTGCGCGACTGGTCGAGCAACCGCAGCAGTCCCGTCTTCTGCTCGAACGCATCGAACAGGCGGCGCAGGCGTTCCATGTTGTTCGAGAGTTCTTCCACGTCGAGCAGCTTGCGGCTGCCGGCAACGACGACCTTCTCGCGACTGGTATCGAGTGCCTCGCTGCCGGCGTCCACTGCGGCACTCATCAGGTGGGTGATGTCGTCGCGTACGCGGCCGAGTTCGTCGCCAAGCTTGCTGCGTACCTGGTCGAAGGTGAAGCCGGAAAAATTCTGGTTGAAATAGTTGGTGGCTTCGGTCAGCGTCGATGCGCTGCATGGTTGTTCGGTCAGGATGACGCGATTTTCCACCGCACCTTCCATGGTGACGATGATGAGCAGGATGCGCTTGTCGGACAGGCTGATGAACTCGATCTGGCGGAATGCGGGATTGCGCCGTGGCGTCATCACCAGTCCGGCGAACTGGCTGAGATCCGACAACAGCGTAGAGGCCGCCGTCATCAGTTGTTGCGGGTCCGACGGTGTGAGGCGGGTTTCGAGCTGGCTCACCGCACGCCGGTCGAGCGGCTGAACCGTGAGGAGGGTGTCGACGAAAAGGCGGTAGCCACGCGGTGTCGGCACACGGCCCGCCGAGGTATGCGGGCTGGCGACGAAGCCCATTTCCTCGAGGTCGGACATGATGTTGCGGATGCTCGCCGGCGACAGGTCGAGTCCGGCGTGTTTCGACAGCGTGCGCGAGCCCACCGGTTCACCCTCGGCAATATACCGTTCCACCAGGGTCTTCAGCAGGACGCGGGCGCGATCGTTGAGCATCTGGAAATTATACGGGAAGCGGGGAGTGGGGAGCGGTTTCACGGCGTGGCCCCTCTCCCCCGGCCCCTCTCCCGCAGGCGGGAGAGGGGAGAACCGTCACCGCTCACCACTCACGGCTATAATCGCCCCATGCAAAGCGCTTTCAAGACCGTCGGCCTGGTGGGCAAGTACGATACCCGTGGCATCGAGGATTCCCTGTGTGCGCTGGGCAGGTTCCTGGTGCAGCGCGGGCATGTCGTCCTGGTGGCGGAGCAGACGGCGGAACGCCTGAATATCGACGATTTTCCGCGGCGGGCGTTGCACCAGCTGGCGGGAGAGAGCGACGTCGTGGTGGTGTTGGGTGGCGACGGCACGATGCTGTCGATCGCACGTACGCTGGCGCCGCATGCTGTCCCGTTGATCGGCATCAACCATGGGCGACTCGGCTTCCTCACCGACATCACCATCGGCGCCATGCACGAGGCGGTGGCGGAAATCCTCAGCGGACAGTACGTGGCGGAAGAGCGCATCCTGTTGAATGGCCAGATTCGCCGGGATGGCGAGCAGGTATTCGAGGCCACCGCATTCAACGACGTGGTGCTCGGCAAGGGCGGTTCGGGGCGCCTGATCGATCTGGAAATCACCATCAACACCGAGTTCGTCTACAGCCAGCGTGCCGACGGCCTGGTGGTGACGAGCCCGACCGGTACCACCGCCTATGCACTGTCCGCAGGCGGGCCCATCGTCCATCCCACGCTGCGGGCGATGGCGCTGGTACCGATCTGCCCGCACACCTTGTCGGCCCGGCCGATCGTGGTGGACAGCGAGTCGCGCATCGAGCTGCACCTGATGTATGCGGACGACGCGCGCGTGCACTTCGACGGGCAGGAGCATTTCGACCTGCATAGCGGCGACCATGTGTGGATCACGCGCGCCAAGCATCCGGTCACGCTGCTGCATCCGCATTCCTACAGCTATTACGACACCCTGCGGCAGAAGCTGCACTGGGGAAAAAAGCTCTAAGCGCTTGATGCTCGCGCATCTGTCCATCCGCAACTACCTGCTGGTCGATTCGATCGAGCTGGATTTCGCACCCGGGCTGACCGTGCTCACCGGCGAGACGGGCGCCGGCAAGTCCATTCTGGTGGATGCGTTGGGACTGGCGCTGGGCGACCGCGCGGAGGTGGGCGTGGTACGGCAGGGGGCGGCGCGCGCCGAGATCGCCGCCGAATTCACCCTGGATGATGCAGCCGGATTCGTGGCCTGGCTGGACGAAGCCGGCTTCGTCGCGGACGAGGGTACGCTGATCCTGCGGCGTGTGATCGAGGCTGGTGGCCGCTCGCGCGCTTTCATCAATGGCAGTGCCGCGACGCTGGCGCAGCTCAGGGATGCCGCCGGGTTCCTTCTCGACATCCACGGCCAGCACGCGCATCACGCTCTCCTGCGCCCACCGATGCAGCGTGACGTGCTGGATGCCTATGCCGGGGCGCAGTCACTGGCTGCGGCCGTGAACGCTGCATGGCACACCTGGCAGGCGGCACGGCAGCACCGGCAGGACGCCGAGACCCACGGACAGGCCCGGCAAATCGAGCGCGAGGGGCTCACGCTTGCGGTGGAGGAGCTGCGCGCGCAGGGTGACGACCTCGCACGCTGGGACGCGTTGCAGACCGAGTACGCGCGGCTCGCGCATGTCACCACGCTGCTCGAAGGCAGCCAGGTCTTGATCGAGGGACTGGATGATGGCGACGCCGCGGTGTCGGCCCAGCTCGGCGTGCTGCAGGGGCGGCTTGCAGCGATGCAGGCCGTCGACGACAGCCTCGGCGAGATCGCCGCACTGCTGGACGCGGCGAGTGCCGACATCGCCGAGGCCGTGCATGCGCTGCGACGCTACGCCGGGCATCTCAACCTCGATCCCGAGCGCCTGGTCGAGCTCGACCGGCGCATGGGCGAGATGCATCGTCTGGCGCGCAAGCACCGATCGCAGCCCGACGCACTGGATGATCTGCTGGCGCAGTTCGAGGCGCGACTTGCCGCGCTGGCCGCCGGCGACGATCTCGATGCCTTGCGTGCGGCGGAGGATGCCGCGCTCGCCCGCTACCGGGAATGCGCGCAGGCGCTCGGCGCAGAACGGCAGCGCGCTGCGGTCGCACTGGGCAAGACGGTCACCGCCGCGATGCATGAGCTTGCGCTGGCGGGTGGACATTTCGAGGTTCGCCTCGAAGCGGTCGGCGAGCCGCGTGCCCACGGGCTGGAAGATGTCGCCTTTCTCGTCGCCAGCCATGCCGCCCTGCCGGCGGGGCCGCTGGGCAAGGTCGCCTCGGGGGGCGAGCTGTCGCGTATCAGCCTTGCGATCCAGGCGGCGCTCTCCGGTGTGGCCGGCGTGCCGACCCTGATCTTCGACGAGGTCGACGTCGGCATCGGCGGTGCGGTCGCCGAGGCCGTCGGGCGGCGTCTGGCGAAGCTGGGCGAGACACGTCAGGTGCTG
>AMWB02010941.1_pt1 | contig 11241 bp, 8 predicted proteins | sample 200311 | NCBI WGS metagenome assembly AMWB02 (sample SAMN02737377, study PRJNA173069) | bioreactor metagenome | biome: anode biofilm in microbial fuel cells | place: USA: California | collected 2010-12-16 | reverse complement strand
CTGGATGCGGCTCGGGCTCGATATTTTGACCTTTACGACCTGGCGCCTGTGGGATATTGCACCCTCTCCGAAAAAGGGCTGATCCTGGAAGCCAACCTTACAGCCGCCACGCTGCTGGGCATAGACCGGAGAGCGATGTTCAAACAACCTCTTTCCCGCTACATCTTTCCCGATGACCAGGATATTTACTACCTCCATCGCAAACAGCTCCTTGAGACCGGAGGAAATGGTGCATTTGACCTGCGGATGGTAAAAAACGACGGCACGAAATTCTGGGCGCATATAGTATTTACCACCATACGAGATGCCGACAGTTCACCTTTGTGCCGCATCGTGATAAGCGACATCACCGAACATAAGTTTCGGGAGGATGAGCGTGATTTGACTTCACGATTAATTGCGCTGATCAATATGCAAGGCGATTTTCGTGAACTCTTGTCGAAGCTGACCGTTTCACTGCAAGGCTGGTCTGGATGCGAGGCCATCGGTATCCGCCTGCGAGACGGCGACGATTATCCGTATTTCGAGACCAGCGGATTTCCGCATGAATTTGTCAAAATGGAAAAATATCTCTGCGCCTATGGCCCGGACGGCAAAATTCTTTGTGACGGAGCAGGCGACCCAGTGCTCGAATGTATGTGCGGCAACGTCCTGAGCGGCCGGTTCGATCCCGCCAGACCTTTCTTCAGCGCCCACGGAAGCTTCTGGACAAACAATACCAAGGCCCTTCTTGCCAGCACCACCGAAGCCGATCGTCAAGCAAACACTCGCAACCGGTGTAACGGCATGGGATATGAATCTGTGGCTCTGATTCCGCTTCGCGCTGGCGACCAAGTTTTCGGATTGATCCAGTTCAATGACCACCGTCCGAACCGGTTCACTCCCACCCTGATCGCCCATTTCGAAAGAATGGCAGACAGCTTTGCCATGGCCCTGTCACAGCGCCAGGCCATCGAGGCTCTGCGCGTCAGTGAGGAACGATTCCGTGCGGTGGCATCCAGTATTCCTGGCGCTATCTACCAGTTTGTCAAACGTAAGGACGGAGTTTATGAGATTCCTTTCATGAGCGAAGGCGCGGCTCCTCTCTTAGAAAGGCCTATGGCGGAACTGCAAGATGCCACGCTGTTATTTGAAGATGTACACCCCGATGATTTGGAAGGGATGTGGTCTTCCATCGCAGAATCCGCCAGTTCGTTAACCCAATGGGAACGTGAGTTCAGGATTGTTGGAAAAACAACAGGGAATATAAAATGGCTGCGCGGAGTTTCAAGCCCGAGTGCTTTGCCTGATGGGAGTATCTGCTGGAACGGTGTTTTGCTGGACATCACCAACAGAAAGACTGCTGAGGAAACTTTAAAGCACAATCAGTCCATGCTGGCACGGACGGAAAGCATCGCACACGTGGGTAGCTGGGAATGGGATGTGGCAACGGATACTGTAACATGGTCGAATGAAATGTTCCGTATTTTTCAGCGAAGCCTGGCCGATGGGCCTCCATCCTTTGCGGAACATTCGAAATTATATGATCCGGAAGATATGCTACTGCTTAGAAAAGCTGTTGAGGATGCCGTAGGCACTGGCAAGCCCTACGAATTAGAACTGCGAGCTATTCGAAAGGATGGAGCCACTCGGATTTGCCGCGCCCGTGGTCATGCTGAAATGGGGCCGGGGGGAAAAGCCATTTGCCTGTTCGGATCATTGCAGGACATCACCGATCTCAAGCGGGCTGAGCAGGATTACAAGATGCTGTTCCGGGAGATGCTGGACGGCTTTGCCCTGCACGAGATCATCTGTAATGAGGCGGGAAATCCGGTTGATTACAGATTTCTGGCCGTCAACCCGGCTTTTGAGCGCATGACCGGTCTGAAGGCTGATGAAATCACGGGTAAGAACGTTCTGGATATTCTGCCGGGCATCGAGCGTCACTGGATTGAAAATTATGGGAACGTGGCTCTTAGCGGTAAGCCCGCTTTCTTCGAGAACTACTCCGATGACCTGAAGAAATATTTCCAGGTAACGGCCTTTAAACCTGCTCCCAAGCAGTTCGCCAGTATTTTCATCGACACTACAGAACGCAAACAGATAGAAGAGGCACTTTTAACCAAAACGCGCATTCTTGAAAATGTTTTTGAAAGCTCACCTTACATCATGATGCTCGTGACGGAAGCGGGACGGGTTACCGATATTAACCGTAAAGGTGTGCAGTTCACCGGCAGGAGCAAGGACAAACTGCTCGGACTGCTCGGAGGTGAAGTATTTGGATGCCTGAATTCATTCGACGGGCGGGGATGCGGCCTAAATGATGTGTGCGAATTCTGCCCCGTGCGAAGCCGGGTGATGCAAACTTTTGAAACGGGTGAACCGATCTATGAAGGCAGGGGACGACTGGGTATCATTTCAGGCGGTGCCAGTGTCATGCTTGATATTCTCGTTTCCACCACACTCGTACAAGCTGCCGAGGGCAGGCAGGTTCTTGTCACCATTGCGGACATCACCGACCGTGTGCAGGCCGAGGCGGAGAAAACCAGACTTGAAGCCAGGCTTCTGCAGGCGCAAAAAATGGAGTCCATTGGATCTCTTGCCGGGGGTATTGCCCACGACCTGAACAACATCCTCTTCCCGATTACCGGCCTTTCCGAGATGCTGCTCGATGGAATGTCACCAGACAATCCAGACTATGACAGCATTGAACAAATCCATAAATCCGCGACACGAGGCAGTGACCTGGTCAAACAGATCCTGGCTTTCAGCCGTCAGTCCAACCCTCAGAAACTGCCTATCCGTATTCAATCCGTTCTGAAAGAAGTATTGAAACTGGCTCGGTCAACAATACCATTGAATATCAAAATCGCAGACCGGATAAAACCGGACTGCGGCATGGTCTCCGCAGATCCCACACAGGTGCATCAGATCGCCATGAACCTGATTACCAATGCGTATCATGCGGTCGAAGAAAAAGGCGGAACGATTACTATTGAACTGAAAGAGGCGGCATTCGAAAAAGAAGATTTGTACGACAATTTGATCAACCCCGGCAGATACGTCATCCTGTCAATATCCGACACCGGAACCGGAATCGCTCATACCCATATTGCTAAAATATTCGATCCTTATTTCACAACCAAGGAGATGGGAAAGGGAACGGGGCTGGGGCTTTCGGTCGTGCACGGAATCGTGAAGGAACACGGCGGAGATATTCGGGTCTACAGCCAGATCGGGAAAGGGACCACGTTCAATGTGTACTTGCCTCTCATCACAGACGTCAGAGACAGCAAGCCTGCCGCAGTCACAAGCAGGCATCCGACGGGCTCCGAAAACATCCTGCTGGTCGATGACGAAGAGCCGATTGCTAAAATGCTCCAGATGGCGCTTGAGAAACTGGGGTATCAGGTTACTACCAGAACGAGCAGTCCGGATGCGTTGGATGCCTTTAAATCCAATCCGTCGAAATTCGATCTGGTAATCAGTGACCGGGGCATGCCGAATATGACCGGAGAGCAGCTTGCCATGGAAATGATTTCAATCAGGCCCGATATTCCGATTATTCTGTGCACGGGGTTCAGCAATGAAAATGATGAGAATCTCGCCAGAGCCTTTGGTATCAAGGGTTTTCTAAAAAAGCCTGCGGCAACAGGTGATCTGGCCGAAATGGTCAGAAAGATTCTGGATGAAGGTACAAGCTGCGCATTAACAACATCATCGAAGGAATAACCCTGATGGACTCCAATTTCCTTGACCTGAGGTCGCTCAAGACCAGAATGACCCTGTTCACACTGGCAATTTTTCTGATCGGTATCTGGTCGTTGGCTTTCTACATCCGACGTGATCTGCGGGAGAATATGCAATGCGTGCTGAGCGACCAGCAGTTCTCGACGGTTTCAATTTTAGCCACAAAGATCAACCAGGAGCTGGATGACCGTTTGAAAGCGCTGGAAAAAATTGCTGGAGGAATTGGCCCGGACATTCTGGACAATACGGCGGCGTTACAGACATATCTGGAGCAGCGTGTTCTCATCTATAGTCTTTTCAATGGCGGCGTTTTCATCACCGGGATTGACGGCACCGCAACTGCCTCTATCCCGCTCTCGGCGAAACGGCTTGCCATCAATTACATGGATAGAGATTATATAGTTGCTGCGCTCAAGGATGGAAAATCGACAATTGGCCGAACGGTCATGGGCAAGGCGATGAATTCTCCGGTTTTTGTCGTTGCTGCACCCATTCGAGATGTTCGATCTAAAGTGATCGGTGCCATAGCGGGAGTGACTGACCTGGGTAAACCCAATTTCCTAAGCAACATTATGGTAGGCCGTTACGGAAAGACCGGCGGCTATGTTCTTATTGAACCGCAGAGCAGGATGATTATCACCGCCACAGATAAAACCCGCATTATGACTTTGCTTCCCAAACCCGGTATTAATCCGATGCTGGACCGGTACATGCAAGGCTACGAGGGGTCAGGGATTGTCGTTGATTCGCGTGGGTTAGAAGTGTCGTCTTCTGCGAAACAAATTCCCGTCGCTGGGTGGCTACTCGTTGCAAGGGTGCCCACCGAAGAAGCCTTTTCCCCAATACGTACCATGCAGCAGCGGATACTGCTGATTGCGATATGCATGTCCCTAGTGGTGTGTGGTCTGACCTGGTGGATGTTAAGACGCCTGCTCTTTCCGATGCTTGCTGCTATGACAATGCTATCCGCCCTGTCGGATTCAGACCAGCCTCCGCAGCCCTTGCCCATCACCAGTCAGGACGAAATTGGCGAGTTGATCAAAGGATTCAACCGTCTATTGGAGACCCTGGCAAAGCGGGAAGAGGCCCTGCGGGCGAGTGAGGAAAAACACAGAAGCTTGTTCGAGAGCGCCAATGACGGGATCTTTATTCACGACATGCAAGCGAAAATCATGGATGTTAATCCGATCGCCTGCGAACTCCTCGGATACACCAAGGCAGAAATGATGACGATGACGATCGGCCAGGTGGACATACCAGAGGAAGCCAAACACATCCCGGATCGGATAGCCAGGCTGTTGAAGCAAGGTCATATCAATTTTGAAACCGTGCATCAGCGAAAGAACGGTTCACGCATTCCAATTGATGTGAGCACACGACTGATCACCTGGGATGGCCAGCCGGTGGTAATGAGTATTTGTCGGGACATCACAGAACGCAAACAGGCAGACGAACAAAAGGACAAGCTGGTTTTGGAACTTCAAAAGGCGTTATCTGAAGTTAAAACCCTCAGCGGGCTTTTGCCCATTTGCTCATATTGTAAAAAAATTCGTGACGACAAAGGATACTGGAATCATATTGAGGCTTACATACGGGATCACTCTGAAACGACGTTCAGCCATGGTATCTGCCAGGAATGTGCAAAAAAACATTTCCCTGATATGGACCTCTATGACAAATGAATGAGCGCATGCATTGTTGTCCTATTCTAGAGTATTGAGGAAGGTCACACATACAAAACAGCGAGGAGCCATAATATGTCGGTATTTTTACCGTTTTCTGCAAAACACGACCAGTCCATATTTCCGAGGCTGAAATGATTGTATATTTTTTAAAATCAAGCGAATCACTGGTATTCAGGCTTATATCCCCTCAGGTACTTGACGGCGTATCGGAGCTCGATATCGGTCCCCGCGGCAAAGGCAAGCACATTTTTGATTGTTTTCGGCACCCGGGGATTGGGGAGCACTCCGCCAATTCCGTTCCTGCTGTCCAGTTGAATCCCCCCGTATTGATCCAGAGAGCGGCCGCAGGGATATTCTATGGTGTACCCTCCAGGCATGACGATCGTTCCCCCTACCCCTACCATCCCGAAGGAGCCTCCCGTACCGTAAAACCCGATTACGTTGCCTTGGGGCAGCCGTGCGATGCCCATGGCAAGGCCTTCCCCCGAGCTGTGTGTTGCGGGGTTAATTAGCGCCACAACGGGCCCGCTATAGTGAGGTGTTTGCGGCTCGATGGAGATGTGGTCTACGACGGCACTGTCGCTGAAGGTGATTCGCAGAAACTTTCCGGTTCGTTTGTCATAGTATTCCTGGTACTCGTAGAAGGAGGGTTCGGCGTAGAAGAAGCCACACAGATCGGCAGCAAGCTCATCGGAGCCGCCGAAATTACCACGCAGATCGACGATGACCCCAGGTACGCCTGCTGTTACAAAGACCGTTATGGCCTCCTGGAATTGTTGGAAGATACGGGTGGGGTAACCGGGATTCGACAGATCATGCTCCATCCTGACAAGGACATACCCGTAACCTTCGGGCAGGATCCGGTAGTCGATTTGATCCGAAAAGTCCGCCTGCTTTGCAAAGTTCAACAGAGAAAAAGACTGCCCTGAGTCGTCTACGGCTGTGAGGGTCGCAGTTCTTGCAATTGCAGCGCCCGGGTTCTTGAACACGACCTGTACGTCCTTGCCCGTGGAACTCCGGGTCAGAAGTCTGGTTTGCTCCAGTCGGTAGTGATCATTCGTGGCCTGGGGTTTCTCATTCCCTATCTGGCAGCTCAGGGTATTGAAAGGTACCGCGCCGACATCGATCCGTCCGATTGCAGTTCCGACTGGAGTTCCTCCCCAAGTGAGTATATTGGCTCCTGTTAAGATCCCTGCCTGATCAGCCGGACCATTCGGAACGATTGCCGCTGCGATCACCCGCCAATCGTCCAGTTCAGCAATTGCCATACCGAACCCGCCGCCCGCCAACTTTTTGCCGATGTCCGTGGGCACTGACGTGTCCTCCGCAGATAGGGAGATGTGCCGGTCGGGGATTGAGCAGACATATTCGTGGAGGGCCAGGTAATAGGTTTTTTCGTCACCGACTTCCAGGGCTTGTATGATGCGCGGCAGAAACCGGTCGCAAAGGCCTTGCCAGTCCACACCTTTCCAGTTGCTGAAGGCATATTCACGCGAGAACTTTTGGTGTGCCGCCTCGAAGGCATCGGTCCAGGCAAGAGCGCTGTAGTCGGCCGGATCGGGGAACGTGAAACCAATGCTGGGGTACTTGGCCGTAGTCATTTTCAATAAATAACCGGAACAATTCTGCGTATAATCAAACTTAAAATCGTATTGAGATGCTTGGCATTCTACACAAGAATTAATGCTCAAATCATTTTTCTGAGGAATGCAGTTAGCGCTTTTGCAGAAGGGATAAGCCGGATTGCCTGCCAGCAGAGACGTTAAAATAAAAATCGACTTGAAAATATTTCTATTCATTCATTTTCCCTTATCGTTTGGATATGTAGATATCCGCATTTGAGAGGCAACCTGCGACCTGAAATTACACAAATATACGACGGTTTGAAAATGATAAAAGATTGAAATAAGCAAATTGATTCTGAATATCATTTATCATGCCTATGTCAATAACTATTATAATCCGAAGGTTGAGAATTCACTTCCTGATTTTCTCATGGAAACCGATGCAATCCTTGATTGATAAGGTGATAAGGAACGGAGTTCCGGACCGGGATGCATATGTGGCAGCGTGTTTCCAGTGATCATGGGGTTTGAGATAGATGTCAACCAGATCGCCGGCGTTTTTCACGACCAATCTGGCTGCGGCATAGGTAAACGGAAAAATCCTTGCAACCTGTTTAATGCCATTGTCACGAATATATTTCTTTAGCTGGTCTAACACTTTTTGTGGCAGGAAAACCACTTCGGATTCTCTGCCGCTTTTGGGATCTCGGATGACTGCTTTACGGTCTTCGAAATCTTTTGGGGTCAGCTTAAGGACCTCTCCGACTCTCATGCAACCACGAGCCATCAGCTCCAGCAAAAGACGGTTCATGGGATTTTGAGTTCTGAAAATGATTTCATCGACAACATTCTTTTCAAGGATTTTGAATTGGGTGAGTTTCCCTGCCCTGAACAGTTTGCGTAGGGCTGCATTATGGCCTGGGTTTTGAAAATCAGGATCAATGGAATTGTGGATGTAATTGAAAAAGACTGAAAGAAGTGTGAATCGAAATTTCTTGGTATTCTGATTACTTCCATCGGATACCGTGACCATGAAAGACAAAATACCATCGGACGTGATGGATGATAACTCTATGTCATTGAAATGATTTTGAGATTTCCGGAGAATGTACTCATAGTTCCGCAACGTATTTTTTTTAACATTCATCTTCTGGTAATTGTAAAAATTGGTGACGCACTTTGAAATTATCGTAGTGATCCTCATTTATTCATTGGGTTGATCAAATGTTTTGACGACCGCAGGTCAGTTCGGCTATGGTAAATGATACCAGCAATATTCATGAATAAAAATCCGGAAAACAATACTCAAGGATATATGCAAGAATCCTTGACTCTCCCAAAAGTAGTGCTGATGTTGATGGGTGGCACTGGAAATGTTTCCCAAAATCACCTTTCAGACGTTTACCCTGTTGAAACAGCAAGGAGGCACTATACTTCCTCTCTTTTTTGGACTGGGTCACCTACATACTTATTGGACGAGAGTCGATGATTACATTCCATACATACAATGAAATTAGCATGTTACACAACCAAAAATGCCTGCCTTGTGATAAGATTGCACTACGGCTACACCTGGATATTCGCACTATAAAAAAATGGGCTGATAGGGATCGCTATGAACCTCGAAAAGCCATAAACGATCCAGTATTCTTGACCCTTACAAATTATCGATCAGACGCGATATGGAATTGGGCGAATCCACCAGCATGGAAATTTTCAACAGCTTGAAACAAACGGGCTACACTGGCGGTTATACTATAATTAAAAAATATATTCGCAGTTTACGTCCCAAGTTGCCTGATCAGGACAAGCAGCTTATGTTCCATTTTGAATGGATGTTGCGACTCATACAGGGGAAACTTACTGCAGATACAATAGCCGCAGATCTTGGCACATTGGTTTCATCAGGAGACTTACCTGTACTAGTCCAAAGCATTCATGACGGAGCGCTGAAAGTGCGTAATAAAGCGGTAGCCGTCTTGGCTTACATGAAAATATCCCCATTAAAACTATTTCACGCTTTCTGATGGTCGATTACAGAGTTGTCGAGCAGTACTTACAGAGCTACAAGTTGGATGGAATCGTAGGTTTGTTTGCGTCCAGAAAAGGTGGGCCATGGAAGCATGAGCAAGATTTTTACAAGACTGCCGTTTTTGATTTGCTACACTCCCCTCCTCAGTCACACGGCATTAATCGTACTTCATGGCGAATGGCTGATCTGATAGGGGTATTAAAGCAACATGGTATAATGATCAATAAGGACGGTATTCGACAGATCATCAAGAAAGCTGGATTTAAATTTAAAAAAGCTAAACGAGTTTTGACAAGTAACGACCCAGAATATCGTGATAAGTTGCAAGAAATCACTCGTACGTTGTCCTCACTTACAGAATCACAGAAATTTTTCTCTATCGATGAATTTGGCCCATTCGCAGTTAAGATGCAAGGCGGTCGAGCACTTACTGCACCAGGCCAGGAGCGTGTCGTTCCTCAATGGCAGAAAAGTAAAGGCAGTTTGACCCTTATTGGCGCATTGGAATTATCTACCAACCAAATCAACCACTTCTATGCCGATCGTAAGAACACTGTCGAAATGATCAAACTCACGCGAATTCTTCTCGATCAGTACAAAGATGAATCACTTTTATATTTGTCTTGGGATGCAGCATCATGGCATGCATCAAAGGCATTTTTTGCTGAAGTTGCTCGCATCAATGAATATGAGTACCGTTTACTTCATCACACCCCCTCTGTTGCCCTTGTTCCACTTCCTGCCTCCGCACAATTTCTTAACGTAATTGAATCAATTTTCAGCGGTATGGCTCGGGCAATAATCCACAACAGTGACTATGCATCCACGGAAGACTGTAAATCTGCCATTAACAGATATTTTTTCGAACGAAATGAGTTTTTTAAAATACATCCGATACGAGCTGGTAATAAAATATGGGGGAAGGAGCGGGTGCCACCTGTCTTCAGCCCATGCAACAACTGTAAAGATCCAATGTATAGTTGAGTTGGAGTGGACATATGGGCCATATTTTGTGAGCAGGTTCGAAACAAGAACTCGTTTAAACGGGAGGCATTTTGAAAGATAAAGTATATATTGAAACTTCAGTTATCAGTTATCTTACTGCACGTCCAAGCAACGACATTCGTGCAATGGCCAACCAGAACGTCACCATCGAGTGGTGGGAGACGCAGCGTAGCAACTATGATATATTCATCTCGGAGTTTGTAGTAGCTGAAGCCAGTCTCGGGCATCCTGATGCAATTAGTCGCCGCCTTGAGGTAATCGCTGACATCATGGAGCTACAAGCAACAGAGGAGGTTCGGGTACTGGGTCAAGAACTCATTCGTCGCAATGCTTTGCCCGCAAACGCCGAAATTGACGCTTATCATGTGGCTATTGCTACAGTGAACGGCATCGAATATCTGCTAACCTGGAACTGCACACACATTGCTAATGCTCATACACGTCCTAAAATTGAGGCCACCTGCCGAGCACTTGGTTACGAACCACCAATCATCTGCACGCCGCAAGAACTAACGAAGGAGGTTTAAGTTATGTGGAAAGATCCTATAGTCACAGAGACCCGCTCATTGAGAGAACAATACGCCAATCAGTTTGGTCACAACGCTGATGCAATATTTCAAGACATCCTGCGGAGGCAAGCTGAATCTGGCAAAAAACTGGTTTCATTCGCGCATCGAAAGGCTGTTATAACAGAAGTTATTGCCAAACAGGAAAGTCCAATTTCAGACCTACACACTTGACACAGTTGCGATCAAGATAGAAAAGAACGAAATTCCAACCAACTGCATGACCAGACAGCGAAAAAGCCTGCAGCAGGTAAGTCGTACTTTCAGATAGTTATCCTATTCTTGAGTATTGGGTACTCCGGAAATATTAACAATACCATACGTATCTTTAAATAAAAATATGAGGGAAGGAGCGGGTGCCACCTGTCTTCAGACCAAGCAACAACTCATTCGTCGCCATGCTTTGCCTGAAAACGCCGAAATTGACGCTTATCCACAGTGAATGGCATCGAATATCTGCTAACCTGGAACTGTACACACATAGCTAATGCTCGTTCACGTCCTAAAATTGAGGCCACCTGCAGAGCCCTTGGTTACGAACCACCTATTATCTGCACACCGTTAGAACTAACGGAGGAGGCTTAAGTTATGTGTAAAGATCCCATATTCACTGAAACTCGCTCATTGAGAGAACAATACGCCAATCAGTTTGGTCACAA
>AMWB02140514.1_pt1 | contig 11242 bp, 18 predicted proteins | sample 200311 | NCBI WGS metagenome assembly AMWB02 (sample SAMN02737377, study PRJNA173069) | bioreactor metagenome | biome: anode biofilm in microbial fuel cells | place: USA: California | collected 2010-12-16 | reverse complement strand
TGGTTTTGACAATACCATAAGCGTTCCGCAGGGTGCGCCATCAGTTAACGCCAAGGTATTCACCAAAGAATTTGCCTGGCTTGAAGACAAGTTTGTAAAGAGCGTTTTTGCAGACGTTAACCTATTCTATTTGAGTGTTGACGAGGATGAGCCGGGCCGGTTACTGAAGAGACATCTCTCTATGCTCCTGGGCAAAGATAAGTGTCGGATTATTCGATATCCTCCCGGGTACAAGGATATCAATGAGGTCCTGGCCGGCAACAGAGACAAGGGACTGCCGGCTCTCGGGAAACAGGGTGTTATTGATTGCTACAATAACATAAGCAGTGTGCCGGTTGCCGGAGTTCTAAAGCCAAGTATGGTCAGGGATGAGCTTGACAAGATCCGTGAAAACGGGTTTCTCCCGGGTTTGGGATGTGGTGTTCCGGAAGTGGACCGGTTATTTACATTAAAGCCAAAACAAATAACTTTTGTGACGGGCGTTCCGGGATCAGGGAAGTCAGTATGGATCCGATGGTATCTGACCGAGTTGGTCCGTTATAATGAAAAGGAACAACTACGATGGGCTATGTTTACTCCTGAAAACAGACCGGTAGCGAGGGAATTCGCCAAGATTGCAGAGGCGTTAACGGGATTGAATATGCGTAAGGATCTTGGGGAGAATTCCATGTCAGAGGAGATGTATAAGTCTGCAATGAGGTTTGTAGAGAAGCATTTCTTTGTGATCTCTCCGGATCGGAGCAATTTTGAGAGATGGGATGGAGACAAGAGCCGGGCAGATCGGGTGAATACTATGGACAATATTCTGAAGTACCTGGAATACCTGAAGAAGACTGAGAACATCTTTGGTTATGTGATTGATGCCTGGAATAAGATCGAACATCAGCAACCGACATGGCAGAACGAAACCACCTTTATAAGTGAGCAGCTTGACCGGTTACTTACATTTAATGATTATTGGGATCTGCATGGGATTATTATTGTTCATCCGCGCAAGATCGAACAGGTGGGAGAAAACTACAAGATGCCGTCTCTGTACGATATCAAGGGATCTTCGGCATGGAAGGAGAAGGCCGATATCGGTATCCTTGTACACCGGTACAAGATGAAGAAGATCACTTCTAATGCAGCGACAAAACAGGGATTATCCCTGGGGGATATGGATGAGGATGAGAAATGGTATGTGGTTCCCAATGCTCCGACAATAATTCGCACAGAGAAGATCAGGTTTGAGGAGGTCGGCGTTGAGGACCGGGTCCGGATGATTATGAAGACCGGAGGCCGGTTTGTGGTTGATAAGTCCAAGAAGCAGTTCGTTCCAATGAAGGATGAAGAATTTAAGGCTGAGGAAGAAAGGCAGAAGAGCGTCCCGTCAGTCATTACATCAGGAACATTTAATTTCTATGAGAAGGACGATGATACAGATTTACCCTTTTAACCTATAAGACAATGGAAGAAGAAAGCATTGAAATGTCAAAAATTGATCTGAAGATACCCAAGGAGGTATTTGATTTCCTGCAACAGATGGCCGTGCGGATTGAAATTGCAAAGGGAGGCAAATATATGTATATGCCATATTGGATTGAGATTCGAGATGAAGAAAAAGGGATGGTAAGATTTCATTCCTTAGATTTTCTTCCCGAGGAATTAAAGACCGCCCTTATCGAATTAAGAGAAAAACCTGTTATTGAATCACAAATTAAAATCGAAGATAAAGATGAAGCTACAAGGGAAAGCAGTATTGATCCTGCCGGAGAGCCTTCCGGAGAAAACTGATGGAGGGATCCATATCCCGCAGACGGCAAAAGAACCTCCTGTTATCGGCAATGTGATAGGATGTGGTCCCGGATGCGAAGATGTTGCTCCTGGGAACCGGGTGCAGTACAAACGAAAGGGCGCAAGCATAATTATCATGGACGATGTTGAACATCATTTTATAACAGAAGATCAAGTAGTTTATATCTATTAGTCATGGCAGAAGAAATTAAAATATTGACCAATAATTGGGAGTGCGCCAAGGAATTAGAGATGTGGAAAGCCCTCCATATGGATACGCTCGATAAAGAGGTACAACGGGCCTTGGAGATCCTCCATGATCCTAATCAAAAGTGGATTGATGCTGAACAGAAGAAACGGGCCGAAGGAAAATACCAAATCCTGGACAGAAGGAATATGGACTATGCGCGACTGTACAATGCCGTCAAGAAGCTGATCCTTCAACACGAAGGACTTGTAGAAGCCATCGCATCCGCATATGTAAGATGGTACAACAACGTGGCCTACGAAGGCGAGCAGCAAAAAGAAATGATGCAAGGCCAGGCCGACATTCTGAACGAGATCTTTTCGAGGATCTTTGAGATCATTCAGCCCTTGGGGCTTGATATTAAACCCCCTAAAAAACAAAACGATGAAAGTAAGTGAAGACGTTAAGATGGGATTCTTAGTGGTCCTGATCTTTGCTGTGGTTTTTCTTATTGCATGGTTATTTTGTAAATAATATTTGTATGAAGAGTCACATTAAGGTTATCAACATCCCTCATCACACAGATGAGTGGTATGCGTTCCGTAAGAACGGAATAGGCGGATCTGAGATTGGCACTGTCCTTGGCATAAATAAGTATGATACTGCCGTGCGATTGTTCCATGAAAAAATAGGCACCATTGAACCCCGGAGAGATGACAATGAACGGATGTTTTGGGGCCGCAAGCAGGAAGAGGCTATTGCTGAAATATGGCAGTACTATGACGGCACCAAAGATGGGTATATTGAGAACTTCAAGAATGAAAAGCCGGTCCGAAATTGCCGAAACCTGAACGGGTACATTGTCAATCCGAACTATCCCTGGCTCTTTGGAGAGGTGGACCGCCTGATAAATATTAAGGGTGGATTCAATCTGATTACCGGGGAAGCCCTGAAAGAGGAAGCTATCCTTGAATGTAAAAACATGGGTTATTGGATGAGCAAAATATGGGAGGATGGGATCCCCATTTATCACCTTGCGCAGATCCATGTTTATATGGCCCTATTGGAAACAGACTATGCCGAGATTGCCATGTTGATTGACGGATCTGATTTCGTGGTTGAAAAAGTTCAGCGAGATGAAGCCCTGATGAACAGGATTCTCTCCCTATCAAAGATGTGGTGGTATGAAAGAGTACTGCCAGCCAAGGAAGCTAAGAAACGCAGGGATATAGCCGATGCGATGGGCAATATAGCTGAGGCTGAAAAGAACGAAGCCATGATTCAGAGGTATGAGCCGGATCCGGATTCAAGTGAAGCCTACAAGGACTTTATGGCTGAAAGGTTCATCAAGGTACGGCCAAGTGTCGAGGGCAATATGCAGCTATACGCTCTCGCCAAGCGCGACAACTTCCTGAAGAAGATGAAGGGGAAGATAGATGATGAGAGATCCAGGCTGAAAAATATCTTCATTCAGTTTCTCACTCAGAATCAGTCGGAGAGTATTGATTTTGGCAAATTGGGTGTAGTGAACTGGTCTGAGAAGAAAGGATCTCCGAGCAGAACATTTAATAACAGGACGAAAGAGAATCCTTCCGAGGAGTATATTGACAGGGAGTTTGAGAAGTTGGATTACAACAATTTCTAAGCTCTATGAAGCAGGAACGATTCATCGAGGGGATATGGGAATGGATGGTTAAAGAAGGTTTAGTGGATCCTGACCTTAAAAAGGAGTATGAGCCGTTTCTTAATATGATATGGGTAGCAGGATTTGATTATGGTCGTAAGCAATCCGGACATGGTAAAAAGGTGGTTAAAATGGATCAATGGGGCCATATACTAAAGACATACGATAACGCAACAGAGGCGGCAAATGAAACCGGTGTGTCAAAACACATGATTAGTAAGGTTTGCTTAGGGAAGAACAGTACTGCAGGACTCAGGAACACAGGAACAGGATATTATTTTAAATACATAGACGATGAAAAAACTAAATTTTAATGACACAACAGCCGGGGATTTAGAATCGACAGAAGGATTTATTCCCTTTATTCTAAGATCAGAGGAGTCTGCATATGAATTTCGGCAACATATGAGGAAGATTTCTGATTATTGGCCCAAAATAACTCTTGAATGTGTTGATGGCCTAACATCAATTGGCACTTGGGTTCGGATAAAGAGAGATGACAAGTGGTGGAAGGTCTTTGTTCTGCAATCTGCATATATGGATTGGGGAGTTGATGCTATTAATTTTCTAAACAGGTTCTGTAATGAAGTCCATAAAGTGCAGCATCTTTATAAACTAACCTACGGGAAAGTTGTGGATATGCGCGGGAATCCACTGGAGGAATTAGACCCCCTCCAGATTGATGAGGTGGATCGGTTAATTAAGAGAGAGAGAGGAAGATTGCAATGGGGACGAGAAGAACAATAGTTGAAATCATGTTGCCCCGGGTTAATGCCGATGGCAATCCGGTGGACAAGGACGGCAATGAGTATGATAAAAAGAATCCCAAGCAATGGGTACAGGCCATTGATCCGGTCACTTTTTACTTACTGCATTGGGGATTAGAGTACATCCTGTTGCAAGACGAGAATGGCAAGCCCTATGGCATAAACTATACTGTAGGAATTTGTCAGGAGATGCAATCGGGGGCGATCAGAACATTTCTTCCGGCAGAACTCAGAGTAATAGGAGTAGAATCAAAATGACACCTTTCCCATATATAGTGATAGGAATGGATCCCGGAGGATCTTCCGGGGCTATTGCTATCATCCAGGACGGCATTTTAAGCATATCCGGCATGAACGGCAAGACTGAACATGACATCAAAAAGTTCATTTACGGGGCAATTCTGAAGAAGCAGATGGGATCCCGGATTTTTGCAGTCATTGAGAGGGTGAACGCTATGCCTGATCAAGGCGTGGTAAGCTCTTTCAAGTTTGGTCAGAACTACGGGTTTTTGCGTGGGTGTTTGGTTGCCTATGATATTCCATTTGCGGACGTTCTCCCTAAAGAATGGCAGAAGTTGTATTCAATGGCCAAGAAGAAGGGAGAGCCGAAGAAAGAATGGAAGATCAGGCTACAGAACGTTGCCAAGAACCTGTATCCGAAAGCAGATATACCTTTATATGCTGCGGATGCCGTCCTTTTATCTCATTATGCACTTAATCACTTAAATCAGTAATATTATGGACAAACAATTAAAAGAAATGGTAAACTCCGAAGTGCTCCGGAGAGTTGACTATGGTATAATCAAGTACGAAGAAGCCAGGGCAGCAAAGCAACTAATGAAAAGATGCACAAATGCACTTTCCGGGCTCAAAAATCACGATTCTAAGAACCAATTTGCGATTTATCTTCATCTTGATGGAAATAGAGTTCTATCCATAACTAACGAGGACCGTTTTCCGGAGTTAACGCTTGATACGATTAGACAATTTCTTACTCTACTTGAAATCCAATATTACGGCGAGATGAAGAATGCAATAAATGAATTCGACCAAACATTAACAATTAAAATAGACGAAGATGGGAAAGCAGCAAGTAAATGAGTTTGACATTAACGGCAAGGTACTACATGTTGGTATGCCGGTTTATTTCACCGAGAAGATGTCAAAGCGTGTGTGTGTATTAGAGGCTTTTGCTGACGGAAAGTTCCGGCAGGAGGTAGCCTTTGATTTCGTGAATGACAACATGAATCTCCTGGATAAGATCCGGGAGGGGGATTGGGTAAACATAGCCTTTCAATTGAGAGGAAACAAGAAGATCCAAGCTGACGGGAAAGCCCGGTGGTTTAATGCCATAGAGGGTTTATCCTGCACAAAGCAATGAAGTCATGGAACAGGTAATAGAACGTGAGTTAGAGTTTGATGGACCTGATTATGATCCCGAGTTGGATCGGGAACGACTAACAGGCCAGATCCTCCGTGTTTTTAATTGCATGAAGGACATGAAATGGAGAACTCTTGCCGAGATCGAAGCCAGTACGGGGGACCCCCAGGCTTCAATCAGTGCGCAATTAAGGCACCTGAGAAAAGATCGTTTTGGAAACCATTCCGTCAATAAGAGGAGGAGGGGAGATCCGCGGCAGGGATTGTTTGAATATTAACTTATCCGAAATGAGCGAAGGTCCTAAGATGCCATATGCCCGGGCGGTTAATTTGGCCAACAGATTTTTGACCTTGATTGATCCTTATATAGCGAAGGCAGAAATAGCCGGCAGCATAAGAAGGGAGTGTCAGATGGTTGGAGACATAGAGATAGTGTGTGTTGAAAACCCACTTCAGCCACTTGCCTCCCTTTTTTATAAGGATTATCCAGGTTTGGTAGTTAATGGTCCAAGATTGAAGCGATTCAAGTATGAAAAGAGCAATGTGCAAATAGAGCTATACGTCACCACAACATGGGACTATGGCCGCATACTTGCAATCAGAACCGGATCAGCATGGTACAGTCATGTTCAATTAGCCACGAATTGGAATCGTTTGGGATGGTGTGGAACAGAAGACGGACTGCGAAGGAAAAAGGAGTGCGTGAAGAAAGGCGGGGTGTGGAAAATCCTTCCGGAGTATGCTGAGAATCCCACAAAACCTCCGGTATTCAATACGGAGGCTGATTTTTATAACTTTCTTGGACTCTCGTGGATTCCGCCATCAAAAAGGAATTGGTCAGATCCAACTCCGGATGGGCGTTACAACTATTCAAAGTAAGAGTATGGGTAAGCTGACTGAGGCGTTTGGATACATCAATGATGACCCGGCATATGGCACAAGTTATCATCCCGCCTTTCTCACTATTAGAGAAGAAGCCAAGCGGTTGAAAAAAGAGTACCGCAAAAACTTAATTAACACTGAAGGAGAATTAGAATTTTCCGAACTTAACAACCAAATAACAAGTACAACTATGGAACAGAAAACAGGTATTGTTCAATTTGCAGATAATCTGCCCATGATCCAGGAAGCATTCAGCAACCTTGATGCAATGGAGCAGTTCTGTCAGAGGATCCTTGCGAGTAAACTTGCACCGGATCACTTTTATCCTAAGATCCCGGGAACTAATGACAGGGATTACGCCAACGGTAATACTGCGGCCGTAATGATGGTGTTGATTCAGGGAGCGCAGTTGAAGCTCCCGGCATTGACATCCTTGCAGCAGATAGTCCCAGTGAACGGGCTATTGTCAATCAAGGGTGATGGGGCCAAGAGTCTTATTCTTAATTCAGGGAAGGTGGAGCCGGGGACCTGGATAGAGAAAGAAGAAGGGAGCATTGATGCCGGGACCTACGTGGTTACTATCTCCGCGCAGAGATCCGATACGAAGGAAAGACTGTCAAGATCCTTCTCTATTGCCCAGGCAAAGAAAGCAGGATTGTGGATAACGGATGAGATGCTGAAAGCGCAGGATGCATGGAAGCATAAAAAATCGGCATGGTACAAGTATCCGGAGAGGATGATAAAGTACCGGGCGTTGGGGTTTTTGGCGAGAGATCTCTTTCCGGATGTTATGGCCGGGTGTTACACTGAAGAGGAGGCCCGGGATATCCCGGTTGATACTACAACCAATATTGATACTCCTTCAGGACAGCAGATCATTATTCCTGACAAACAATTCAATCAGGAGAGGTCACAGAACCTAACATCCAAGGCTGCACAGACCATTGATAAGATGAATGGAGGAAAGAAGCCGGGTGTTCAGGATGCAGTAATTACTTCGGGGATGGGAGCTGAATCTCCCAGGGAGGTTATCCTTACGGATCAATTTGGCAACGAGGGAATAATGGCCAACATGAATCAGAGGACCGTTGATAACCGTGATTTAGCTCCGGGTCAGCCCCAACAGGAGCTTCAGCAAACCGAAAAAACCTACACTGAGGAAGAGCTGAAGGAGATTAAGGCAGAGGTCCTTCAGGAGATGTGTGAATCTATCCCGATAACCAAGGAGGCAATGAATATTTTCTCCGGGAAGAATACCAACAAAAAACTCCGGGAGATTATCCTTGCTTATCAGGATGGCAGTCTAACCGATATGGTCATGAAATACAAGGCCACAATGGCTCCAATAACCAATCAGCAGGAAGAAGCTCAACCTCCAGAGACTCCCGAAGAACAAGATTTTCCCCCAATGGAACCGGTAGATACCGGAGACCAGGAAGAATATCCACAGCAGGATATCGGAGCCGGAGGGATGCCTGTCAATACCGGTTTTTATGACCAGGTTGACATAAATATCCCTGAGTTACCGGAGGAAGGTCCCCGGGAGTTCTCTGTTGCAGCGAGGCTCTATGGTGCCCTAAACACACTCCGGCCGGCTGTAACTGATCAGCGTTACCTGGAGATTGCATCTCATATGCCGGGTCTTGCAGCAAGGTTCAGGGATAAGGAGGAGTTTTGTAAGAAAGCAAATCCGGATTTAATCCGGGAAGTAATCGTGCACAATGCAAAAATTTGATATTTTTGATGCACTCTTACAGTACATTTAATGGAGGGGATCTATACCGAGATGGTGTGGTCCCCTCTTTTGTTAATAAGTATTAAATTATGAATTATGAATTTAGTTGTATTTTCCGGATACATTGGAAACATCCAATACCGCAGGGTAAATGATGAATTTTCAGTGTGTGATTTTTCCCTTGCATGGTCATATAAAAACAAGGACAATGAACAACTTACCCATTGGTTTACATTTAAGGCCTATAACAAGAAGGCTGAATTTGTTAATCAGTACTTTCATAAAGGAGATCCAATCCAGGTTACGGGACACCTTTCAACGGAGAGCTGGGAGACACAGGAGGGAGAAAAGCGCACCAAAACCATTATCGTGGTTGAAAATGTTGAATTCCCTATTGGAAAGAAGAAGGATGGAGTTTCGGGATCAGAGTCCGGAGTTCAGTCCGAAAGCCCGGCAAGCATTATGGCTCCACCATCGCAGGGAGGGGCTACAATGGCAGCAAGCGATGGAGATGCAGACGATCTCCCATTCTAATTGGTACCACATTCCCGCCAAAGATGGCAGAGAGTTCTCCTTTAAAGAAGGCGAATTCTTTGCCTTGGAGGGGATAGACCGAGAAACAAGGATGCAATTTCGGTTATACGGCCGTGTTACAGAAGCTCTGATGCAGGATGATGTCTTTAGAGTACTTGTATCATCCGGAAAGTTTGAGTTGATTACAGACCTCACAACACAAGAAAAAGAACATATTTTTAACAATTGTTACTGAAATGAAAGAAGACATTGGGAGATTTCGCACGTTAGCTCTTTACCTGCTAAAGAGTGGCAGCCTGACGAAACAGGACATCATGAGGGTAATGAACATTACCGATCCTACTTACAAAAAGCTGATCAAGGATGATATTAATGAAGTAAAGATACAGGCTTCAATTCTTGCAAAGGTTCAGGACTTTTGTAAAACATATGCCGTGTATCAGGGTATAGATGACGAAGGCAATATTCATAGTCCATCCCCTGAAGCGAAAAAAGAAGATTCCAAGAAGGCCAATCAAAAGGACCTGGATGATGCTCTTGCAGTAGCCCGGGAGTTAATTGAAGAAGAACCTCCGAAAGCATTTGACAAAGAGTTTTGGCAGCTCATCCGGGATATTGAAAAGAAATTACCCCGAAACATGAGTATTGCACTGACCATTAATTCCAAGAAGTGATGGAGGAGCCATACATCTTTGGAGAGGAGGGACGGGGAGCGCACCTGACTCAGATTATGCTTTTCAAGCAGATTTGGTTACTGAGCAATAAGAGGTCATTTTTAACCGGGATCTTTCTCCGGGAGTATTTCGGAACGGATCTCTTTCTGAATATTTTTGCTCATGTGTTGCCAAAAGCACAGAATAAATATCCATTTTTTAAATATTATGCCCGGAATATTGTTCTCTTATCTCCGGGAGAACATGCCTTATGGGACCAAGGTACAGAAGAGGCTCGGATAACTTATTCTCTGGAGGTTGAGGCGGCCACCGGAGGAAAGGCAAAGGCTGATTGGGATAAGCTGAAGGCTCTTGACGCATCTTTGAGAATGGAATATAAGAAGGTTTTCCCCACAACCATTGGGATGATCATCGGAGTAAAATATAGCCCCACTGATGTGATGACCAAAATTGGAGAACTCAATAAGGCTTATTGGGCTGAATTGCAAAAAAAAGGGGGGCGTTAAAAGCCCCCTGTTATTTTATCCGCGATCCACAGGATAAATCTTGTCAGTAAGTATAGCACCGCCATTCCGACAAATATAATGATGATGATCCATCCCAGGCAAGCAAGCCGGGAACGTTGTTCAAGTGGTACCTCATACGGATCAGGAGGCGGGTTTTTCAGATAGAGAGGGTTTCGGGTCATAGCGTAGGTATATGTAATCGGTTTTTGGATTAAATTCTTCATTAAATGACCATAGGAAAAGAGTCAGTATTTGTCTTGACATACCAAAAATCGTGAAACAACTATCTGGCGAAATCTCATTGAACGGATTAACTTTTTCAAGGTATTCCACCTTTTCATCTCCTGTCAAAATTGAAAGTTTATGTTTATATTCCTCCTGGGAAATGAAGGTAATAAATAGTCCGGGTCTAATCTCTATCTCGTTCATTGTAGGTCAAATATTAAGTTTCGATTTCACTTTGTTCCAATATACGTCAGTCTGAGGTCCGGAGCCATTCCATTTTTTTGCAATGGTTTCCCAATCCCTGTAATCATATTGCCTGGCATGGAAGTAGAACACCTCCCGGGATTTGCTAAAGTCATACAGGTCCGCAAGGAGATAATTGTTTCCTGTGGCCTGATTGAAGTCATCCAACTTACATTGTCTGATCTGTAGGCCGCCATACGCTTCTTCCTTAGGATTGTAAGCCATTGAGTTGTAGTTTGCCTCCACGAAGAATATTGCTTCAATCAGAGGGTCAAAATTGGGGGTAATCGGGGCCGGGAGTTCAATGATGATCTCCGGACGCATGGAGGGCGCATACACATATAGTGACACGCTTAGTAAGATTAAAATTAGGTTTGTTCTCATGTTCATAGCTTTGAGTGATTGTTTTAAAAAAAAGGGAGGGAAGTCGAAACAACACACCACACACAAAAATCCTTCCCTCCCAAGGGAAATTACTTTCCCGCTTTCTGTTGATATTCGTTTTTCTTGGCGTACAACATATCAATTACTGATCCGATAACCATCTTGTCAAATTTTGCCGCTGCCGTGCGGTGTCTTCCTTCAAAATGAGCTATCAGCATATTGAGAGTAGGAGCAATGACCACCATCAATGTGCAGCCTTCCACAA
>AMWB02066447.1_pt1 | contig 11254 bp, 14 predicted proteins | sample 200311 | NCBI WGS metagenome assembly AMWB02 (sample SAMN02737377, study PRJNA173069) | bioreactor metagenome | biome: anode biofilm in microbial fuel cells | place: USA: California | collected 2010-12-16 | reverse complement strand
CCCCATGTGGGCGGGGTGGCCCGCAGTGTCCAGGGGCTGGTCGATGAACTGCGGCGGCTTGGCCACCACGTACTGGTGGTAGCGCCACGCTTTGAGGGTGTGGATGAAAACGAAAACGGTGTGCTGCGGATACCTGCGGTGCAGAACTTTAACGGGAGTGATTTTTCTCTGCCGATGCCGGTGCCGATAACAGTGGCCCGGGTCCTTAAAGATTTCCAGCCGGATATTGTCCACAGTCACCATCCTTTCCTCCTCGGCGAAACTGCGCTGCGGATTGCGGTCTCCTGTGATGTGCCGGTCGTCTTTACCCATCATACCCGCTACGAACAGTACACCCATTATCTGCCCGGCGATTCCGCCCCGCTTAAACATTTTGTCATTGACCTGGTAGGCGGTTACTGCAACCTCTGCAATGCGGTGATCGCTCCCAGCAGGTCGATTGCTGATATGCTGCTGGAGCAGGGGATAGAGGCACTGATTGAGGTGATTCCAACCGGCGTCGATCCCCTGTACTTTGCAGCATCGAAAGAAGACTCGTGGCGCGATCGGTTTGGTCTTGCAAAGGATGTTTTTATGGTCGGTCACGTCGGCCGCCTGGCTCCGGAGAAAAATCTTTCCTTTCTCGGGGACGCGGTCTGCAGGTTTCTGCAGCAGAACCCCGCCGCTCATTTTCTGCTCATTGGCGAAGGCCCCGCCAAAGAGGCGCTGATTGCGTCTTTTGCTCGACAGGGTCTTCAGGAAAGGATTCATCTGCAGGGGGTCCTGGATCGTCGCAGCCTGGCAAAAGCCTACCGCTGCATGGATGTGTTTGTTTTCACCTCGCAGTCGGAAACCCAGGGGCTGGTAATAGCCGAGGCCATGGCCGCCGGGACACCGGTGGTGGCGATTGATGCGCCGGGAGTCCGGGAGGTAGTCGTCGATACCGAGAACGGCCGGCTTCTTCCGGTCGAGGAACTCAGCAGTTTTGTTCAGGCCCTGGACTGGGTGGCGCAGCTTCCCGGGGAGAAGCGGGATCGACTGCGGCATAATGCCAAGCAGACTGCGGAGCAGTTTTCCCTTGAGAACACTGTCCGGAAAATGCTTGACCTGTATAACAAATGTATCAGTGCAGAATCGTCCGTGCCGCAAATAAATGAGAGTCTGTGGCAGAAAGCAGGAAAACGGATTTCCACCGAGTTTGAAATTTTAAAGAATTACGGACACGCAATAGAAGATACCATCCATTGGTTGCCCCTGACAAAAGAGCTGCAAAAACCAGAGGGCCCAAAAGAGGACTGAGAGATCCATGAGCAGACAGCCTCGCACCTGGCCGAAAGTTTCATCTGTTGCAGCCAATGGGCTTGCTGCGGTGTTTGCCCTGTTGCTTCGTCTGGCAAAGGCGTCCTGGCGCCTGGAAATGACCGGTCTGGACCTCATCCGTCAGGCCCTGGACAGGAAGGAGCGTCTGCTGATTGCCTTCTGGCATGGCAAGCATGTTGCTCTTTTTCCCCTGGTGGAGGGATATGATGCCTGTGTCCTCACCAGCAGATCATTCCGGGGTGAAGTGATTGCCGGCCTCTGCAGACGCTTTGGCTATCACTGTATTATCCTGGATCACCAGCGCGGCAGTGCCCTGCAGGAGTTGCTCGACGACCTTCTGCAAACGCACCGTTGTCTCGCTATCGCGGTCGACGGTCCTCTCGGGCCTTATCATCTGGCAAGATCTGGCCTTGTTCGTCTTGCTTCCCATCTTCAGCTTCTGGTGGTGCCTCTCTCTATGGCAGCCCGCCATAAACTCATTATGAAAAAAAGGTGGGACAAAATGGAGTTTCCGCTTCTTTTCAGTCGTGTCCTGCTGGGCGTTGGGGAGCCCTTCAGAATACCTGCCGAGGTACAGCCGGACGAGCTCGGGAACTGGACCGACAAGGTGCAGGCGCATATTAACAATACCGATCACATGCTCGAAAAATTATTGCTGTGAGCTTTTTGAACAGCCACAATTGACCTAAGCGGCTTGTTAGAATGATCATTCTTTAAAAATGCTGGCAAGGGCGCGGAGGAATCTTCCCGCCGCGAACCCCTTGAGCGCTGCCGAAAATTCGGGGTTTGCAAATGCGTCCAGTGTAGTGTGCGATGACGGCTTGAAGCTCTACCAGCTCCCTTTATTTTCCATGGAGGCCCAAGGCTCCTGGACAGGCAGTTTTTCTCCCTCTTGCAGGAGCTCAATCGAAATCTGATCAGGGGTACGGATGAAGGCCATATGTCCGTCCCTGGGCGGTCTTAAAATGGTAACCCCTTTGTCCATTAACATTTGACAGTAGTCGTAGATGTTCTCGACACTGAACGCTAAATGGCCAAAATTTCTCCCTTCACTGTAAGCGGTCTCCTGGTCCCAGTTGTAGGTCAGCTCTACTTCAGGTTCTCCCGGGCCCGTTGCAAGATAGAGAAGTGTGAAACGGCCGTCCTCGTAGTCTTTTCGCCTCGTTTCAATCAAGCCGAGTTTTTTTGTGAAAAAGTCAACCGACTGATCCAGATCTTTTACCCTCACCATTGTATGCAGAAACTTCATATTTCCTTCTCCACTTAAATTCCAGTTGATGGCACTCACGCAGCGACCGATCCAATCGGATGCAGCCATGCCTGTCAAGCAATTGATTGCGAGAAATCGACGAGTTCGCCAGACTCCGGCCGACGGGTATGGTCGGCATGACCTTCAGTATTTTTTATTACCCCGTCGGTATCGACGATAAACCAGCCGCATCCGGGCGATACCCAGGAATCATTAGCATTGAATAACTGGAGGTCAATGTCAAAACTGACATACACCTCCAGTAGTTTAACAGGTAAGGCGGGGTCGCGCCTTCTCTCTGTCAGAGAAGACGGATGGTTGATTTCGATGGCGATGGAGTATACTGTAATAATACAATCTGATCGCCCTCATGTTCAGCCGCTGAACCAGGGAGTGGACTGTTCGTTGCCCGGAACGCCATAATCCTATCCCCTGGGGGCTTCACTGTTTTTGGCAATCTTCACGACAGGTGAAAGAGATGATGCGGGGATGTTTCAGTGCGGCAATGCCAGCGACACCAAGAAAAAAATGGGGGGACAAGCAAGGATAAAAACGGGAGGTGAAAAGCAGTATTGAAGTCTTGAAGACCATGCAAGGAAACCATCCCCGGAATTGCTTTCCGGCTGGACTGGCCGGCAATGTTTCGACAGACAAAGGAGGGTGCTCAATGGACAAGAGTCAATACGGACGACGAGACAGATTAGTGCAGGAAAAACATCACGATACCTACGGGGACAATAAGAAGTGGCCGGAGCCGACAGCATGTACCGAATGCAATGCAGTCTACATCGAAGGCCGCTGGACCTGGTATGAACCACCCATTAAGGCAAACAAGGTGGTCTGCCCCGCCTGTCGGCGTATTGCCGAAAGCTACCCGGCCGGGTACCTGGAGTTGAAGGGATCCTTTTTCAAGGAGCATCAGGAGGAGATGCTGAATCTCATCCGCAACGAAGAAAAGGACGAAAAAGGTGAGCGGCCGCTGGAAAGAATCATGGATATAGCCGAGGATGAGGAGCAGACTCTGATAACGACTACCGGTATTCATATCGCCCGCCGCATTGGCGAGGCGGTTTCCCGGGCCTATAAAGGGGAGCTGTCATTCACCTATGGAGACGGAGAAAAATCGATCCGCGTTGTGTGGGAACGTCCTTGAGCAGACGGCTGGACGGACCAGGAGTACGACAGTCGTCATAAGAGCTAAGGGCATGTTGGAAAAAGAGCCATCCTGCAACGGCTGTGCCGGCATATGAGATTTTTGCGTATAAATATAATAAAACCGGGTACCTGACTGTCAGCTGAGTGATTATGATGCGTAATCTTGAAGAATTAAAACAGGAAGTTTTGTCCTGTGCCAAATGTCCATTGCATCAAACAAGAACGCATGCCGTATTTGGTAATGGCAATCCTCATGCTGCGATACTGCTCATAGCAGAGGCTCCCGGTTTTTATGAAGATAAAAGCGGCCAGGTATTTCAAGGAAAATCGGGTGAGCTTTTAGATAAAATACTCGCGGCAAGTGGTTTTAACAGAAATGAACATATGTACATCAGCAATATTGTGAAATGCCGCCCACCGAAGAATAGACCACCCAACGAAACCGAAAAAACAGCATGCCTGCCGTATTTATATCAGCAAATAGAGATAATAGACCCTAAAATCATGATACTGATGGGTGCAACAGCAGTAAAAGGATTGATTCATCCAAACGCCAAAATTACCCAGATACGGGGACAATGGATCGACTGGAGGGGCAGATTGGCACTCGCTACCTATCATCCTTCCGCACTGTTGCGAAATCCGCAGCTGAAACGTCCTGGCTGGGAAGACTTCAAGCGTGTGGTTGTTAAATATCGTGAATTGATAAATGCCGAACATCATTCAGATTATTGTTAAAAATCCACCGACGGTATATCTGAACCACTATACATCTTGAGGAGCTGCACGCCCAGAGCCATGAAACCTATTAATCTCACAGAACATCCCGAAGGAGGCAGGTATCGCGAGGTATTCAGGTCCGCGAAAACCATCGTTACCGATCAGGGATCAGAGCGTTCTGCACTGACCCATATCTATTTTTCTCTCCATGCAGATGAAAAAAGCAGATTTCACAAGGTCACATCGGATGAAGTCTGGAACCTTTACCAAGGGACAGGACTGCGTCTCTACACCTGGGACGGCACAGAGACGCCGCCGGAGTGCATAACATTATCCCTCCGGGACAACTGTTTCTGTACTGTCATACCTGCAGGTGTCTGGCAGGCTGCCGAACCAGTCTGTGATACGGTTCTACTTGGTTGTACAGTCGCGCCAGGGTTTGAGTTCGCCGATTTTGAGCTCATTGCTCCCGAGTCGGGTGCTGGCAAACTGCTGGCCTCCATAGCACCAGAATGTGTCAAATTCATTATTCCTTAACGAGCGACGGCAAAACAAACGACCGATGCTGCCGGCGGGCGACAATGCTCTTGAAATCAGTTAGTATTCTGTGTTAACTTGCAGACTTCACATGAAATAACACACTGTGAACCGTAACCCCATAATCTCCATGCAAGCCGGGCGATGCCGATCACTCGCGGACACACGGGGCCACTTCCGCACACCTCAGCCGTCGGGCGGGAATCGAAAAAACACACGTAGAGGAGAATGATCATGCCAGAATTTGGAACACCGTTTTCAGGATTAGCACATGACAGGAAACTGACCAATGAGGAACTCATCAGGGCAATTCGTTTCATGATTGCCGCAGAGTATGAAGCGATTCAACTCTACATGCAGCTTGCTGAGTCAACAGACAACAAACTTGCCATCGAGGTGCTCAAGGATATAGCCGACGAGGAGCGTGTGCATGCAGGCGAGTTTCTCCGACTGCTCCGAGAGCTTGCTCCGGACGAAGGCAAATTTTATGCTGAGGGAGCAGAAGAGGTAGAAGAAGAAATCAAGAAAATGAAATAAATGTTCTCACGGTCAACACGAAGTCTTGCCTTTCTACCATGACAGGGCTTCGTGTTGACCGGCAGCGCAGTAAGCTCTGGCGCGAGCAAACAGACCCTCTCAGACAAAACTTACCACAACTTTCAGGGAGAACACCTGCTCGCTCAATTGCATCTCATAATGAAACGACGTCATCACCATAACCACAATTGCCCTACCGTACTCCCTGCGAGGGTTAAAAATGGCAAAAACCGGGAAACCATACAAAAATAGTTTTTCAGGAAAAGGTGTATTTCCCCCTAGGTATGCCTTTACCTTGCTGTTTCCTCTCAGAAACATCTTTCTCTCTCCCCAAAAGCTGATCAAAAGATTAGATCTACAAGAAGACCATACAATCCTGGAAATAGGCCCGGGCCCAGGATATTTCAGCACCTATGTCGCAAGAAAGTTGCGGACCGGCAGGCTTTATTTACTCGATATCCAGCAGGAAATGCTGGATATCGCCAAAAAACGACTCGATAAAAGAAAAATAACCAACGTTATCTACACATTAACGGATGGTATCAGCCTGGATCTTGAAAGTGATTTTTTCGATAGAGTCTTTATGGTGACGGTCATTGGCGAGGTCGAAAATAAAACGGGCTATCTGAAGGAAATCTATAGAATTCTGAAGAAAGACGGCATCTTGTCCATTTCGGAATTGGCCGGTGATCCAGACAAGCTGAGTATGGATGAGCTGCAGTCTCTCGTCATAGCCCATGGATTTACCGTAAGCGCGGTATTTGGCAGCAAGCGAAATTATACGATTAATTTCAAAAAAATGATTAAAATCTCCTGAGTAATATATGCAAGACACCAATCAAAAGGAAGACTGATGCCGGAAGGGCTACATGTTCATGATGCATTGATTTCGCCCCCGGGCGTGCCCTTGAAGCTGAAGAGTAGCCACCTCACACTTGGAGGGGGAGCCCCATGACTGAAAAATTGCAGGCTATTCGCAAAATCAGCAACAGGTTGGCAATTGCGCTGGCGGTCCTGGTGCTTCTGGTGATCTGTGGCGCATTTTTGACGCTCCACAGACCCGAAGGCAAGTTCGTCACTGCGCCTGTAGCGGCGTTTTCAGCGGGAATTATCGGCGGCTTTGTCGGTCTGCAGCGTCGATTGAAAATAATGTCGGAAGATGATCTGGCACTGCTGGCGAATTCGTGGGTATATGTGTGCCTGTCGCCACTCGTCGGAGGAATCCTCGCGGTGGTGCTTTACGTGCTGTTCATTTCAACACTTATAAGCGGAGACCTGTTTCCAAAATTTATTCCCGATTCCAATGAGCTGTGTATTGAAGTCAAGAAAGGCTTCTCGACGATCTTTGCGGTGCACGGGGAATCGGTTGATTATGCAAAAATGATGTTTTGGTCTTTTGTCGCCGGCTTCTCTGAAAGGTTCGTGACCGACATCATCAGTAAATTTGAGACTGCTCCCGGGCCAGCCGACCAGCCAGGCGCCTAACCCGTTGTCCGAGAGGACAGACAACGACTGAACGCTGCGTTAAAATATTGAGCAACAAACATATCAGGACCCGCCATGCTGCTGAAAAACTACAGAATCGAAATGTTCAGGCCAGGGTGTAATGCAAGCTTTCAATCCCTCAATTGTTATGCCCATCTTGAACAGGACATCAGTGAAGTCATACCGTATCTGAACGGTGTACTCGGCGGCACGGGCTTCACTGCATCGCCACTTTCCGTTATGTTTAAAATTCATGGCCGGCTTATCACTGTGCACCCGGACAAAATCTCCATAAATGCCCTCAAGGATGCCAGTGAAGCTGAAAAAGTCGTGGCATGGATGAAAAATGAGATTAATGATGCCTGGGAGAATCGACACCGGATAACACCGAAGTACGATGTGCAAAAAAAACCAGAAATAATGCCGATTTTAAGGCTGTTACCAAAAACCAACTGCCGGGAATGTGGACAGCCAACCTGTCTTGTATTTTCGACCTTGGTTGTTCAAGGTGCAAAGGGCGTAGAGGATTGTCCTCCATTGGCCGGTGAGCATAAACAGCTCTTAACCAACTATCTCAGCCAGTTCGACTTTACCGATTGTTAAACAGAATATTGCCCAGAAAAGAGGGCTCACCAGTCTGAAAGACGGCTTTCCCACAGACTCTTCAGTAGACATCCTCAGGAATAAACCGATGCCAGAACAGAAAGGTAATATCTTTAAAATGAATGGTCGCCTGTTTTTCTTTCGGGAGTTTTTAAAACACCCGCTGGAGATTGGATCGATTATTCCAAGTTCTCGATTTTTGGAGAGACGGATTGTGGAGGCCTCTGCAGTTGCTTCGGCCAGGGTCATCATCGAATTAGGTCCTGGCATAGGAGGAGTCACCCGGGCAATATTGCGTACGATGCCGCAGCGGGCCAGGCTTCTCAGTATCGAAATAAATCCCAATTTCCATGGGTTGGTAAGTAAAATTGAAGACGACCGGCTCATAGTGCATCTGGGCAGCGCCAGTGAACTGCGAGAAATCATCGCGCAATATGATCTGGATCCCCCGGATGCAATAATCTCCGGCATCCCTTTTTCGACCATGAGCCGCGATACCGGCTCGCAGATTGTTGCGGCAGTTTCTTCTGTACTCCCGCCCAACGGACGCTTCGTGGCATACCAGGTGAAAGATCAGGTTGCGGAATTATGCCAGCCTTTCCTGGGGCCCTGGCGCACCTCGATCGAGCTGCGCAACATTCCGCCTATGCGCATTTTCCAGTGGGAAAAGAGCGCCTGACGAGTCTCGGTGCCAGTCAGGCGCAGGAGTTATGCCTTGCCGCCGGGCAGATATTTCAACCCGACGGATACCAGCAGATAGACCACGGCGGCGATAGTAATTATGACCGGACCACTGGGCAGATCGAGTTCGTAACTTATGCCAAGGCCGGACAGGATAAAAATCGCACAGAGCAAGACCGCAAGCAGCATCATCTGCCGGATACTCGTCGCGAAATTTCCAGCGATAGCCGCGGGCAGGGTCAGGAGGGCGATCACCATGACAATACCGACGATACGCACCAGCAGGACAATGGTCAGGGCGGTCAGGCAGAGCAGGGTCAGGTACAGCCAGTTCGTGTGGACACCGCGCAATCCAGCGAATTCATTATCAAAGCAAATCGCTAAAAATTTATTGTAGAAAATTCCGACAATACAGACCACGAGCAGATCCAGCAGGAGAACAAAAAAGATATCGTTGCGGGTAATAAGCAGTATATTACCAAAGAGATAGCTCATCGGGTCGGTATACCCCGGCGTTTTGGCGATAAAGAGCAGACCAATGGCCATGCCGGCAGACCATAGGGCCCCGATGACGCTGTCCTCCCGCTGTCTGGCAAAAGAACTCACCATGGCCAGAATTACCGCCGACAGCAGGGCCACAAGGATCGCGCCATGCAGCGGGCCGAACCAGGTGACGCCCACGGCATTCTGGAGATACAGACCCAGTCCGACACCGCCAAGCATGCAATGGGAAATGGCCCCCGCAATATAGCTGATTCGCCGCACCACCACATAGGTGCCGATAATGCCAAATGGGACGGCTGCGAGCAGGCCGGTGATTACCGCGTAGCGAAAGAAAGGCAGATTCGGATCGCCGAGTGCTGCAAAAAAATCAAACATGTTTATGTCCTTCGTCGCTGCATCTATGGTCGTGGCGAATCATCTGCAGGTCACCGCCATACATGTCCCGAATAAGTCTGCCGGTCAGTTCACTGGTCGGATGAATAATTACTTCCCGATTAACACAGGCAATCCGACTGAAAAAAGATGAAGCGAAGCCTATTTCATGGGTGACCATCAGGATAGTCATCCGCTTGTTCAGTTCTCGCAATAGATCAAAAAATTGCGTTTCCGATTCCCGGTCTATATTGGCAGTGGGTTCGTCCAATATGAGTATCTTCCCGCCGGAGGCCAGGGCCCGGGCGATCAGCACCCTTTGCCGCTGCCCGCCGGAAAGTGCGGAAAAAGAACGGTCCTGCAGACCGGCAAGGCCCACTTCCCCCAGCGCATCCAGGGTTTTTTGTTTATCTTCACGGCTATAGCGGCCGGTAAAGGAGTTTCCCAACCGGCCCATACATACCACTTCCTGCACAGAAATCGGGAACTGGCGGTCATACTGGGCGAATTGCGGCACATAGCCGATAAGTCGATGCGCATCCTCCGGACGTTTACCGAAAATGGTGATTGATCCCGCATTTGGCGTAAGAAGGCCGATAATCAACTTGATCAGGGTGGTTTTACCGCCACCATTCGGCCCGACGATACAGACAGAATCGTAAGGATCAATCGTCAGATTAACGTCTTCAAGAATTTGCCTTTCATCGTAGCGGAAAGAAACTCCCTGGATCTCGATGGCTGCGTTTTTTCCGGTCATGATACTCCCGCTGCTATCGAGCCAGAGCAGCAGATATTTTCGCTGCAATGGTTTTAAGATTTCCTGTCACATCCTCAGCCAGGGCGTCCAGCGGAACCACTTCCCCGCCAATGGCCCTGGCGATCGCCTGCCCACTTCGAGGGTCGAACTGCGGCTGCACGAAAATAACCTTTACCTTATCTGCCTTTGCCTCAGCGATGAGGTTTGCAAGCTGTTTCGGAGTCGGGGACTTCCCTTCTACTTCAACCGCCTCCTGCTGCAGATTATATCTCCTGGCAAAATAACCAAAGGATGGGTGAAAAACAAAAAATGTCGCCCCGGCATAGGTTTGCAGCTGGCTGGCAATCTCGCGGTCCAGCGCATCCAGTTCGCGGGTCAACTTGTCGAGGTTTACCTTGTAGGCACTGCTGTTTTCCGGATCTATACCAATCAGGGCACTGGTCATTGCGGCCGCCATGGTTTTCAGATTGGCAGGCGACAGCCAGACATGCGGGTCGAGCCCGGGGTGATTGTGATCGTGATCGTGATCATGTTGCACGAGGGCGATTCTTTGTATGCCGGCCGTGGAATCGACAATTTTCTGCTCCATGGAACTCTGCCGAAGTTTTTCGACAATCTGGTTTTCAAACTCCATTCCAACCGTAAAGTAGAGCTGTGCACGGGTCAGTGCCATTACCTGTCGGGGCGTTGGCTCAAAGGTATGTGGATCCTGTCCTTTCTGGATCAATACGCCAGTTGTGATATGTTCGCCGCCAATTCTGTCGCTCAGCCATTTCTGAGGCGGAATGGAGACAAAGACCTCGACCGCAGCCATTGCTTGCTGGGCAACAAAGAGCATACACCCCCCAAAAGTACATAAAAGTACCGTATTTCTAATAGCTTTTCCTAAGAATGTTGTCACGTTGTCTCCCCGGTGTCATTGTTTGACACTCCTTTTACTATCCTGTTACAAACTTGGAAACCATTTTCGAGCGATTTTTCTTATCGTGATGATAAAGGTGATCTCGAGCTGAGCAAAGGGACCCTGCTACGCGGCCTGGCTTCATTATGCATCGGTGTTCTTGTTTCTTACTGATTCTTTGCCGGAAAAGAGCAAGGTGCCTTGTATTGACAAGCGGTCTAAATATGAACATTTATTAATAAATATCAAGGTACTATCATTTCACAAATTGCGCTATTTTATTAATTCCCAGGCAACGCTGTTTGATGCATGTCCTGAAACTTGCATGTCAAAAGATTTTAAAACCATGTAATATCAGAAAGAAGAGTACCAACGCATATCCAATTGAGAATGTGATTACCACTAAAGTTCAGCTTAGAAGTTGTCCAGAGGGATATGAGGTGCCCTTTGCACG
>AMWB02021853.1_pt1 | contig 11260 bp, 9 predicted proteins | sample 200311 | NCBI WGS metagenome assembly AMWB02 (sample SAMN02737377, study PRJNA173069) | bioreactor metagenome | biome: anode biofilm in microbial fuel cells | place: USA: California | collected 2010-12-16 | reverse complement strand
ATACGAAAACTTAAATTTTACATTGTACTAGGCGGTTCCCAGAGGCTACCGAACCGTGGGCGGGTCAAGTCTGCCCTTAGCTCTTGGTCAGCATTTTTGAATTTTAAAAATGCAGGGGAGGAGGACGGTTGCCGCCTCCTCCCCTGCTCTCAGTCGACAGCGGTCGCCCGTTTATCACCCTTCATGTCCTTTTCAAAGAGACTGAAACCACGCTGCATGGCGCAGAAATCACCGCACATGGTGCAGGTTTTCGCGTCCCCCGGCACGCGGCCGGCCCGCACCTCGCGGGCCTTGTCCGGAAACATCAAAAGCCCCATGTGGTCGTCCCAGCGCATGTCGCGGCGGCTTAAGGCCACCTGCTTTTCATGCTCGCGCCGATCCGGGTACTTGGCGATATCGCCGATGCGGGCGGCGAGCCGGGTGGCGCGCACCCCTTCCCGCACATCGTCCTCGTTGGGCAGGGCAAGATGCTCGGCAGGCGTGATGTAGCAGATCAGGTCCGCCCCGTAACGGGCCGAATTGGCAGCACCAATGGCTGCGGTGATATGGTCGTAGCCCGCGCCGCTGTCCGCCGGCAACGGCCCCAGCACATAGTAGGGGGCCTTGCCGCTCATCCGTTTTTCCAGCATGATGTTGCCCTCGATTTCATCGAGCGGCACATGGCCCGGCCCCTCCACCATCATCTGGCAGCCCATTTCCCGGCCGAGTTCGGCCAGTTCGCAGTTGATGATCATCTCCGCCATCTGCGCCCGGTCGTGGCTGTCGTGGATGGCCCCGGCCCGGATGCCGTTGCCCAAAGAAAGCACGGCGTCATATTTTTTCATCAGGGAACAGACCCGGTCGAACTGCTCGTACAGGGGATTTTCCTTGTTGTGATACTCCATCCAGGAAACCATGAAGGTACCGCCCTTGGACACCAGCCCGCCGTAGCGGTAGCCCTGCTTGCGCAGCCGCTCGATGCTGAAGCGGTTGATGCCGCAATGAATGGCCATGAAGGAGATACCGTCCGCCAGTTGCCGCTCGATGAGCTCAAAAAGATATTCAGGGTCGAGCTTGTTCGGGTTGCGGTATTTTTTCGCCGCGTCGTGAAAGGCCTGATAGAGCGGCACATTGCCCACCGGCAGCGTGCAGCAGCCCAGTATTTCCCGCCGGACCAGATCAAGATCGCCGCCGGTGGAAAGCTCCATCAGGGTATCGGCCTTTTCCTCCTCGGCAATGCGCGCCTTGCGTTTTTCCAGTTCGATGTCATAGATGTCCGACGAGGTGCCGATGGAAGCGTTGACCTTGGTACGCAGGCCGGTGCCGATACCCACCGCCTTCTGCCCGTTGCGGGACGGGTTGCAGGGGATGACGATTTCTCCGGCGGCGACGAGAATACGGAGCTGCTCGGCGTCGATATTTTCATCGCAGGCCACCTGGCGCATCGGTTCGGTTATTTCGCCCTGGCGGGCGCGTTCAAGCTGGGTTTTCATGAAAAATTCCTTTGCAGTAATGATGAAAAAATGAACCACGGAGCGCGCAAAGCACACAGAGATTTTGTTTGCCATAAAAGAATTTCTCTGTGCCCTCTGCGCGCTCCGTGGTGAAAACGGGTTCAGTCATGGGGCAACAAAAAACCTGATTGCCGCGAGCAGGAGCACGGCCAAAACGGTGGTTGCCGCAAGCAACCGGTTGGCACGATTGATGTGACCTGACTTTGGCTCATGCAGCGGCTCGCCGATAAAGGGCTTTGCCAGCGGTTTGCCGAAATAGCTGTTCACCCCGCCCAACCGCAGGCCCAAGGCCCCGGCCACCGCCGCCTCGGTGTGGCCGGAATTGGGGCTGGCATGGGCCAGCCGGTCCCGCCGCAAGATGCGCCAGGCCCCTCTGCCGTTTTCGCCGAGCAAAAAGGCGGCCACCACCGCGATCAGCCCGGAAAGACGGGCGGGCAGGAAATTGGCTGCGTCGTCGAGCCGGGCCGCGGCCCAGCCGAAGCGCAGGTAGCGCTCGTTTTTATAGCCGAAGGTGGAATCCAGGGTATTGATCGCCTTATAAACAAGTGCCGCCACCGGCCCGCCGACAAAGGCATAGAAAAGCGGGGCGGTGACGCCGTCAACGATGTTTTCCGCCACGCTTTCCACCGTGGCCCGGACAATGCCCGCCTCGTCCAGCCCTTCCGTGTCCCGGCCGACGATCATCGCCACTTTGCGGCGCGCCATGGGGATATCTCCGGCATTCAGGGCGCGGGCCACGGCCCGGCTGTGGTCGGCCAGATCCCGGGCGGCAAAGCAGAAATAAAGCAGCAGCACGGCAACCGCGTCACCGGCCAGGGGATGAAAAAGGGCAGCCAGGCGGATAAGACCCCAGCCCGTCAGCCCGGTGCCGGTCAGGACCACGGCAACCGCCGCAATCCCGGCCAGCCGTTCATGAACGATAAGCCTGCGGCAGCCCTTTTCCGCCCAAGCGGCAAGCGCGCCGATCAACCGCACCGGATGGGGCAGAGAGCGCGGGTCGCCGAGCAGGGCATCGAGCAGCAGGGCGGCGATGATCTGGGAAAGAAGCGTCATCAGAGACCAAGCAGCCGGTAAATCGCTTTCATGTCAATCCCCCGGCGGACGATGTCGGCCAGCCGGTCAAAGGCGGGCTCCAAGTCATAGGCGGCCAGCACCCGCCCTTGGGGAGCAAGGCCGCGCCGCTCACGCAGGCGGTCGATGAACCAGCGGCGGAAGGGGTCGGCGTCAAAGATGCCGTGCAGATAGCTGCCCCAGACCATGCCGTTTGCCGAGGCGGCACAGATACGCTCCCCTTCCACCCCCGCAAGGATCTGACGCAGATTGGAGCTGGTGCGGCCATGATGGATCTCATAGCCGTGCACCGCAAGCCCGGATTCCTCATGCACCGCGCTGCGGCGGGTCAGGGTCTTATCCGGTTCCAGGGTGGTGGCGAGCGGCAGCAGGCCGAGGCCGGGAATGGTTTTGCCCGCTGACTCAAGCCCATGCGGGTCGTTGATATGACTCCCCAGCATCTGGAAGCCGCCGCAGATACCGGCAATCTCCACTCCGCCCTCCCCGGCCATGCGGCGGATGAGGTCAGCCAGACCGCTCTCCACCAGGTAATCGAGATCGGTCATGACATTCTTGCTGCCGGGCAGCAGAAGAGCCGCCACCTGCCCCCGCACCGCTTCCAGATCAGCGGGCTTTCTGATGATGCGCAGATGAACATCCGGCTCCGCCAGAAAGGGCTCGAAATCGGTAAAATTGGAGATATGGGGCAGATCGATCAGGGCAATCTCCACGTGATCGCCGGACGGCGCGCTTCTTTCATAAAGCCCGGCCTTGAAACCGACCGAATCCTCTTCCGGCAGCCCGAGCCCGGGCAGATACGGCACAACGCCCAGCACCGGCCGCCCCGTATGGGCCAGGGTATAGTCAAAGGCATCCTGCAGCAGCGATTCGGTGCCCCGAAAGCGATTGACGACAAAACCGGCCACCAGTTCCCGCTCCCATTCGGCCAGCACCTCCATGATGCCGACAAAGGAGGCAAAGACCCCGCCCCGGTCGATATCGCCCACCAGCAGCACCGGCGCACCGGCATAACGGGCCATGCGCATGTTGACGATGTCGTGATGCTTGAGGTTGACCTCGCCCGGACTGCCCGCCCCTTCCAGGATCACCGCGTCGTATTCCTGGGCCAGCGAGTCGTAGGCGGCGCACGCAGCCTGCCAGGCTCGCGGTTTGTAGGCGACGTACTGATTGATAGTCATATTGGCCACCGGCCGGCCGTTGACAATGACCTGACTGCCCACCTCGCTGGAGGGTTTCAGCAGCACCGGATTCATCCGCACGTCCGGATCAAGGCGAGCGGCCTGGGCCTGCACCACCTGGGCCCGCCCCATCTCCAGGCCGTCCCGGGTGACATAGGAGTTGAGCGACATGTTCTGGGCCTTGAACGGTGCCACCCGCAGCCCGTCCTGCAGGAGGATGCGGCAGAGCGCCGCGGTCAGCACCGATTTGCCGGCGTTGGAGGCAGTGCCCTGCAGCATGAGGCTGGGGGTGCGGCGCGACGGCGTCTTGCGGGGAGCGCCGTGCAAGAGTTTCTCCAGGGCCGCGACCAACTGCTCGTTGTCCTCCTCCCGCCGCACCGCCACGCGGAAAAAGAAAGAGCCGTTTTCCGGCAGACCGGAAAAATCCACCCCGCTGTCGTTGATTTCAATTGACTCGGCCCGCAACTTTTCCCGCAGCGTTGAGGCGGTCATTTTCCCGCCGTCAATGCGGATCAGCAGAAAATTGGCCTCCCCCGGAAAAACGGTCAGGCCGGGCAGGCGGGAAAGCTTTTCCGTCAGGCCTTGCCGCAATCGGGCCACCGTTTCCCGGCTCTCCGCGATGTATTTTGCATCGGCGAGAAAGGCCCGGCCCACCTCGGCGGCCATGGGGTTGCCGACGCAGGAGACGATCTGCTCCCGCAAGCGCGAACAGATCGTGGTGTCCGCGCAACAGAAACCGATGCGCAGGCCGGGCACGGCAAAGAATTTCGACAGCGACCGCACCACCAGCAGATTCGCCGCATCAACCCCGGCCAGGGAGTGATAGTCCGCGACAAAATCGGCTAAAGACTCATCCAGAACAAAAAAGGTCTCGGCACATTCATTCACCAGGCGCAGCAGCTCATCGCGGGGTATGGTGCGGCCGATGGGGTCGTTGGGCTGGCCGAGAAAGACAATTTCATCGCCCCGCAGCAGCGAGGCAAGTCGCCCGAGACGCGGACGGAAATCAGACTCGTCACCCAGAACCGGACAAACCGTTTCCATGCCCGCCCGGCGGCAGGCGGCGGCATACATCGCCGGGGCGGGCAGCGGGATAATGGCCCGCGGCCGGTCCAGAACCCGAGGAATGAGGGAAAGCAGTTCCGTGGCTCCGCAGCCCGTCACCACCCGTTTAGCCGCCACCCCCGGCTCTCCGGCAATGACCTGGGCCAGCGCCCCGTCCGACTGGTCGGGATACCGGCAAAGCAGTTCAACACTCCGGCTGATGATGCGGCGCAGGGTTTCCGGCGGGCCCAGCGGGTTTCCCATGAAACCGAAATCAATCACCGCGCCTTTAGCCTTTGCCCCATCTGCGGCTGTTCTCGACATTCTTTTTCCCCTGGCCTCTATTTATCCGCCTCGGACACCGCTGCTTCGGCAAAGGTGGCAATATCGGTGAGCACATGCACCGCCGCCTCCACCACGTTCATGGCCAGGGCGGCGCCGGTGCCCTCGCCCAGGCGCATGTTGAGATCAAGCAATGGTTCCACCCCGAGCCGCTGCTGCATGAGCCGATGGCCCGGCTCCATGCTGCGGTGGGCGGCGATGATATAGTCCCGCACCTCGGGCTTGAGGCCGTGGGCGATGAGCGCACCGGCCGTGGAAATAAAACCGTCCACCACCACCGGTTTCTTCTGGGCCGCGGCCCCGAGGATAATCCCCGCGATGCCGCCGATTTCAAAGCCGCCCACCCTGGCCAGCACATCCAGGGCATCATCCGGGTTCGGCCGGTTGACGGCAAGACTCCTTTTGATCACCCCGATCTTGTGTGTCAGCTGCTTGTCATCAAGGCCGGTGCCCCGGCCGCAGACGGTATCAACCTCGGCCCCGGTCAGGGCTGCGAGAATGGCGGTGCTGGGGGTGGTGTTGCCGATGCCCATGTCGCCGGTGCCGAAGATGTCGGTGTCCGGACCAAGCTGAGCGGCGATTTCAATCCCCGCCTCGATTGCCGCCACCGCCTGCTCCCGGCTCATGGCCGGACCTTCGGCAATGTTGGCCGTGCCGTGACCGATCTTACGGTCAATGATTTTTCCGGCTTGGGCGAGATGGCGCAAATCCGCCGCCACCCCCATGTCAACCACCACCACCCGGGCGCCGCACTGCCGGGCCAGGGCATTGATGCCCGCCCCGCCCCGCACGAAATTCGCCACCATCTGCGGCGTCACCTCCTGTGGGAATTTGCTTACCCCTTCGGCCACCACCCCATGGTCACCGGCCATGGTGATGATGGCCTTGCGCTTTACCGCCGGGGTCATGGACCGGGTCATGCCGGCCAGATCAAGGGCCAGATCCATCAGGCGGCCCAGTGACCAGTGCGGCAGGCAGAGATTATCGAGCCGCTGCCGGGCGTTCGCCCGCCATAAATCATCCTGCCTGGTGATCGAACCCATTGTTTTTTCAAGTAAATCCATACTGCCTCCCCGCAACCGGGCAAAAAAAATCCCCGGATCGTTCAAGAACGATCCGGGGATTTCCCAATTTTATCCACGAGACCACATGCCTCGATATCACCTCGTATCGAGCGCGCCATCCGATCCGGCAGGTATTCTGACTCCCGGTTCATCCTCCATTCACGCCTTCCCGCCCGCAGCTCTCTACGGGCAGTGGCACAATGCGAATATCGTCACCGGTCACAGCGGCGGGCCCGTCCCCGATTTGCACGGCGGTTCCCTGTCCTGATCGTATTTTCTGATTACATACTAGAACGTCACGGAAGAGTCAAGCCCGATGGCCGGGAAAAAATCCGGCGGCCTTCCCTGTTCCCTTCTCAATCCTTGACAGGGGGCTTCCGCTTCAGTACATTTTCAGGAGTCAGGAGTCAGGAGTCAGGAGTCAGGAGAGAACACACGACATGGAGCCGCTATGAACGAAAACTGCCTGTTCTGCAAAATCATCAAGGGTGACATCCCCGCCAAGAAAATTTACGAGGACGACGAGGTTCTGGCCTTCTGGGATATCGCTCCCCAGGCACCGAAGCATTTTCTCGTCATCCCCAAAAAACATATCAGCGGCCCGGCCGCCATGACCGAAGAGGATGAGCAGCTCATCGGCAAGGTGATACGGGTCGGCGCGGCCATTGCCGGGGAAAACGGCATCGGCGACGACTTCCGGGTGGTCTTCAACAACGGGGCGGGCGCGGGCCAGACGGTTTTCCACATCCACATGCATATCCTCGGCGGCCGAGCCATGAACTGGCCGCCGGGCTGAGCATGGCTCCCGATGCAATTGCCGCAAGCACCACCGGGGTTATCCTGGCAGGCGGGGCAAGCTCGCGTTTCGGCAGCAACAAGGCCCTGGCCATGCTGGACGGCCGCCCGATCATCGTCCATGCGGCCGACGTTCTGTCACAGATTTTCACCCACTTGCTGCTGGTGACTAACACCCCGGAAACCTACCGTTTTCTCGGCTGGCCCATGGCAGGCGATATCCATCCGGGCCAGGGCCCCCTGGCCGGCATCCACGCCGCCCTGCAGACCATACAAACCGAGCAGGCATTTGTCGTCGCCTGCGACATGCCCCGCATCAACGCGGGACTCATCACCTCTCTCTGCAACATGCCGGGCGATTGGGACGTCGCCCTTCCCTGGCTCCAGACAGGCCCGGAACCGCTCTTTGCCGTCTACCGCAAAAGCTGTCTGCCCGTTATTGAAAAACAACTGGCCGCGGGACAGGGTAAAATACGGCTTGCTTTGCAGCAACTGAATTTGCTCAAGATAAGTGAAACGGAAATCCTTCCTTTGACCTGCGACCTCCTTACCTTTCACAACATCAACCGGACGGATGATCTCAAGATTCTCCTGGAGAAAGAACGTGACAGCTGACAATGACCTGACCCTGAAAAAGGCGCAGCGACTGATCGCAAGTCATGTCAAAGGCGGGAAGAAAGAGGTGGTCAGCCTTCTTGACGGCCTGGACAGGTGCGCCTTTGCCGACATCCGCTCCCCTCTGCCGGTTCCCCATTTCCGTCAAGCCACCATGGACGGCTTTGCCGTAAAAGCCTCCGTTCTCAAAGGGGCAGGCCCATGGCAACTTCCCATTGCCGGAGAAATCGCCGCAGGCCGCATCGACATTCCAAACCAAAGGAAAAATGAAGCATACCGGATCATGACAGGCGGCACTGTGCCTGACCGGGTGGATCAGGTCATCCCCCAGGAATGGTGCAAAACAGACAACGGCACGGATAACCTGCTGAAAAAGCCAACACAGACCTGGTTAAAATAGAAAAAGAACTACAAAGACAAAAATGGGTCTGTTTTAAAAACGGCTTTGCTTTTTCAGTCAGAGTTGATCCGTTTGTTAGGCGTTCGCTCGTTATTAATTTAGGCATTATTCCAAGATAATAAGATTTCTTTCCTGAGTAAAACAAAGACTATCAATGAAATTAGTTCCATTATTACTGTAAATGCAATTATATCCAGGATGGAAAAATCATAAACAAATCCCATAATAGTGCTTCCAGCAAACAAGGCCACTCCGTATATTGTATTAAAGATACCATAGGCAAATCCTCGATGTTCTATGGAAACTAAATCGGCAATTGCCGCTCGCATTATCGTTTCATGTACTCCCATCACCGCACCCCAAAGCAAAGCGGTTATGATTGCCATATTGTAACTATTAGAAAATGCCAGGAATGGAATAGGAAGCGTGAGCAAGGGAATCGTTATCAGCGTTTTCAGTCCGACTTTATCATATGTTTTCCCGATAACAAGGGCTACCAATGCATCCATTCCCATTGCAATTGCATAAAATATTGGAATCTGGGTTTCTGATACAACTGATTGAATCTTAAAATGGTAAGAGATTATTTGAAAATTGACAAATCCTGCTACACTAAAAAAGGTGAATAGAGCGTAGAACCAAAATGTCCTTGAAAGTTTTTTTTTGCCGTCTGCTTTTTTTTGACCATCTGTATTACGGGATGTTTCAAGTGCTACTGGAGAGGGAATTTTATTTCTTGCTAACAGAAGAATTACTAGACACAAAACAGCAGGTATCCATAAAATGGTAAACCCTCCAAGATAACCACCTTTAAGAAAAAAAACAGCAGAAAATATCAAAGGTCCTATAATGGCTCCAATCTGGTCAAGCGCTTCATGTAGACCGAAACCAAAACCTCGCCCAACTTGTTTTGTAGTGTGGGAAAGAATTGCATCCCTTGCTGGAGTTCTTATTCCTTTTCCTATGCGCTCCATGATGATAAGGAGAGCTGCTATTTCCCAATGATCGGTAAGCGCTACAAGGGGAATGGCGCAAAGCAATCCATAACCTGCGATTGTTATAGACCAATATTCTTTAGTGCGGTCTGCAACATAGCCAGAAATCAAACGTAATGTATATCCGATTAATTCGCCAAGTCCTGCTACTAAACCAACAATGGAAGCGCTTGCACCCAACATGGCTAAATAAGGGCCGCTAATACTTCTTGCGCCTTCATATGTTATGTCTCCAAACAGGCTGACAAATCCCATGAGGATAATAAATTGTAAGGCTATTTTCTTGCCTTTATTTAAACTGGATGCTGAATTTTGTTTGGATTGCTTCATAAAAGATATGCCGCTTTATTGTATTTACGCCCAACGCCAAGGGTAACCAGCGGCGGCCACTGAACTACGCCCGAAGAACGCTGCTCCCCGCCGTCTGCGTTGACCCTTTTGTTCGGCAGTTTTATTTATACTCTGACCAGCTTCATTAGGGGTTCAAAAGAATATAAAGCTGGTCTTCTTCCAGAGGCTTCTTCTATTGTCCTTAAAAGACTCTTCTCCAATAATACTCTTGTGAATCTTGCGGCACTTGCGGCAGGGATGCCACTATGCGTTGTAAATTTGTTGTTTCTAAATACTGGATTTGTAAACACAAAATCCAATGCATTAACACTCCATTTGGAAGAAAGGGCATCTGAAAAAATAGTTTTCATTTCTTCGTAAAGAGATCGTATATTTTCAGCAATGGCCAGATTCTTAATAGCCTGCTGTTCAACGGCTTTTAGAAAAAAAGAGCACCAATTTTCCCACTCGCCATACGCTGACACTCTTTTCATTGTATCAATATAAATGTCTTTATTGTCTTCCAGGTATCCACTTATATAAAAATGAGGCGCAGATATTGTTCCAGAAGCCCAGAGCATTAAGGTGATCAGCATTCGACCAATTCTCCCATTACCATCTTTAAACGGATGTAGTGCCTCGAATTCAATATGAGTAATACCAGTTTTTATTAACGATGGATGCGTGCTTTGATCTATATATTGAAATAATTTATCTAATCCTTCCTGTAGTTTTTCTGGAGAAATCGGGACAAACAATATTTCTTTCTTTAATTTATCTGCTAAATAATTTTGTTCATTCTTTAACTCACCTGGAGATTTTGTAGCGCCTCGCCCAAACGATAACAGTCGTTGATGAATACCTTTTACCAGTGATTGGGACAATGGATAGCCATCCTCCATCGCTTTTTGTGTTGCTATCAAAGCTCTTTGATAGAGAATTGTTTCGATAACTTCTGACCTTACACCTACTGTATTCCCGGTTTCAGTATCATAGTCAGCCTCATATTTAAGAATTTCATCCATGGTACTTATTGTGCCTTCCATTCTTGAGGAGATTACAGCTTCTTGATTACGCAAAGGAGCGAGCAATATTTCGCTATTATGCATATTTTTTAACATTTGGTCATAACGAGCTACAGCATCAGTTGCTTTTATTAGTGGCTCTACGAATTGACCATAATCCAAGTTTTGCGGAGGAAATTTGTCATAATGATAGTTGACAGCGTTTTCAAAATTGAGATCCATATTTTTACCTCTCTTGTCTGTTGTGGTTAATATTTTTAAACACTTTAATCACAACAGGGTTACGGGTCAATATTTTTGTTTTTCCGAGAGACAAAGCGGGTAGGCGCGAAAAAATTCACAACAAAATGGGTTGACTATCATTTTTTTGATAATTTGAGAGACAAGGCTTGTAGGTATAAAACAATTCCTCTCAAAACGGTTTGTCTCTCATTTTTTACGTTGCGTGAATAACAAGGTGGACATTCCGGCAATTTGGGGACTTGAGAGCCGAACCCTTTTATTTCTATTTCGGCATGTCCTCGAAAAAGAGTTTCCAAAAGTTGAAGGCATCGTCCGGGCCAAGCGTAAACCGTACATCCCCGTTGTCTTATCTCGGGAGGAAATTGACAGAATCGTCGCTAATGCCGAGCATCCTTACGCTCTGGTCATCAAACTGCTTTACGGTTGCGGCTTACGACTTTCGGAATGCATGAACCTTCGAGTACAGAATTTCAATTTTGACTTCGGTGTCCTTACCATCCATGACGGTAAGGGACAAAAAGACAGAACAGTCCCTTTGCCGGAAGCACTTATTCCAGAACTCAAAAAACAGCTCGAAACCGTGGTTTTTCTCCATCAAAACGATTTGGATTCAGGCTACAATGGGGTGTTCCTCTATCAGCCCGTTGAAAAACCCTGTTGTGGCC
>AMWB02121855.1_pt1 | contig 11270 bp, 10 predicted proteins | sample 200311 | NCBI WGS metagenome assembly AMWB02 (sample SAMN02737377, study PRJNA173069) | bioreactor metagenome | biome: anode biofilm in microbial fuel cells | place: USA: California | collected 2010-12-16 | reverse complement strand
CTCGCCCGACCCGCGTGGGCCGGGCGTCCTGTCCGGCACGTAGCCCAGAGGGCTGCAGTAGCCGGTTTCAATCCTCGCCCGACCCGCGTGGGCCGGGCGTCCCATCCGCAACGCTGTCTTCGCCAAGGCCTACGGCGTTTCAATCCTCGCCCGACCCGCGTGGGCCGGGCGTCCGGATGCCGACGCCGTGCTGACCGCCAGCAACGCGTTTCAATCCTCGCCCGACCCGCGTGGGCCGGGCGTCCGCGGCGCAACCGAAGAGGACGCCGGCGCACTGTTGTTTCAATCCTCGCCCGACCCGCGTGGGCCGGGCGTCCGTGGCAACCTCGCGCACGCTGTCCAGCAGCGGGGAGTTTCAATCCTCGCCCGACCCGCGTGGGCCGGGCGTCGCAGGATGGCGGGATGCAGTCCTGTTGCCACCCCGTTTCAATCCTCGCCCGACCCGCGTGGGCCGGGCGTCCTTCAGTCCTGGCTGCACAAGCTGCGGGCGTGGTGGTTTCAATCCTCGCCCGACCCGCGTGGGCCGGGCGTCCGCCCGCATCCAGTGCCGCGACACCATCGCGAACGGGTTTCAATCCTCGCCCGACCCGCGTGGGCCGGGCGTCCGGCCGAGCTGACCAGCGTCGCGGCGTCGAGGTCTCCGTTTCAATCCTCGCCCGACCCGCGTGGGCCGGGCGTCCCTTTCAATCGCAACCAGGGCGACCCGGACATGGTGTTTCAATCCTCGCCCGACCCGCGTGGGCCGGGCGTCCGTAGCATCGTGTGTTCAATTGCCCGTCGGTCAGAGTTTCAATCCTCGCCCGACCCGCGTGGGCCGGGCGTCCTGTTCGCGCGCAGCCGATTGAATCCGCTGCATTTTTCCAGCTGCTTGCGCGAACATGGCGCCGCCGATGCCGCCGGCGACGCTTCTCATTTTGCCTCGACGGGAATTCCGGCGCCAGATCAACTGGTTCCATTGCGCGCGAACCTCCCGGCATTCCGCCATTACTTCACTTCCGCGCGTCATATCACCAACGGCTTTTCGTAATTCACTGCCTTGAATTTTCCGTGTTCGCGTACATGCAATTCGACAGGTTCGGTCAGGCGATAGAAGCGCAGACAGTCCTCGTCAAGTTTGATTTCCTCCAGCAGCCGTCGCTCCAGTTCCTCGAATTGCGCGGTGTCGATACGGCATTCGAAAACGGATTTCTGGACACGCTGGCCGATGCTTTCGCAGACGCGTGCGACGCGCCGCAGGCGCTTGCGGCCGGCGGCGGTTTCGGTAGAGACATCGTAGCTGACGATGACGAGCATGGCCGCTATTTCGGCGTGAAAGGAAGGTAGACCACGGCGTCGCCGCGCACGGCGCGCGCAAGCAGGCGGGCCTGGACAAAAGGCGCCAGCCCCAATGCCAGCGAAGATTCCAGCAGTGGATGCGTCAATGTTTCCTGCTTGCGTTCCTGATAGGCGACGACCACGCGCTTGCGCGCCGCGTCGTTCAGCGTTACCGCGCCGCCGGGCCGCTCGACGAAATCGGCGGTATCGATCTGGCGACGGTTGACGAGCGTAAGCGCCAGCCGGTCAGCCAGCAGCGGCCGGAATTCCTCCATCAGGTCGAGCGCCATGGCCGCGCGGCCGGGACGCACGGCATGGAGGAAGCCGATTTGCGGATCGAGCCCGACGCTTTCGACGGCACTGCGGCAGTCGTTCATGAGCATCGAATAGAAAAACGACAGCAGCGCGTTCATGCGATCCAGCGGCGGTCGGCGGGTACGGCCATTGGGCGTGAAATCGGCGCGGGCCTCCGGCCGCACCAGCAGACCGAAGGCAGCAAAGTAACGCTTGGCGGCGTCGCCTTCGATACCGCGCACGGCGTCGAGGTCCGGCGCATGTTCCAGCCGCGCCAGAGCGCGGGCAAACTCATCGGCGACAGCGGTCAGTTCCGCGTTGTCGTCCTCGCGGCCGGTTTCTCGCGCGCCGCGCAACAACACCTGCCGGCAGTTCTTGAGCTTGCCTGCAATGCAGGATTTCGCCGCCGCCAGGCAAAACTCGGCGCTGGCGAGGCGGCGGTGCTGCGCCTGACGCAGCAGCACGTTGCCCGACACTGGGCCTTCGAGCCGCGCCTTGAAACGGCCATGACCGTCAAGCAGCACCAGGCTCTTGCCCTCATCGGCCAGACGGTGCATGAGGATGGGCGACACCAGCGCGTGACCGAAACAGACGACGGCGGACAGATGATGCAACGGCACGCGCAGCCGCGTCTCCCGCTCCACATCGATGCGCACCGTATCGTTGTCGAGATGCAGGTAGGCGTCCGGCGTGGTGACGTAGAGCGTGTTGAGCAGTTGCACGGTGTCAGGCCTCGCAGTCGAACAGGCCGGCGCTCTCCGGATGCGCTGCCGGTTGGCAGATTTCCGCGAGAGAGCATTTGTCGCAGCGGCCGTCGAAACTCGGCGCCGGCAAGGCGGCGGCATCGAGCAAAGCGCGCACCGCGACGGCGGCCTCCTCGACGCGGCAGCGCAATTCCGCGCCGATACGAACCTCCCGCCGCCGCTTCGACTTCGCGTAGAACAACGCGCCGGCGGGCACGGGCTTCCCCATCATTTCTTCCAGGCAAAGCGCCTGGGCGGCAAGCTGCAGATCGTCGCAGGCGGCGATCCAGGCCGCCTTGGCACGGCTGCCGTGCTTGTACTCCACCGGATAGGGCGTGCCGTCGGCCTCGAACTCCACCACGTCGCACTTGCCGACCAGGCCGAGCCGGTCGCTCCAGACCGGCAGGGCACGCTCGACGCGCAAGCCGGCGCGCGTCTCGACGCCGGGCTGATCGACCTGCCGATGCACCGCCTGTCCACGCAGGGTGTAGAGATTGTCGGCGAAGACCTGCTCGACGTGGATCAGCGCGCACTGGCGCGGGCAATAGCACCAGTGCTGGAGGGCGGACAGAGGGATGGGATCGGCGGTTTCCGGCACATTCAGTCGAACAGGCGCTTCAGCAATCCATCACGGTCGATGCCGTGATGAACGGCGACCGCCGCGAGGATCGCCGACAGCGTACCGAGGCGCAGCGGATCGTGATTCGGCACGGTGACGTGATGCTCGCCGCCCTGTTTTGTCGTCAGCCGGACGTGGCTGCCGCTTTGCCGCGTGACCGTATAACCCAGCCGCTCCAGCCGGCGGATCAGCTCCGGGCCGGACAGATCGCGCGGCACCCTCATGCGGCCAGCGCCTCTTCCCGCGTGATGTGCAGGCGGATCACGCTCGGCTTGCTGTCTTCGTCGAAATGGCAGCGCACGGCGTCGCGCACCTGTTCGTGCAGCCCGGGAAGATCGTCGGCCTCGGTGAAGATGTCCGCGCCGACGGCGCGGGCGACGAAGCCGCCTTCCGGCGCTTCCTCGACGATGAAATGGATTTCGCTCATGGTCAGCATCTCCTGATCAGGGTGACGTTCGGCTGGCCGGCGATCTTGTGTTCGCCCACCTCGACGGGTTGGCCGTCGAATAGGACGGAGTATGCGGAAAAATCGCGGGGAACGCCATTGGCGGGCGGCACGGTCAATCGCTCGAACAGCGCATGGGCCGGCGCGTTGCCGAGTTCGGATTCGTGCTTGAACACATAGAGCCCGCGCGTCGCCATCTCGCCGCGCGCGGCGGAGCGGTCGTGCTCGAACATCTGCTCCAGCGACTGGAAGAAGAGTTCGAGGTCGGCATCGGAAAAGCCGGTCTGCTTGGCAAGGAAGGAGGAAACGAAGCCGTGGGCGCGGTAGAGGCCGTAGGGCACGGTGTGCTTGCGGCCCATGGTGCGATTGTCGCCTTCCTGCTTCTCGGCCTCGGCTTCGGTGGCGACGGCCATGCGGGTGATGGAATGCTCCTGGGCGATTACCGGATCAATGGAGCGGGCGAAGGTAAGCTGCACCGGGCCGCGCACCTGACCGCAATTGACGCCGGTGGACATCACGGCGCCAAAAGTGCGCACGTCGAAGAAGTTGGCACACATCCATTTGCGCGCGTCTTCCACCGCGTCGCCACCCTTGCGCTTCTTGCCGTCACCTTCAAGCGCATCTTCGCGGCCGATGGCGACGTAGGCGCGCTTGTGCTGGGCGTTGAGCACGGCTTTTTCCTTGACGTAGATTTCATAAGGCGGCTGCTCGCCCTTGGCCATTCCGACGAAGTTGCGCACCTTGCGCTTGAGGGAAACGTCGGTGACGAGACCGTGGCCGGTTTCGGCGTCGAGGCGCGGCAGGTTGCCGGCGTCGGGGTCGCCGTTGGGGTTGCCGTCCTTCACGTCGAACAGTAGAACGAAGTCGTAGCGGTGGTTCAGGCTCATTGCGGTTCTCCCTCGGAAGTATTGGATTCGGGTTTACGGGTGTAGAAGTCCTGACGCTGGTGGTAGTAGCCAAGGGCGAAGCGGCCCTGTTCGGGCAGGGGCAATTGGCGCGGGAAGTCGCCGATGCCGCCCATAATTTCTCCGATCAGACGTTCGAGATTGACGCGCCGGCCGGGTGAGAGCTTGCCCAGGTGGTGGTTCTTCAGACGCAGCAGCGTCGTGAATACGGCCACCGGCGTGCTGGAGGCGGCGCCGTAGTAGCGGTCGCGGATGGTGGCGTTGAGGCCGGGGCTGGCCTCCTCCTGGATTTTTTCCAGCACGGCGAAGAGGCGACCAAGCCGGTAGGCCGCGCTGGGGTTGTCGGTGTCGAGCATGGGCGAAAACTCCTTCTCGGGGGTGGACGGGAATGCACAGTTGGCGCGGCGGATTTCACGATTGAGGCAGGCCTTGAGCACGGCCGCGCGAGCGTAGGTGACGCGCTGTTCGGCACGGCAGCGACCGACGGCGGCGGCTAGCAGGACCGATGGATAGGGCACGTCTTCCCCCGCCAGCACGGCGCGGACGATTTCGCCGCCGAGATTGGGCGGAATGTTGTCGGCCTTGCCCTGCACAGCGATAGCGGTGAGCAGGCGAAACAGCGAGAGATGGCGCGGGTCGTTGGTGCCGCGCGCCATCTCCAGGTCATTGAAGTGCCGGCGTAGCCGGCGGCCGAGTTCCGCCGCAGTGCCGGTCTGCCAGAAGCGCACGGAGATGCGCGCGGCATTGGGCGCGAGTCCCAGCACATGGCAGCGGGTGCCGTCGTCGTCGCTGACGAAGTGGCCGGTGGCGATGGCACGGTAGAGCGTATCCAGCGCCCGCGTGCCGCGACCGAGGTCATCCTTCGGCGGCTCGCCGAAGAGGTCGGCCGGCAGGGTTTCGAAGTCGCTCGGCTGTTCCGCCCAGAACACCGTCGAGGCGTCGCCGACCTGCACGCGCTGGCGCGAATCGCGGCTCAACAGGTGGTTGAGCGCCGTGGTGTAGGCGAAAGCGGCGGGTTTGCCAACCGGTGCGTTGGCGCCCTGGCGCTTGCCGTAGGAATTGAAGGCGTCGAGGTTGAAGGAAACGATGTTGGCGCCGGAGGACTGCGCGCCCCACACGCCCTTGATCGCGGTATGGGTGCGTTCCACCGGTGCCGATACGCCATCGACCAGACAAAATCCTGTCTCCGTTTCTTCGTAGTCGGCGACGGCGCTTGCCGCCATGGCAATGGCCGGATGCTGGCAGACCAGCTCGATTTCGCCCTGCAACTGGAGGCCGAGCACCGGATTGGATTCGAGGATTTCCGGCCAGAGCGGATCGGCGGCGAAGGCCGCGAGATCGATGGCGTCGAGAAACTTGCGCGCCGCCGCGACGCCCGGCAGGGAGGCCGCCGGCTCCGGCAAGGCGTCGATGCGGGCACGGAACGCGGCGTGCTGTTCGGCCACCCGTTCGGGCTTGCCCCGGGTATCGACACCCAAGACGTATTCGGCCGTATCCCACAAGAGATTCGCCGCGACGCCGGACGAGCGCTTGACGGCGGCCGGCACGAGATAACGCTGGCCCAGCAGTTTCTTGCCCTCCTTGCGGCGCTTGTCCTGGATCGGCGGCAGCCAGCGGCCGGCGGCGTCGATCTGGATGACGAAGGGAATTTCCTTCTCCTCCAGACCGAAGGCGGGCAGGCGTCGCGCCGGATCGGGGTCGGCGGCCTTGCGCCGATAGTAGTCGTTCAGCGCTTGCAGGATCATCGCCGCGCCTCCTCGCCGTCGAAGGCCGGCACCTCGATCACGCCTTTTGCGAGTTGGGCGCGGAAGAAACGTGGCTGCGGGTCGTTGGTCTTGGTGAAATCGAGGTCATGCAACATCCAGCCCAAGTCGCGGGTTTCGGCGATGGGAGGATCTTCGGCGGCCGAATTGGCGACGTAACGAACGCGGGCGGCGAATTCGCGGCAGCCGAGATAGGGTTGATTCACGCACTGGCCGGCCTCGGCGCGACGCTCGAACATGGCGCGGAATTTCTCCGGAGTGCTGCGATCGATCCGGTCGTCGCGCACTTCGAGATCGGCGTGAATGCGATAGGCCACATCGCGCAGGAACAGGCCGGCGCGCTGCTGGCGCTCGTCCTCGATGTTCAGCGCCAAGATGCTGTCGCTGCCATTCATCGCCGTCTGCACGTTGCGCACCGAAACCACCGCGCCGACTTCGTTGCGCCGCAGGTTGATCCAGCGAACGGGCTTCAGCACTTCGATCTTCCGCACCCGCCAGCGCACCGCCGGCTTCCAGAAAATCGCTTCGAACACTGCACGGGCGGCGGAGGGTGTGATCACATCATAGGAAACGCGTTCAACCTTCATTTCCGGCCGGGTGAAGCAGGCGAGGTCGCCGGAGACTTCAAGGCAGTAGGGTTTCATGAGCACCTCATCTCTTGTGAAAGAACCACAGAAAAACGACTGCTGCTCCAAGCAGGTAGAGCGCGTAAAAGCGATCCGTTTGGATGTTCATTGCCAGCACCCCAAGTTCTCGAATAATTCCCGAATAATTCCCGTCCAGTCCATAGCGCCGCTCCGGCGAGCTTCAACGGCGCAAATAATACATAATCTTCCGGCGCTAGCAAAGACAACTATTTACATAAGCACCTAACTTCTGCGACAATTCTCAAGCGTTCGCAAGGACGAGGATTGAAACCGGCGCTAGCCAAGCCATCTATGTGGCGATCTGGGAGGGGGCTTGCCCCCTCTCAACCTTCATGTAACCAGCCCTCCTGGCGCAAATACAGTTTCTTTGTCTAACAACCCCAGAATTGGGTCATAAAGCAAATCGTTGCGCTGCACGAAACAGCCGGGCTGCACTTCCGCCACGTCGCCCGTCATGACCATGCGATCGACGATCCTGCGCTTCACCGTCACTGCGCAGCGTTGCAGCTTGCGCATCAGCCAGCGTTTCGGACCTTCCTTTTCCAGCCGGCCGAGCAACGCGTCGATGCCGGGATAACCAGCGTAACGCACGAAGACGGTGGCCTGATCCTCGTCGTCGATGAGACGGAAATGGTCGGCGGCGGTGCGGAACTGGATTTCCAGTCCGGCCCCCGGGGTCAGGTCGCGGACGATACCCCGCTTGTCCAGATCGATGCCGTAATAGAGCCGGTCGAAATAGGGATCGAAGAGATCAAGCGCCAGTGGGTCGCCCGCCCAAGACCGCAGCACATCGAGGCAAGCATCGGCCGCCAGGCGTTGATGACCGGGAGGAGGCGCCTTCGGCGGCAGGAATACGACGACTTGCCCGCGTTCCAGTTCGCCTTCGCGGTTGCAGCGGCCGGCGGCCTGGGCGATGGAATCGAGACCGGCAAAGGCGCGATAAACAACGGGGAAGCTGAGATCAACACCCGCCTCCACGAGGCTGGTGCTGACCACGCGCAACGGCCGTTCGTCGCGTCCCTCCCGCTTGGCCTTCAGGCGCTGCTTGATCTCGGCGATCACTTGCGCCCGATGGGCGCCGCACATCAGAGCCGAGAGATGCAAAGTATCCTCGGGTAACAAACGCCACAGTTCGCGGGCGTCGCCCCGCGTACTGACAATAGCGAGTACGCAGTCCTCGCGGGCCGATTCGGCAGCGATCTCCTCCCACGTCGAACGCTTCGACCAGTCCGGCAAGCGGACATCCACGCGCTTGAGCCGCTGATACAGCTCTTGCGGATCGGCGACAATTTCGGTCACCTCGTCCAGGCCGCGCCGGTTGCGCGCGGCGTCGAAATAGGTCTTGCTCGCCAGCGCCGGCTGGGTCGCGGTGCACAGGACGGCAGTGACGCCATAGTGCCGCGTCAGCAGGTTCAGCGCGTCGAGAATCGGTTGCAGGAATTCCGGCGGCAGGCATTGCGCCTCGTCGAGCACGATCACGCTGTCGACCAGGTTGTGTAGCTTGCGGCAGCGCGAGGTCTTGGCGGCGAAGAGGGACTCGAACAACTGTACGTTGGTCGTGACGATGAGCGGCGCATCCCAGTTTTCGCAGGCCAGCCGCGAGCGCATGTCTTCCTTCTCCTCGTCGGCCTCGGCTTGGCTGTGGTGTTCGACGACGTTTTCCGGGCCGAAGATGTCGGCGAAGATGTTGGCAGTCTGCTCGACGATGCTGGTATAGGGAATCGCATAGACGATGCGCCGTTTGCCGAAAGCGCGCGCATGTTCAAGCGCGAAAGCCAGCGAGGAGAGCGTCTTGCCGCCGCCGGTGGGCACGGTCAGTGAGAACAGGCCGGGCGGCTCGGTGGCGCGGGCGCGGCATTGCGCGAGAACTTCGGCGCGCAGCCGGTTGACCGGCGTTGGCGTTGTCGGCGCTGCCTCGCCAGCACCGAGTTTGAGAGCCGCCATGTGGGCGTCGAAACGTGCCGCCAGTTCGTCGAGCGAAGCGAAACCTGTCCGCGTCGCCGCTTTCTCGCCGTTCATGAAAGATTCGGTATCGAGAAAATCGGCATCGACGAGGCAGGAAAACAGCATGCGCGTCCATAGCGCAAATCCCGCGGAACCGCCCGGCACGCGACGCAAGTCGAGTTCGGCAGCTTGCGCCAGCAGCGCGACCGGGGCGGCGGCGCGTGCTTCGTCGTATTCGCGCCGGGTGTCGGGGTTGTCCTTTCCCAAGCGGAAGTCAAGGCCGCCATGCCAGTCGCCGAGACCGGCATGGTGGCCTGCGATCAGGTAGGCCAGGACGCGGCCGGCGGTATCGAACTGTTTGATGGCGTGCAGGGCGCCGGCGGCGGAATGGTTTTTGTCGCGGCCGGGCACCCGGGCTTCGATGTGAGCTTGGACGCCTTGCGGGGAATGCACATATTTCTGAAAGCCCGGTCGAAACTTGCCGAGATCGTGCCAGCAGCCGGCAAGTGCGCCGAGCTCCGCCGCTCCGAAGGATCCGGCAAATGCGCCGGCCAGGCGACCGACCGCGGCGAGATGATCATCCAGGCCGTGAAACTCTGCGCCTTCGGCGCCGACCTTCATGTGTGCCACGTAATCCATCACGAACTCCGACCATGCGAATGGCAACATCGTAATGGAATAAAGGCTCACCAGGTGAGCCTGTAGATCAATTTATTTCGAGCAGCAGCGGCTGGTGGTCGGAGGCGTCGGTGGCGCCATCGACGCGCACGTCGGCCACGCGGCCGGCGATGTTCTCGCCGACCCAGAAGAAGTCGTAGCAGGCTGGTTCGTCGATATATCGCCGGTCATGCACGCCGAAAGTCGGTGCTGGCGGGGCGACGGGATGCGCGATTTCCCATGCATTCCGCAACGCCGGCGCCTCGCCGGGCCGCTGCAGCGGCGCATGCTCGGGCGCGCCGGCCGGGCTGTTGAAGTCGCCGCACAGCACGCAGCCCTCGCCGCGCGGCAGCACGGCGAAGGGCGGGTCGGTTTCCTCGTTCGAGCGCGGCTGCGTCGCATGGCGCCAACCTGCATCGCAGATTTCCCGCAGCGCGGCGATCTGCGCGGCGCGCTGGATGGCGGAGTAGTACTCGAGATGCGTGGTGATCACGCGCAGCGCGCCGCCGGGAAATGCGGGCGCCTCGATCGCCGCCTCGACGGCGGCGCGCGGCATGCTCGGCACGGCGGGATCGGCCGGCCAGGGCAGCAGGTGGCGGAACGCCTGCAGCACGGGGAGGCGCGAGAGGATCAGGTTGCCGAACTGGCGACGACCACCCTGCCCGTCGGGCAGGTCGCTGCCGACGCCGTAGATCGCCTCGCAGCCGAGGAACAGGCCGCCGAGCCACGCGACCTGATCCATGGGCGCACCGCCCGGCAAACCGGGATGGTTGATGGCCACCTCCTGCAGGCACAGCACGTCGGCGTCGAATTCGCGCGCCACGGCCGCGATGCGCGGCAGATCGACGCGTCCGTCGACCCCGCGCCCCCACTGGATGTTCCAGCTCAGAATCCTCATCGTCGTTCCCCGATTTGATCCAGCACAACAAAACGTAACATGTCTGGCGTAAGCTATGGCCATGACGCAGCGCAGCATGGAGCGACGATGAACCAGCACGATGCAATCCAGGCCGTCCTGGCCCGCCACGGCAACGATGGCACCCGGCTGATGCAGATCCTGCGCGAAACGCAGGAAGCGCTCGGCTGGCTCGCACCCGAAACCCTCACCGCGATCGCCAGGGGCGTGAACTGGCCGCGCGCCAAGGTGGAGGGCACCGCGAGCTTCTACAGCTTCTTCCATACCCGGCCGCCGGGTCTCTATCGCGTGCTGTGGAGCGACAACATCACCGACCGCATGCTCGGCAGCGTCGAACTGATGCAGGCGATGTGCCAGAAGCTCTGGCTCGAGCCCGGCCGCGTCTCGGAGGACGGACTGGTCAGCGTTGACGCCACTTCGTGCACCGGCATGTGCGACCAGGGGCCGGCGGTGCTGGTGAATTACCGCGCCGTCACGCGCATGACGCCGGAACGCGTCGACCGGATGGTGGAGCTGATCCGCAGCCGCACGCCGCTCGCCGACTGGCCGCAGGACTGGTTCCGCGTCGAGGACAACGTGCGGCGCAGCGACATCCTGCTCGGCAACGACATGGTGCCGGGCGATGCGCTGCGCGCCTGCCTGGCGCGCGGCACCGAGTCCACGCTGAACGAAGTCAAGGCCGCGCAGCTGCGCGGCCGCGGCGGCGCGGGCTTCACCACCGGCCTCAAGTGGGAGGCCTGCCGCAACGCGCCCGGCAAGACGCGCTACGTCGTCTGCAATGCCGACGAGGGCGAGCCCGGCACCTTCAAGGACCGCGTGCTGCTGACGCGCCAGCCCGACCTCGTCTTCGAGGGCATGACGGTCGCGGCCTACGCGATCGGCGCGAGCAAGGGCTATGTCTATCTGCGCGGCGAGTACCGCTACCTGCTCGAATCGCTGAACTCGGCGCTGGCGCGGCGGCGGGAAGCGGGGCTGCTGGGCAAGAACATCCTCGGCCGCAGTGGCGCGAATGGCGGCTTCGAC
>AMWB02151233.1_pt1 | contig 11272 bp, 16 predicted proteins | sample 200311 | NCBI WGS metagenome assembly AMWB02 (sample SAMN02737377, study PRJNA173069) | bioreactor metagenome | biome: anode biofilm in microbial fuel cells | place: USA: California | collected 2010-12-16 | reverse complement strand
CAAAAAACTTTAGCAGCTAATCTTTCACCATAAGGATTTAGATAAGTTGGTTTATATCGCGCGACTGTAAATGCCAATTCCTCAGCAACAATTCCCTCGGTTGTGTCCTTTGTTTTAATTCGTAATTGATTCGTAATATCATAGAAGAAATATTCTTGTGGCCTATCCTCAACCCTTGGAACTCTTTTCCCATCAATCAAATCCCAATAATGAACGAATGGCTGGTAGCCAAAATAGATGCAATCCAGTATCAAACCATTTAGATGATGTAGATCAGTATTTTCAAAATAATTCTGAAAGAATTTTATTTCGCGTTTTAATACTCCCGCTCCATCTATTTCCCAAAGCATTGATTGAATGCCTGATTTTCTTTTATCAAGTACTGCTGACAAATGAGGATCAGTAAGTAATTCACGATACACCTGGATATCTAATCCTTTAGCGCGTAAAACTGGATCAGGATCGGGAAGGTAAGTAAGAGAAGTAAAATAATTTATTTGATTTTCTCTGTTGGCTCTATCTTGTTGGGAATTAAATCTGCTTGCAAAATCTATGAATGATTGTTTAAAAACTTTAATCAAGCTCATTGAAATATCCTTTCTTGCTTGATTGCAAACATATCTTTAAGAGTGTTTTTTATATGCCAACTCATTTGCCAAACTGTACGGTTTAAGAAGGCAAAATCAAAAAATAAGTTTCGACCAAGAATTACAATCATTAAACCTTAGGAAAATAAAATGAAGTGGTTTGAAATATTTAAGGCAGGTAAACATACTTCTGCCAATGGCATTACAAAAGATTATACTTTTGATGATTGTCAGAAGATAGTAGACAATTACAATTCCAATATTGCAAATCACGAAGCCCCGATTGTAATCGGTCACCCAAAAGATAATGATCCAGCTTATGGTTGGGTAGAAAAATTAAAACTTGTTGGTGATACAATTCTAGCTTTCCCAAAACAAGTAGTTAAAGAATTTGAGGAAGCAGTTCAACAGGGCCTATACAAAAAACGAAGCATATCACTTTATCCTGATTTAACATTAAGACACGTTGGATTTTTAGGAGCTGTTCCTCCGGCAGTAAAAGGGTTAGCAGATTTAAAGTTTAATGATGCTGTTACACCGGAATCATTTGAATTTAATGAGGATAATGATCAGGATAGATCAAAATATTTAAATCAAATTGCTGATTTATCAGAGGTAATTGTTTCAAAAGAAAAAGAAGTTTCTCGATTGAAAGAATATGAAGCTGATAACACAAAATTAAAAACTGATCTTGAGTTTGCACAAAAAAGCAAAGCTGATGCCGAGGCTGATTTAACCAAAACGAATCTCAAGATTCGCAAAATGGAATTTGAAAATTACCTCAATGAAAAACTTGCTTATGGCAGCATAACCCCTGCTCAAGGTGAAAAAGTAACCTTACTTCTTGAAGCCCTTGATTCGGTACAATTGAAAGAAGGAGAAAACAAAACTATGGTTTTTGAATTCTCTGATGGGAAAAAATTTAATCCAATTCAGTTGATGAAGGATTTCGTTAAATTGCTTCCCAAACAAATTATCGATCCAAGCAAAAAAATAAATAAGGAAAACAGGAAAGAAGAGCAAGATTTTAGTGATGAATTAGAAACAGCTAACAGAATAGCCGGATCAACAAAAGTTTAATTAAAAAATTTTTAATCCTATTTAAAGGAGTAAGTGAAAATGGAATACGGTATAGACACTCTATCAAAGGCAATAGATAATTTATTTGCAGGTGATTTTCCCCGCGTTTCTTTACCTGTTGTTATAGTCTCGGGATCTGGAGTAATGGTAAAGGGAACACTTTTAGGGAAAGTGACAGCGACCGGCAAGTATAAACCATATGCAAATGCAAATGCTGACGGATCAGAAACTGCAAGGCTAGTTCTTGCGGAAGATATTGATGCAACAAGTGCAGATGTAAATACAACTGCTTTTGCTTCAGGTGAATTTAATGAAGCGAAATTAGTTGGTATAGATTCCTTTGCGAGAGTTGATTTTGAACCTGGTACAAGTGCAATCTTTATCAAAAAAGTTTATTAAAAGTGTTCTTCCCTGATTAATCAGGACAATTATTAGAAATAGAAATTTATCAAGGAGAAATCAAAATGTTTTTAAATCCATTCGGCTGGTTAGTGTTGACTGAAGCGGTCAATAAACTCGTTTCACCGAAAACCTTTGTGCTTGATACTATCTTCAGACCGAAGAAGAAACAGCACGCTACAGACAAAATTCAACTCTCAATAAAAGTTGGTAATAAAAAATTAGCCCCATTTGTTAAGCGAGGAGATCCCGCTCATGTAATTGAGAAACTTGGAAGTGATGTGAATTTCTTTCAATTGCCTCGTATCAGGATGAAAAAACCTCTGGAAGCTAAAGAACTTTTATTTGAGCAGGATGGATCGATACCAATCTATGCTGGTGCAGGGAATATTTCTTCTTATCGTGAACAAAAAATTGGTGAAGAACTTCAGGATTTAAAAGATAGAATTACACGCAGATTAGAATGGATGGCTGCTCAGGCATTGTCTGGTGCAATTAGTGTTATCCAGGATGGCGTTTCAATTAGTTATGATTTTCTTATGCCGGTTGCTAATAAACCTGCATTAGTTGGGACTGCTTTATGGAGTGACTTGGCTAATTCCGACCCGATTGCAAATATTAGAACCTGGCAACAGATAAGTCAAACTGCAAGAGGTATAATTCCTACTGTTGCAATTGCAAGAACCGAAGTTATCAATGTATTGTTAGCAAATCAAAAAGTTAAAGATTATTTAAATAACAGAAGAATAGTCATTGGACAGATTGATACAAATAAAATTGCTAATGAGCTTGGTGTTAAATATATCGGCCAGATTGAAGGCGCGGATATCTATGAGTATAATGAAACTTATACTGATGATGCCGGTAGTACTCAACCATTTATTCCTGCTGATCGTTTTGTACTTGTTTCCCCAAGTGCAGAAAACAGATTGCACTATGGTGCAATTGAAGATCTTGATGCCGGTAAAAATATTGCTATGGAATTTTTCTCTAAAGATTGGATTACAAAAGATCCTTCAACTTACTGGTTGTTAACTGAAACTTCTCCACTTACAGTCCCTCACGAACCAGAAACAATTGTTTACGCAAAAGTTTTATAAGAGGAAGTGAATAATGAAGAAAACAATTAAAGTTTTAATCACTGGTTCCGTGCATGATGGAACAAAATATTTAGAGGGAGTGAACGAACTCCCTCTTGATCAGGCAATAAGCCTTGTTGAAAGTGGTCACGCTGAACTAGTCCCAGATTTAAAATTAGTTCCAAGTGATCCTCCTGCAGGTGATAATTTAACTCCGACTGGGGATGAAGGAAATACAACAACTGGTCCTGAAAATTCTGATTCTGAACCTTCTCAGGAAAATCAAACTCCTGAAGCGAAAGTAAATGAACCAGAAAAGGAGAAAGCAGATTCAGAGAATTCTGATAACAAGAATCCTAAATCAGGTAAAAAGAAATAACGATTTATCAAAAACCATTAAATAAAAATTGAAAACGTGTCTTACTCAACAATTACAGATATCTTGTTTGATCTACCTAAAAATGAGGTTATCAATTTAACCAATGATGAAAAGCGTACAGCCGACCTGATAAACCTTGAAGTTGCGGATGATGCGTGTGTTCTAAGAGTTAATAAAGCCATTGAAGATGCAGATAATGAAATTGATATTTATTTAAGAGGCAGATACACGCTTCCACTAACAGCCCCCATTCCGAAAGCACTTACAAAAATATCTAAAGATATTTCAATCTATAATTTGTTTTGCAGGCGGTATAAAATTGACATCCCTTTTCGAGAAGTCTACCTATCAAGAATAAAAGAACTTGTATTAATACAACGCGGTGAAATCAATCTTGATATAGCTGATACTACGGTTGATAATTCAGGTTACTATGTTGTTAATAAAACTAGTGATGATAGAGTTTTTTCAAAAGATAATTTGGATTTGTACTAATGGGCTTAGTTGAGGAAAAAGATTTGATAATCCAAACGCTAAAGGATGCAATCCCAGAAGCAACTGTTGAAGATGAATTAGCAAGATTATTTACGGAACCGGAAGGGAAGCTAGTTGTTCTTTATAATTCTGCTCCTTACTCAAAACAGGATAAAATTCCTTATCAGAGCAGATTAAAAATTAAAAGATGGACAATCTCGATTACCACAAGAGATCCACTTAAAGAAGATATCGCACTCAGCTATTTGGAGAAAATAAGAACTGCCTTGCATGGTCTCAAAATAGGTTTAGAGGATAGAGAAAGATTATTCCCGGATAATGAGCGATTTGAAGAGTTTATTGAGGGGACGGAAGTGTATGCGTATAAAATTGATTTTGTTTGTGAACAAGTAACTTTTTTAACTGAAACAAATGCCTGATAAATCATAATGCCTAAGAAAAGAAAATACTTAGTAATTCATTGCACGGCTACCCAAGAAGGGATGCCTGTTAGTCCGGAGATGGTCAAAGCGTGGCATACATTACCTCCACCGAGAGGCAGAGGCTGGACCCAGGTGGGATACTCAAAATTGATTTTATTAAATGGCGAAGTTCATTCGTTCGTTCGTGAGAATGATGATGAATTCGTTGATGCTTTTGAAATTACAAACGGGGTAGCAGGAATAAATTCACAAGCGATGCATATTTGTTACGTTGGTGGAGTTGATAAACAGTTTAACCCAAAGGACACCAGAACAGAAGATCAAAAACTTGCAATGAGAATTATTGTTTATGAATCACTGCAAAAGTGGCCAGACATAAAAGTAGCTGGTCATTATCACTTTGCAGCAAAAGCCTGTCCTAGCTTTGATGTTGAGAAATGGCTTGAATCGATTGGGGTTTTAGAAAAAAACATCTATAGAAAAAAGGAAAATTGATTATCTCTATCTGAGTAAATCCTGGAAGAAAAAAAATGTTGGCACAAGTAATTAATGGAATAGACCATAACCAATTTATCACAGCAAAAGAATTAGTTCTGTATTTATTTGGCAGCAGCGGATTGTTGACGTTGATCTTCACCATTTTGAGCAAATTATTTGATAGGTCATCAAGAGTAATAATTATGGACGAGATTGATAAGATCGATAAGGAGTATAAAGCTCAGGTTGATGAAATTAAGAAAGATGTGAGTAAGATGAGGTTCAATTATATCGACAGATTTGCCGAACAAAAAGAATTGGTGGTTACTAACAAAGAGATTGCAGAAGGAAACCACAGCGAATTAATGCAAGTGCTTGTTGGGATAAAAAAAGATATTGAAAATCTGCAGAGACAGATTGATAAATAACAAAATAGGAGAAGTTATGTTACTTTCATTTTTGGGTGCAATGCTTTTAACAATTGGAGTTGTTGCCGGGATACTGCCAAATGATTTAGTTGCTCTGATTGTGCCGGTTGTTGTATGGCTAGCAACAACAGCAGTCAATTGGGTTAAAAGCAAACTTGGTACCGGTGGGTTTGGAGGCACCGTTGTAGTTACGCTTATCGTTCCAGCTCTATCGCTTGGAGTTGCCTGGGTGGCAGAAGCTTTGCTGAATCCCGGGCTAAGTTATTGGATGCTTGTTGCTCTTGGAGTTCTCGGAACATTTTTCAACGAATTTATAAAGCAATGGACTCAAACTTTTAAGGGAACCCAAACCTCATCTTCGCCAAAATTAAGCGGATTGAAGGACTGATTTGGATCAATCGAATAAATATGTTTATGTGCTGTTGGCAGTAGCTGTAATTCTCGCTGCTGCCTTCGGCTATATGCTACACGGTGTTCTTTCAAAACCTGAGATAGTCAAAACTGATGTGCCTGTCCTGGTTCCGGGAAAAGATTCCTTGATTATTAAAACTATTGTCATTCATGATTCTACAAAGCAAAGCGCTGAAGTAAAAGATGATACAGCAAAAACTACTTTCAAATCCTTACACGTATTTGGGGATGATACTTTAAAACATAAAGCAAAAATCACCTATTTGCTTAATGAAAAGTCTTTTGTTTATGAACCGGAATTTGATTTGATTAAAACAGATAAAGTTCGGGTTGATACACTAAAGCTTACCGAAACAAGGATTGTGAATGAATGTAACAAGAGTTTTTTTGAAGAACCTTATGTTAATTATTTACTTGGAATAATTACTTCGGTAATACTGTTTTTTTTATGAGGTTCGCTTTAGGGTCAGAAAGCTTGTGTTTGACAACTAAGAAAAAATTTATGAAGGAGAAAATTTATTATGTATAGTCCTGCCGGGTTAAAACAAATAGTAATGTGTAATATAGGATCGTTGGCTACTTCGCCTGTTGATCCAATTGCCCTTGGTATTCGGAAAGATGCCATTCTAAATATAAATCCTTTCAAACAAGTTGAGGATTATAGAAAACGGAAGCATCGTAATATGCAGAACTTTAAATTTGATGGGGAATCAATGCAGCCCACAATTTTCACTTTCAAGAAATTGATTGATTGGTTAAATGGCAAAATGGATATACAGGTAATTACACAAAATCAATCAATATCCACAAAAGATGTATGGAAGTTTATCGGCGGGAAGGAACTTGGGATTGATTTTGATTGGACTTATAACTTAGACGGTAGAAGCTGCAAAGTAACTTTTGAAAGAGCTTTCCCATATGGAGATGCTCAAGCATTTATTGATGCTGTTGATAGCAACACGGCAGTTTCATTTGCTGGAATAACTGATGACGGTACAGACTTAACTTTGTATCGCGGAGCGTCCCCTGACAAATTTGAGAAGCCCGCAGGGACAGCATTAAGCAGTAATATTAATCTACTTACTACCCGCAGTTTGAACATAAAAACCGAAAACAAAAAAAGCATTGATAATATGTCCCTTGTTGATAATCTGATGATCACGCTTGAGATGACTGGTAGAGAAGCTGCTATTGCTGATTTCATTACTCGCCTTGGTAAGAATGAACTTGATGGAGTTATCTTCCAAGAAAAAAATGCCGGGTCTTATTTTGACAAATTTGATTTTAATTCATTAGTGCTGTCTCAAACAGATGAAATGCTGATCAATGATGATGAAAGAACTTTGAAAATTACACTTGAAGGAAGGATCCCAATCTATTCGGTTAGTTTTCTTTATGGTACTGCTAACGGTGGCGATGCAGCTGATACTAAAGGGATCACTGGTGGCACAATCAAATTTGGTTATTAACAGAGGTTAGTTATGGAAGCGCTTATAACAGAAGTTGATGGAAATATAAATCTTGAAATAACTCCCAAGACTAATCTTGAAGCGATTGCATTGAATAAATTTTTTAGCAGCTATCATCGAGGACAAAAGTTAGAGTACATTAAAGAAAACAATATTCATAAACTGCGATATCGACGATATGTGAGTAAAAATTATCTATTGGCAAGCGGGTGGGAGTTCGTTGTAAGTCAATATCACTGGTATAATATTACGCTAACGCTCACCGATGGCAACTGGTCACTTCTTTGTGATGACATCTTTATAGGTAATGTAAAATCAGTTGATGATCTGAACCTTGCATTATTACAATTGAAGACTGAAGGAAGGATCGTGTATCAATAATTTTCGGCTTGGTATACAATACCGGATACAAACAAGTCCTCAGTAGTTATTTACTGCGGGCGCATTTAAAAGGTGAACAATGGAATTGAAAATTAAAATAAGCAAAGGCAACTATGCCTTGAGAACATTTGATAAAGATGGATCTCAAATATTTTATACATCCACAAGGATTGGCGGGCTGAGTTTTGAGAAAGAATCATTAACCTGCACAATTCCAGATGCATCTGTTAATTACGAGTTAACTGATTTGACCAAACATCAAATTGTTAAATCCGGTAAAATAATCGAAGAGAAAAAAACGGTTGAATGAATATGAAAAAGTATCTGATTAACGGAAAGAATTTTGAACTGAAAGAGAAGTATAGCATAGGGGATCTGGACGAACTTAACGAAATCGGGAAAGTCTTATTCCCGAGTTCTGAGACCGTAATTGAGGGCAGTTACACCCGGGGTACTTTACAAAGATTTTGCAAGTTAGTTCTAAAGTCTGAGGAATCTATTCCAGATGAATTTTATTCGGAAATTGATGAAGATGTGTTTGCAAAAATATATGGGGATTTTTTTTTGAGCAGGATAGGTTTGAATCGAAATACAAAGAACTCTTTCAAGAGCTTGATGAAAAAATCAAACTTGCGAGTGAAAAAGCAAAATCATTAANNAAATACAAGCCCGATTTCTTTTATGGAAGATTGCGATTAACAAACGCAGAAAACATTATTTACTTTTTATCCGGAGGGGATCCAACTCAAATAAAATTACTAAGAGAAACAATTCTTGATGACGTTTTCCAATACTACTATTTGAGAAGAGTAGAACAGCTTAACCAAATCTATGAAAACATTGCTCACGCTCAGCATTTAGAGGAATTAGAAAAGAAAAAATAATGGCTGATCAAAATAAAGAAATAATTCTAAAGCTTATTATTGATGGGAAAGAAGCATACAGCACTTTAAAAATTACCGACGCTGAGATCCAGAAAATAAGACAAACAGCTGGTTTGCTTGATGATGGATTTACTAAATCCTACCAGAATATCACTAACGAACTTTTGAAGTTTAATGTTGTAAGCGAGCAAAGTGTTGAATCAATTACTAAATGGCTGCTTACCCAAGATTTAACCGAAGAAACAATCGACAAAACAATAGCGCAACTTGAGACTGAGAGCCGGTTGCTTAACATAAATTCTGTTGAATGGAAAAATAATCAAACCGCATCTACTAACCTTCAAGGCGCATATGCCAACTTGATTCAAAATAATTTAGGGCTGAATAAAACACAAAACACAGTTATCGCAGGCACACAAAAAATGAATATGGCTATGATGCAAACTGGTTATATAATGAATGATGCTCAAATGTTTTTCATTTCGTTTCGTATGGGATTAATGGGAATTGCGAATAATGTGCCATTTGTAATTAACCTATTGAAAGAAGCGAGAGACGAAGTTAAAGCAATGGGTGGATCTATTAAAGATGTTTTGGTAAAATCTTTAATGGGTACCGGTGGATTGATGATAGCTATAAATGGAATAATGACCTTATTGTATTTACTTCCTGAACTTTTTGGAGAGACAACAAAATCAATAGAAGATCAGAAAACCGCAGTTGATGCCTTAAGAGATGCATATTCTAAACTGACTAAAGCAGAAATGGAAAACAGAATTGCTGATTATAAGTCACAGATCGCTGAATTAGAATCCAAGCATCCTAAAACAAGCGAGATGCGACAAGTTGGTGGAATAAAATCTGAGAAGTTTGAACGAGTACAATTAACTCCAGAAGAAAGATATAGGGATGATCTCGCTCAGTATAATTCACTTAAACAACAAGTCAAATTACTCGAAGAAATTAATCTTAACAGAGGTATTGAGGAAGAAAAGACAATTGAAATTGCACAATGGCGTGAAAAAATTGAACAGATGAATAATGATCCGAAAAGTAAAAATTATTGGAAGAATTTAGTTGCTGATGCGACGAGTTATGAAAACGCGGTTGAGAAATTAGAAAATGCTATAGACAACTATCAAAAGAAGACTGGATTCTCCGGTTTGTCTAATCCAAAAGTTCCAAAGACTTTGGGTGCAAAAGTGGGAGGGGATATTCCTATTCGTGGAGTCGATAATATTCCTGGTAATACTCTTGATCTGAAAATTGAACAGCAAAAATTGAATGAAGATGAACTTCAAAAGATGCGAATAATGAATATTGAAGATCGATTTGAACGTGAAAGGCAATTAGCAGATTTTGAGTTGCAACAAGAAACAATGAAATATTATAACTATGAAAATTTTGAAGAACTCAGAACTGAATTAGAAAAACAGCACGCGATAACAAGGAAAAGAATAGCGGAGGAAGAAGCTGAAGCTAAAATTTCTGTTGCCCTAAATACTCTTGGAGCTTTGCAGGGAGCATTTGCAGAACACACTGCAATAGCTAAGGCTGCCGCAGTTGCATCAACTATAATTCAAACTTATCAAGCGGCTACAGCAGCTTTAAGTCCACCACCTATTGGACTTGGGCCGGTGTTTGGACCAATCCTGGCAGGGGCAACGATTATAACAGGAATGGCGAATGTTGCCAAGATCGAAGGAACCGAAATCCCGGGATATGATGAGGGTGGAAGATTGCCAAAAGGAAAGCCTGGATATTTTGAAGGTTGGCATAATGAAATAATTGCTCCTGAAAAAACCTTTGTAGAGATATTTAAATCAGAGTTGCGACCACAGATTTATAACCAAAGTTCGACTAGTCAATCGAATTCAAATCTTGGAGCAGCAATAAATACACTTAACGAACAACTTGCCAGTGGTATAAAAGCACTCGCCTATATGGATGATAGAGAAGCAAAAAAAGCTTATCTGCGTGCAAGTGCTCAATTAAGAAGAAGTAAATCTTAAAACAATTAAACTTATGAGCAGAAGGATATGAAAAAAATATTAATAGCATTGATAGTCTTTATAATAACTGCGTGCAGTTATCCGCAGATAAAAGTCACTTGGGACACCGATCCACATAATTTATGGTACAGGGTTTATTACTGTGCCGGCGATGATACAAGCTTATTCCCAATTAAAAATGGTGTTACACATGATCAGGTTTGGGACTGGCAAACAGGCACGACACTTTATCCATATTTCTACATAAAAAATGATGGCTACGGAAAGTTTTTTAGAGTTGGAATAATCGGAGAATCATCAAGTGGTGACTTATCGACGATGACAGTTAAAACTTATGAACGCAAAAAGGCTATCATCCCAGGTAATTTGAAAATAATGGAAGTAAAAGAATAGTCTTTTATAAATATTAATAAAAGGGAAACACAATGGAGTTAACTTTAAAACAACTTGTTGAAAAATCAGATAGTCTTTTAAAATTACTTAACAAAGAATTACCCGTCAAAACAGCGTACAGGCTTGGCAGGTTATCTAATGCAGTAAAAAGCGAGTTAGAGCAATATGATATACATCGTAATTTGTTAATTAAAAAATACGGCAAGGAAAAGGACGGCCAGTTCTCTATCGAACCAGGAGAAAAAGAGGCTATTGCAAAATTTATAAAAGATAATGATGAATTACTTTCAGTATCCGTTAAAATAGATTCCTACAGCCCTATTTCAATCAATGAACTTGGTGATATTAAATTAAGTCCGATTGATTTAGGCAATCT
>AMWB02140118.1_pt1 | contig 11272 bp, 7 predicted proteins | sample 200311 | NCBI WGS metagenome assembly AMWB02 (sample SAMN02737377, study PRJNA173069) | bioreactor metagenome | biome: anode biofilm in microbial fuel cells | place: USA: California | collected 2010-12-16 | reverse complement strand
TCTGGACCGGGCCGGCTCGCGCTTCGACATCACCCAGGGGGTGGCAGCCCAGATCCGCCGAGCCCCTCTGGGGGTGGTCCTGTGCATGGGGCCTTTCAACTATCCCCTGAACGAAACCTTTACTACCCTGATCCCGGCCCTGATTATGGGCAACACCGTCATCTTCAAACCGCCCAAGCTCGGCGTTCTGCTGCACCGGCCACTGCTTGAGGCCTTTCAGAGCGCCTTTCCGCCGGGGGTCGTCAATACCGTATACGGCAAGGGCGCCAGGGTTGCAGGTCCGCTTATGGAATCGGGCCGCATTGATGTGCTGGCCTTTATCGGTACCAGCCGGGTCGGCGACCGCCTCAAGAAGCAGCATCCCCGTCCCCACCGCCTGCGCTGTGTGCTGGGGTTGGAGGCCAAAAATCCGGCCATTATTCTGCCGGATGCAAAACTTGATTTGGCGGTTAAGGAGTGCCTTCTGGGTGCCCTGTCATTCAACGGTCAGCGCTGTACAGCCCTGAAGCTGCTGTTTGTGCATGAATCCATTGCCGAGAAGTTTCTGGACATGCTTTGTCAGGAGGTGGAAAAGCTTGAACCGGGCATGCCCTGGCAAAATGGAGTGGGGATCACCCCCCTGCCAGAGGAGAACAAGACCGACTATCTGCACGAACTTATCAATGATGCGCAGCAGGGCGGCGCGGCTATCCGCAATGAAAGCGGTGGCCTGGTCAATCAGACCTTCATGTTTCCGGCTGTGCTCTATCCGGTGACCCCGCAGATGCGCGTTTTTAAGGAGGAGCAGTTCGGCCCTGTGATTCCCGTGGTTCCCTATAAATCTATTGAAGAACCCCTGGGGTATGTGACAGATTCGGATTACGGTCAGCAGATAAGCATCTTCGGCACCGACCCCGACCGCATCGCTGAACTCATCGACCCCCTGGTGAATCAGGTCTGCCGGGTCAACATCAACTGCCAGTGCCAGCGCGGCCCGGATACCTTTCCTTTTACCGGGCGTAAGAATTCCGCTGAAGGCACCCTTTCCATATCCGACGCGCTGCGGGTTTTTTCCATCCGCACCCTGGTGGCCGCAAAACTTAACGATATCAACAAAGACATCATCTCGACCATTACGCGTGAGCGCAAATCTCGTTTCTTATCTACGAATTTTCTTTTGTGAACCATTGATTCGCGGCCCTTGCGGTAACCGGTGATAAAGGAAGGGATACAGCTTTATAAAGAATTAAGATGAATCAGATGCTATATGACTATCAACGATTATGATGAGTTGAAAAGAAAATATGATGCCCTGCTTGAAGAGAACAAAGCTCTGAAAGTAAAAATACGGGAATTAGCACCCAAATCCGAAAATATTATTTCTCTTCATAAGCCTGTCCAATCCGGAGAAACTGTATGCGAGCACCTTAAGAATCTTGCATCAAATCCAAAGTCCGATGCAGCAGTATCTGGAGGAACATATGCCGGTTTAGTTAGCCGATTTTCTCAAAATGATCAAAAGATTGATCTTTTGATGTCCCTGTTTCGAGGCAGGAGCGATGTATATGCAAAAAAATGGCAAAGCAAAAAGGGCGCTTCAGGATACAGCCCGGTCTGCCTGAATGAATGGGTTCCCGGAATTTGCAATAAACCCCGAATAAAATGTTCAGCATGTGGCAATCAATCGTATGGTACGCTAAATAAATCGGTTAAAGATGATTTCTTTCCGGTATATTTGCGGGATATTGCCGTTGCCTCAAAGCATGTACTGATCATCAGTCCGTTTGTCACAAAACAAAGGATGCTTCAAATGATGGAGCACTTTAATGGCCTGTTGGAAAAGCAGGTTAAAATAACGGTCATAACCAGGCCTGCCAATGATTATGACGAAAATAGAAAAACCCTGTTGAGCGATCTTTTTTCAACCATAGAAACCGGCGGTGTTCAAATGGTTTACAAATCCAACATCCACCAGAAATTTGCAATCATAGACAACAAACTCACCTGGTACGGGAGCATCAATCTTCTAAGCTTTGGTTATTCTGAAGAAACCATCATGCGTCTTGAAAGCAGCAGCATTGCATCTGAATTAATTGAAAGTATTGATATGGGCATCTTTTTCACCCCCTCAAAATGCTATTGAGAAACGCCATGTTCTTTAGTAAACAAACATTATACATAAATAAGGTTACAGCATTAAAAGGAGAATTCCTGTTTGGCAAACCATGGCTTTATCCGCAGATGCATTACCGAAACCATCGAGGGTTTAAGAGAGGGGCTGACGCTTTTTTCCGGACCCAGCAGGGCGGCAGTGATTTATGCCGTCACACCCGATGATCCCATCTATATCTTTGATCCCCAGAACCTTTTGGCCGGGCACGAACCCAAATTCAAAGAATTGTATATTGATTCAGATGATTGGCGAACCAAATGTTCCATCAAATATGACAAAAAAAAATTCAACAATTTGATTCCCGAAAAAAATCTTGGGTTGGCCGGACTGATATCCTATGGCGGCAGATCAAGCTCTATCGTCTATCAGATGTGGTTTACCGACCACCATCCGGACATGTGTAACATAGGTCCAACCGAGCGGTGGCTGGAACATGCCGTTTACAGATTTTCCCATGACTTGGCCAATGAAGAAGAGTTGTACACAGGGATTTCCGGCTCTTTTCTCAAGGAATACGCCACCCATGCGGTCAGAGATTTTATTGTGGATGAAATGAATATCCGGATCGGCTGGGATACCAGAATGCGGGTTTACCCGATTTTAGAGGCAGTGCTTAAAATTTCAAGAACGCCGGAAGAAAGAGAATGGCCAAGAGGTAAGCTGATTTTTGTGGAAAAAGCATCCATCCCTAAAATGAGTTTTATTTTAGAGCTTCCCGAAGCGGAGCAACCGTGTTTGGATAATGTCAAGCATATCAGAAAGCTGCTTGTATCGGTTGAAAATTCAGATTTGAAACTGGTTGCCACTGAAAATATGATTATTGGCATCACCAGGGAAGATCATCCGGATTTTTTCATCTCAGTTGATTTTAGAGGCGGATACGGTTTTCTGGCAATCAATGATGATTTGGTGTGCTCTTTCTCCGACGGGAGGTTTAAATCGACCACGCATAAGGAAAAGCTGGTTCAGGTGGAAGAGGCATTGATGGACACTGATATGGATGCTGAAAAAGTCACTGCTTTATTTAAAGTAGTGACCGGGATTGTTCACAATGCTGCCGGGCACCGATATGGATGCAGTATTGTGATTGACCTCAATGATCCCCCGGTTTTTATCATGGGCCATTCGCTGCTGCACCCCCTGGACCTGAAAAATCAGGATAATTATGATCTGGCCAAATCCCTGTCCAAGGTGGACGGGGCACTGCACATAGGGGCTGATGTAAAGCTGCATGGATTTGCCTGTCTTTTGCAGGGCAGGAATGTGCCCGGTGAAAACAGGGCCAGGGGAGCCAGGTTCAACTCAGCTTTGCGGTTCACGGCAGAACACGAAAATGTTATTGTAATCGTAGTCTCATCCGATACCCTGGTCTCGGTCATGATGGGAGGTACAGTACTAAAAACCAAATGGAAACTGGAAACCTCTCTCATATGCAATATCCCCGTGCCCCTGGAAAAATGGGTTGCTGTAAGCGAATAATGCCAAAACTATCGGTAAAGAGGTTTTTGTCCATGAATTATAAAATGAAAGCCATTCCATGAGCCAAGAAGCTATAGAACAGTTAATATCCCTTGTCTTTCCTGCGCTTCCCCAAACCCTTTACCAGGACTTGCAGCGGCGGATCCAAGATTATTTTTCCGCCGGGGATATACAGGATATCAGCCAGTTGCCTGTCAAACCCCAAGATTTTATCCGGATGATGCTGTTCAGTCCCTTTACGGCTGAACATATTACAGCAAACCCGTTGATACTTGATCGGCTTGGTAAAAGTGGTGATATTGATACATCCTATGATCCGGGTGCTTTTAAAAACAAGCTTGCCGCTTTTATCTGTGATAGCCACGACAATGCAGGGCTTAAAGCCCGGATGCTTGAATTCAAAGTATACGAAATCATTCGCATTGCCTGGCGGGATCTTACGGGTGCGGCACCATTGTCCGAAACCATGGCGGATCTGTCCGATCTTGCCCGTGCCTGCATCAGTTGCGGTTTTGAACAACTGTATCCCGGGCTGACCCAAAAATGGGGAACGCCGAGAGATAAGGACGGCCATACCCAGAACATTGTGGTGCTGGGTATGGGTAAGCTCGGGGCCGGCGAGTTGAATTTTTCTTCAGATATTGATCTTATTTTCGTATATCCCAATTCAGGACAGACCGATGGGGACAGATCCATATCCAATGATGAATTTTTTACAAAACTGTGCCGGGAATTTATCAAGCTGTTTTCAATGGATAACGGGATCCATTTTTACCGGGTGGATACCCGTCTGCGTCCCTTCGGGGACAGTGGGCCCCTGGTTATGGATGCGGAAGCTTTTGAACATTATTACCAGTCCCAGGGCCGGGAATGGGAACGTTATGCCATGATCAAGGCAAGTCCGGTGGCAGGGGACATCGCAGCGGGCTACACAATTATTCAAACCCTGAAACCCTTTATTTTTCGTAGATATCTGGATTACGGCTCTTTTGATTCCTTCAGGGATATGAAACAACGCATAACATTCCAGGTGAAAAATGCCAGACTGAAACACAATATAAAAATCGGGTCCGGTGGTATCAGGGAAATTGAATTTTTCGGCCAGCTTTTTCAACTTATCAGAGGCGGTGTGGAACCGGCACTTCAGGCCAGGCCCATATTGCCGGTCCTGGACACCCTGGTGGAAAAAAAGCTGATAGATCAAAAAGTGTGTGATGAACTCAAACAGGCCTATCATTTCTTGCGGCTTGTGGAAAACAGGCTGCAGGCATACCAGGACCGGCAGACCCACGATATCCCCGACAATCCGGTTCAAAGACAGATCCTTGCCCTGTCCATGGGATATGTTGACGAAGATGCATTTTATGCTGAACTGTCCAGGATTCAGGGTGTTGTGCATAAACATTTTTCCAGGCTTTTGGTGCAAGCCGATGACGAAGACAAAGACAATAGCGGCCAGGAATTGAAACAGATATGGGACAGTATCACAGATCCCCAGTTTCAGGGTGAAGATCTCTCTATTTCCGGTTACCAGGATACAGGATCTGTGGTTCGGCTTCTTAAAGCTTTGGCAGCCCATCCCCACACCCGCCAGCTTTCCCAGACCGGGCGCAATAAACTGTCCCAGCTTTTGCCCCGACTAATTAAAAAAGTGGGTGAACACCCGGATGCAGAAGAGGTAATGGCCAAACTCATTGATCTGGTGACAACCATTGAACGTCGTACGTGTTACCTGTCTTTGCTCATTGAAAATAAAGGTGCCCTTGATACCCTGATCGTTCTTGCCCGTAAAAGCCCATGGATTATTTCTTTTTTAAGTCAACACCCCGTTCTTTTAGATGAGCTTATTTATCCGGAAACTCTGTATTCTCCGCCCAAACGGGATATGCTTGAACGGGAAATGGAAAGCCTTATGGCCCGGGTCCCTCAGGATGATCCGGAATACCTGCTCGAAGCACTCAATATTTTTCGCCAGATCAATACGCTCAGGGTGGCTGCGGCAGATGTGTCAGGTAATTTCGCGCTGATGAAGGTCAGTGATCACCTGACCTGGATTGCTGAAACCATTCTTAACCAGGTGGTGGCCTCATCCTGGCAGATTGTAACTGAAAAATACGGGTACCCCAAGGGCATGGAAGGCAAAGGTGTTGAAGAATGCGGATTTATTGCCATTGCCTATGGTAAGGTAGGCGGGCTTGAAATGGGATATAAATCGGACCTGGATATGGTTTTTATTTTTGATGCTGAACCAGGGATTACCAGCGGAACCGAACGGTCGGTAGACATTACCCGGTTTTATTCCAATTTAGGCCAGCGCATTATCCATGCCCTGACCATGCATACCTCGGCCGGTACCCTTTACGGTGCGGATATGCGGCTTCGGCCCGGCGGGGATTCAGGCACAATTATCACCCATATCCAAACCTATGAGGATTACCTGGAGAAGCAGGCCTGGACATTTGAACACCAGGCCCTGATCCGGGCCCGCCCCGTGGCCGGTGATCCGGCATTGTTCAAACGTTTTGATACCATACGCAAAAAAATTCTGACCCGTAAGCGAGATGATGCAATATTGAAAAAAGAAGTTGGACAGATGCGTGAAAAAATGCGGGTCCAGCGGTTAAAGTACGAACCCGGAGTATTTAATCTCAAGCAGAGCCGGGGGGGGATTGTGGATATTGAATTTCTGGTTCAATATCTTGTGCTGCGCCACGCCTGTGATTATCCAGATGTTGTGGAATGGACGGATAATGTCCGCCTGCTCCAGGCATTGAGTGTGGATGGCCTGATATCCGGTGAGGAGAGCAGCATTCTCCAGAATGCCTATGTAGCCATGCGAAGGGCCATGCACCGCCTCACGCTTCAGGAGCGGTCCGCCACAGTTGATGAGTACCTGTTCAGTGAGCAGGCTGCCAAAGTAGCGCAAATTTATGATGCTGCCTTTATGTCTTAAGAGATTCTGCGCACGCATGAACAATCTTTGAAAAATTACCGATACAATTCTTTTTATTTATTGAACCTGACATCAATCCGGATTTGCTTTCAAGAAACCCGGATTGATGCCGTTTCATTATTTTCAACATTTTTTTAACCTGTTTTCAACACCAATACATTTGTTTTGAACTTCATCAAGATTGTTGTTTGCCAGGGTTTTTATTTGTTTTGAACATGTTATAAACACAAGTTTTCATCAGCTTTTGAACATGATTTTCTGTTTATTGACATTTTATCAATACCGTTTTGAACTTTTGAACATTTTATATGAGTGTGTTGATAAATGTTGGAATATGGTAAAACAGATAACACTCAGCAATGAAAATATATGCCCTGTTGATTACGGAAAAATTTAATGAATACTGGAAACAAGATAATGACAACACCTAACAACACCATGGACTACACGGCAAATCGTGAATTGCTTGGCAGCCGTACTTTCAAATTTGCCTGTCACGACAGTGTGCCCTGCTTTACCCGTTGCTGCCACAACGCCGACATGTATCTTTATCCTTATGATATTGTGCGCATGAAGCAGAACCTTAACATGACTTCGGAAGCATTTTTGGTTGCCCATACCACAACAGCCATCCGCAGCATGCCCACCTTTCCCAATGTAATGTTGAAAATGAGCGACCGGCAGGGCAATCCCTGTACCTTTCTGACGGAAAAGGGGTGTACGATTTATCCAGACAGACCCTACTCCTGCAGGGCTTACCCCCTGGAACCGGCCATTTATGGTGATGCCGACGGCAGCATGCATATGCAGTATTATGTCATGCACCATGATTACTGCAAGGGACATGATGAAGATAAAGAATGGACTGCCAAAGCGTGGATGGCGGATCAGGAAATGCACGTATACCATGAACCCAACAACTGCTGGGCGCGTATTGCAGGCCGTTTGCAGGGCGATTCGTTCAAGGCCCAGGGCCTTGATATGAATAGCCCGCCCATGAAGATGGCTTTCATGGCCAGTTATAATATGGACACCTTTCGCCGCTTTGTTTTTGAAACCAGTTTTCTATCGCGTTATGTTATTGCGCAGCAGCAACTGGACGCAGTGAAACAAGATGACCGTGAGTTGCTCATGCTTGGGCTTTCCTGGATCGAAAAGTTTTTGTTTGGTGAAGGACAGTTAGAGGAACGCACTTAAGGTAGAAAACATGATAAAACCGATACAATCGCTTGAAGCCCCTGCCTGACTGTCAGGGGCTTGAAAGCGCTAAGAAAATTTTTCCGGCATTTTAACCGGAAAAATTGTCGATTAAATTTTCATCTGGTCCATGGCTTTTTTCATCTGCCGGACAGCCTGGCGCAGGCGTTCTTCATTTTCAACCAGAGCCAGACGAAGATATCCTTCTCCCTCTTCGGAGAAACCAGCCCCTGGTGCCACGGCCACATTTCCGTTGTTCATCAGCTGGATGGCAAATTCCATGGAACCCATTTTATTAAAAGGTTCAGGGATTTTTGCCCATACAAACATGCCGGCCTTTGGTCTTGTTATATCCCATCCGATTCGTTCAAGACCTGAACAAAGTACATCCCGACGGTTTTCATAGATTTTTACCAGTCCGGGAATGGTGTCATCACAGTCCCGAAGCGCAATAATACCTGCCACCTGGATGGCAGAAAAGATACCATAATCAAAATAGCCTTTAATTTTTCCAAGTGCCTCGACAATTTTTTCATTACCAACGCAATATCCAATGCGCCAGCCGGCCATATTGTATGATTTGGAAAAGGATCCAAATTCAACACCGACATCTTTGGCACCCTCAATTTCCAGGAAACTTGGGGCTACATATCCATCATAGGTTATTTTGCCGTAGGCAAAGTCATTGATAACCATGAATTTAAACCGTTTGGCAAGTTTTACGACCTCTTTGAAAAAATTTTTATCCGTTACAACGCCGGTGGGATTATGGGGATAGTTGAGCATAAGGACCTTTGGGCTGGGATAACAGGATTCACATACTGTAATAATCCTGTCCAGAAAGCCCTTTTCAGGTTCCAGGGGAATTCTCATAACATTTGCACCCGCGATCACCGCTGCATAGATATGGATGGGAAAGGCCGGTGCCGGAACCAGAACGCAGTCCCCGGGACCCATGATGGCCAGGCACAAATGGGAAATACCTTCTTTGGAGCCAATGGTAAAGTAGGTTTCTTTGTCCGCATCCAGAGTAATGTTGTAATGGCGGCCATAATATTTGGCAATCTCTTTTTTTAAATTGGGAAGTCCTGAACTTTCCGGGTACCTATGGGATTTGGGATCCTTGGCAACATTCACCAGCTTTTCAATAACCGCATCAGGTGTGGGATCCATTGGATTCCCCATACCAAGGTCAATGACATCATCCCCATTGCGCCGTTTCTCCATTTTCATTTTATTAATCATACCGAAAAGGTAGGGGGGCAGGTAATCCATCCGGGATGCAAACCGAATAATCTTGTCTTGTTCCACGTCAAAAGCTCCTAATCATAAATGGTTGAAACATGAAATCAAAATAAAAAGAATATCAGATTTTATTAATCTGATAAAATCAAATCTTTATAAAATTGTTTTCATGTTTTAATTTTAATAATGTTTCACGGGAAACAGTATCCATTTTAGTTGTTATAATAGATGATTATCTATAAAATGGAAGTGATGATTTTATAAAAGAGAGGGGGGGATGAGGAAACAGGGATCAAATGCAGGGCAGGTTTTAAATGCCCTTAGAAAACTGACTGCCTATTTAAATTCCATGGACCGCAATTCTTCTGGATTTGGCGAAGATAAAACAACCTGGTTCAATTATCCCCTTAAAATTATTTCGGAAACACTGCTTTTCAATGTAAGTGTGCTTTACCGGGTCTCAAATGTCATCAATGATCGACTGATTCTTGAGGTGGTCAAGGTTGTGGACCCGGGCGCAATGAGAATGGATCTTCAGGAAGGCCGTAAACTTCGTCTTTTTCTTGATGTCCGGGATAAACGGTATGTTAATGAGGTCCATGCATTTTTAAATAAAAAAACATCCCATATTAAGGTAATAGGGATGGGTTGCGACATTATAGGGTATGTGTATTTTCCGGAAAATTTTGGCGGTATTTATCTTGTGGGCGGCGATTTTACGGGCAAAGAGCGCGGGCTACAGGATTTTGAAATTTCAGCCATGGAAATTATGTGCAATCTGTTATCCACTATCATCATGAAAACCATGTTTGAACAAAAAGCTGAATATGACGATCTTACAGGCCTGTATAATTCCGGAAAAATAAAGGAAGAGGTTGAAAAAATTATTCTGCGGTTTAAACGCAAACCTTATGGCTCTGCTGTCCTGGCCATGGGTGATATTGATTTTTTTAAGTCGGTGAATGATAATTACGGGCATATCCAGGGAGATTTTGTTTTAAAAGAAGTGGGCAGGATTATATCCAATTCCATGAGAGAGTGCTTTGATCTTGCCGGACGTTATGGTGGGGAAGAATTTTTAATGATTTTTGAAGATTCTGATATCCAGGGCGGTTTTGAAGTGGTAGAACGCGTAAGACAACTCATTGAGAATCATGATTTTCCCATTGTTGAACGTAACGGAACCCCCATTAAAAATAAAACCATGAATGTTACCATGTCCTTTGGCTTATCTTTGATAAAAGGCAATGATAAATCGGTCACACCATCTGATTGGATAGCAAAAGCGGATAATGCACTATACCAGTCAAAGAACAATGGCCGGAATCAGACTACGGTATACCAGGAAAATTCGGGAATCAAATAAAGATCATAATTGTTAGACCAAGGAAATATTGACACTGAACACTTCCGGGTCCTTCTGGTATATTTTAAGACCTTCCATGATGCCGGTCGCTTCTCTGACGTCACCATTACCGGGACCTAAAATCAGAGGCCCTTTAAAACTGCCTGGGATTATCAATTCAGAACCCGGGTTTTCCATTGAAATAATAAAAATACCTGTCACTTCTTTTTCTACGATATATGGAAAGACAATACCGGAGGGAATAAAAAAAGAGCCTTTGCCGGAAAGACCCCACCCTTCACATGGGCGGCTGTGACCGAATTTATTCCATCCAAGATACATTTTACGTATAAAATGAAGATTTAAGCCTTCAAGATACAAGAAAGATAAAGGGTCTTCATTGTTTTTACCCCAAAGATGGTTGTGTGTCCTGATGCCAAAGGCCCTTGCTTTTTTTTTCCAGGCTTGGAGATCCACGCAGGAATTATTTTCAGAGTAAAGATTAGGTTTCATCGGGTATAAATGTGGCCATATCCCCTGTGGATAAAGCCTTTGCCTTTTCAATTACAGTTTTAGAGAACCGACCTTTCTCAATAACAAGAGCGGTTTTACCAATATAGTCATTTTTGTTCAATCAGCCGTCAAACCATAAAATTTTTGGGAGCAGCAGGGCATTGATAAACGCCACCTTGTGCCTCAGACAGAATCTGGCCGCTTTAGCACCCTCTATGATAATAGCTGTATGCATTCAAATATCCCCAAGGTTAAATTCGAAAAAGCATATAATAAATTTTGTAAATTGTGTCCATTCATAAAAATGCCCGACCGAAAACCGTACAATATTTGCGGGTCTATGTGATTTTATCGGTTTTAAAAAAATACTCGAGAGTCGTAAGTTTTT
>AMWB02149698.1_pt4 | contig 11285 bp, 11 predicted proteins | sample 200311 | NCBI WGS metagenome assembly AMWB02 (sample SAMN02737377, study PRJNA173069) | bioreactor metagenome | biome: anode biofilm in microbial fuel cells | place: USA: California | collected 2010-12-16 | reverse complement strand
TATCGACAATCACGAATCCGGGAGCGGACCCGAAGTGGCCATAAACTTTGCTGTTCAGCCCCTGCAAATTCTCTGTGGGAAAACAAATCTTCATTTCGTTGACTCCGGTCTTATCTTATTGATGGATCTTGTAACGATTTTGTTCGCTTTGGCTCATGCACGGTGAATATATAGGTGTTGCATGCCGGTTTGTCAACGGAGCTCGTGCACATTGTTTAAAAACGCAATGTAAAGTGCTATAAAGAAACCCTGATACAATCGATCAACCATCAGGAGGAAGTCATGGCATCCGCAGAATTCATAAATATTAAGGAAGTCTACATCAAGACAGATCGCATCCAGGGCAACATGGTGGTGCTTAAGGAATCTGAGGAGGACAACAGCTATTTCCTGATGTTCGTAGGGGATGCTGAAATCACCGCTATTGCCAAAGAAAAAGGGCTGGTGGAGCCTAAACGTCCGCTCACCCATGATCTGTATCTGTCCATCCTGAATCACGCAGGCATCAAGTTTGACCGCATTGAAATCTTTGGAATGCAGGAAAATACCTATTACGCAAAGGTTTATGCGACCGTCGCAGGTGAAGAGATCAGTTTCGACAGTAGGCCAAGCGATGCCGTCGCTTTGGCGCTTCACGAAAAATGCTCCATAATGGTGTCGAAAAAACTGCTTCGGCGGGAATTGAGCGCAGAAGAAGTACAAGAGTATGAGGCCATCGTAAGAACCGTCAAATTCTAAGAAATATCAAAATGTTGTGCTCTGTTTCGGTTTTTCGCCTGAGAGCAGGTTTCAGGGAGGTTTATTCTCTTTCGAAGCTGTTTCTCAGTAACCTTGTTGATAACTGATGCTTGCTGTTGCAGCAACCTGACCATGATCATTTTGAAAAAAAGCCGGCATCCAGATAGGAAATTCACCCCACTGGATGCCGCAATTCGTTTTGCAATACGCACCGGGATTTACCGGTTGGTGCGAACTTACCAATAGAATCGCTAAGATTCTGCAGGAGATAGAACCGCATGGGAATACAAACGGCAAGTGCCACTTTTACTCGTTTTTTTGTGCCGAACTTAGTTACAGAGGATTTTTGGAGCCTGGTAGATGAAAAAATCCGTGCAGGCCGTTTCAAGGAGTGTGAAGATGGCCAGGAGCAGGCCGCCGGTTTCACTTCCTGGGATGATTTTTTCGACTCTGAATTCGCAGTCGGCTCATACCACAAAGGCGAGTATGTGGCATTCAACTTTCGTATGGACCAGCGAAAAGTGCCGTCGATTATCCTCAAGCAATACGTGCGTCGAGCCGTTGACAAATATCGTCAGGAGCACGAAGGAAAGTGGCCATCGCGCCAGGAAAGAGTCGAAATCAACGAAAACATGCAAAACTGGCTGTTGACTCGCATTCTCCCACAGCCTTCGCACTGCGAGGTGGTGTGGAATTGCGCGGCCAACTGGATGCTTCTGGGCACCACCAGTACCAAAACCATGGATGCACTGCTGGAACTGTTCGAGCATCATTTCGGAATCTACCCTATGCCGCTCTATCATGTTCAATGGGCGCTCAATATGGTTCCTCTAGATGGCAGACAAAAAGACATCCTGGCTTCCATGGTGTCAATAAAATCCTCGAACGCCCTCAATGAGGGGCGGTTTCTTGGATATGAGTTTTTGACCTGGCTGTGGTTTTATTCTGAGCGCTTCGAGGGCAAGTTCAAATTGAACGAGGAGCAAACAGGCGAAGTTTTTCTTGGTGAGCGACTGGTGTTGAGTATGCCGGGTGAAGGAAAAGAAAAGGTTGTGTGTACGACTCAGGCTAATGCTCTGCATGAGGCGCGCACCGCCCTGCAACAAGGAAAGTCTGTGGAGGAAATGCAGCTTTTGCTAAGACTGGGTGAAGATGAATACTATTTGACAATGGACAGTTCACTTTGGGCCGTGAAAGGCCTCAAAACTCCAAAGCAATTACCGAGCGATGAAGAAGATGAGGCCGATGGGCGTTTCCTGGAAAAGATGTTTTTTATCGAGCAAGTCTCTTCGGCCCTCTCCGCACTCTACTCAAAATTTCTCACCGATCGATTGAGCCCCAGTTGGGATTCAGACGTCATGCCGGCCTTCAGGCAATGGATTGACGGCAAGACCGAGGAAATGGCCCCCTTCTAATTGATCCCACAGAAAGAGTGTATTTTTCGGTGTGGAGCGACATACTCATTGACGAGGTGTGCCGTCATTGGTTCAGCGCCTTGCTGGTTGTGATCACCCTGGTGACCATCGGGGCCTTGACACTGCTCAACTGGAGCCTGAGAAGGCGATGGAAAAGGCTGTCCGCGCAGATCGAGGAGGAAGATCTCGAGCTCGATCTGCTCTCCTCTTTCAGCGCCAAGGATCATGCAGCCATTGCCTTGATCAAGCGCTTGCGCCGGCAGGTCTGGGAAATGCCCGAGGAAGAACTGCAACTCAGTATCGAGGCATTGAGTCAGCAGGCCATCACGGTCGTCCGGTCGGTTGCAACCATTTACCATGAACAGATAGCTGCTCCCGAGTTTGAAGCCTCACTCCTGCAGTCTCTACAATTGGTCAGACGCGTGACGGTCAGAGCCATTCGACTGGCCAACCTTTATCCGTTCAGGTTCCTGGGTAATCAAAAATTAAGCGATTATCAGCGCTACTATCAGGTCTACAAAAAGATCAACGACCATCCTCTCCTTCAAATCCTGAAACGCCATTCGCATCTCTATCGCTTTGCCCGCTGGGCCGTGAACCTGAAAAATATAGGTAATCCAATGTATTGGGCCGGCAAGGAGCTAAGCAGAGAAGGTTATTTCCTGGTGCTCAGGTGGTTTTATCTGGCTTTTACTGGTCAGGTTGGGCGGGAGGCCATGCGGTTGTATGGCGGGCACCAGTACCAGCGGGAGGAGGATCGCGAAACGGCACTGATCTGCTATCGTCTGTTCAAAGTAGCACAACGATGGGGTGGGCCGTCATCCAGCGAATGGGGGGTTTTAGTTGGTTTCATAACAAATCAGATTGCTCTGGAACCGGAGAGCAAACTTCAAATTCTTGCCGGCTGCGCCAAAAATCGCTATCCGCAAGACCTTGAAGCACATTTTCCACAAACCAAGCCCGCAAAAAAAATGTATCTGCAGGCCCTCAATGAACTCTTAAAGACCGAGCCGCAACGAAACGACAAATTGGAAATCATCAGAGGTGAACTGTTGCAATTGAGCGATGATAGCGTCTCAATACAAAAAAACTGACTGTTTTCAATACTCAATACCCTTCTGTGCTGAGATCCCCTGATCATGATAGGGATGCTTTAGATTGCGCATTTCCGTGACCAGGTCTGCTGCCGCCAGCAGCTCTTCCGGCGCATTTCTACCCGTCACCACCAGGTGAAGCTTTGCCGGACGCCTTTTGATAGCATCGAGCACCAGATTTACGGGAAGGAGACCATAAGACAGCACATAATTCAGCTCATCCAGGATGATCATGTCGTATGCACCGCGGCTTATCTCCAGGGTCGCCTTTTGCCAACCCGATTCAGCCAGGCGTCGGTCCTCTTCCAGGTTTTCCTTTTGCCAGGTGAAACCGGTCCCCAACGGCAGAATCTCCACCTGGTCCAAACGTTTGAGAGCATCTAACTCACCGTAGTTCCACGCTCCCTTGATAAACTGTAGAATCAGCACCCGCATGCCATGACCGGCTGCCCGCAAGGCCATGCCCAATGCGGCCGTCGTCTTGCCCTTACCGTTGCCGGTAAATACGATCAATAATCCCTTTTCCATTTGATCCCCCAAAGTTCCCAGGCAGGCGCTGGCAGCTTTTTTTGCGGCGCCGGGATCACCGCAAACTGGCAATCATTCCTGGTTGGACGCCGTGACCCGGATGAGCAGCAGGCATGGCAGTCAGCCAAAAAAGAAAAAGGCAGACTCTGCTGTCTGCCTTTATTTCCAATAACAAAACCGACAATAAGCTCTCAGGTTGTAGCGGTCGTCTCAGTCTTTTTTGTACTGTCGGCTTTTTCCGTGCTCGTTGATTCGGATTTAGCGGTGCTGGTGCTTTGGTTTTTACCTGAATAGTCTGTCACATACCAACCGGAACCCTTTAAGTGGAAAGTGCTCATGGAAATCAGCTTGCGCAAATCCCCATGGCATTCACAACATTCACGCAAAGGTGGTTCAGAAAAATTTTGCATTGCCTCAGTGACTTTTCCACATTTTGTACATTCATACTCATAGATCGGCATGTCCAATATCTCCTTTAGCACTCTTCTAATTTCGCCGCAGAATATAAAGCAATCTTAATGACCAAATTATAAGTGCAGATGTCTCAATGTCAAGCTTTTCTGAAAACAAAGACATTTCCTTTGGAATCAACTGCTTGCGTCAGTCCATCATGCCCACGATGTGAAACCTGTCAACCATCATGGTGATATCTGTACCGTCTTGCCATTCTTGATTTGCAGAACCAGGTAGCTCTTCTGCATTCTTCCATCGGGCGTGAATGAGCTGGTTCCCGTGACTCCCCTATAGTCGTGAGTCCCCAGAAGTTTTTCCAGGACTGCACTGCGTTGTATGGAGGATGAGCCTAGCGTGCTCCGCGCATTCAGCAGGAGCATCATGGCATCATAGGCTTGAGCGTCAAGGTATGTGGGCGCCGTGCCATAAAAATGAGTGTACTCTTGGGCGAAGGATTGAACCTCTCCCGACTGCGCCTCGGCAAAAAATGGGGTAGCATAAACGGCATTTTCCACGAAAGCACCCCCCACTTGAGCCAGCGGTGTCTCGCCCCAGAGATTGGTGCCCAGCAGCGTCACTCCCACGACATTGTTGTAAGGGAGCTGTGGTGCAATCAAAGCCACCGTCTGAGCTTGGTCGGGAATGAAGAGGGCCTCGAAGGGCGTTACATCCACGCCCGCGGGTGGAGAATTCTTCTTGGCGATATCCATGAGTTTTTGAATTGGCCCCTTAAAATCCGTTGTGTTTGCCTCATAGGGCACACTGGCCAGTAAACTGCCGCCCTTTGCCTGAACGGCTGCGGCAAAATCCTTGGACAGTCTTTGACCGTATCGATCATTCGGATAGAGAGTGGCAAACTTGCTGTAACCGTACTTTTCCCGGCAAAACCGCACGAGGTCTTCAACCATGTCGCGGTTATCAATGAATGCGTGCAAAACATAGGGATTATTGCCGGATTCTTCGTCTTTTTGGGAGAGTGCCAGGAGTGGTACGTTCCATTTGTTGGCCAGTGGGAAAACGGCTTGCGCGGGCTTCACACCCAGCGGCCCGATTATGGCCAAGACGCCTTCATTCTTGGCTAAATCCTCAAAAGACTTGCGGCTCAATTCAGGTTCCGCCTGTGTGTCTTTAACGATGACGGTCACCTGCTGATCGGGATGCGACCGGTTCCAGTTGTGTTCCGCCAGCGAGACGCCGCGTAAAACGTTGTTGCCATACGTCTGGTAGGTGCCATTCAACGGAATCAACACGCCGATGCGGTTGGCATTCAGCGGCAGCGCCACTTCCGGCGCTGTTCCGCGCAAGGTGGTTTGTATTTCCATTGCCAGAGGATGTCGTGGATTTTTCTGCAGCAGCGCGTAAAGCGCCTCACGGTTGGCATCGGACGGCTGCTTCTCAAGTTTGATTTGTGCCAAACGGTATTCCAAAAACAATCTCATGAACTCATTGGGGTTCGTTTGCAGCAGTTTCTGGACAGTCTTTTCGTTGGCTTTGCCGAGCAGCGACACAGTTGCCTGGGTGAGTGATTTTTTCTGCTGATCAGTAGCAGCCGCTGCAAATCCCGTGGCAGCCCATCCGAAACCACTTTCTATTTCATCGTCGGCTGCACAGACATTAACCATGAGTTGAGCCAGTTGAAAACGGACTTCCTGGTTGCTGGGCGAGGTCTCCCAAATGGCCGCTGCCTCTTTTTCGACCCTTTTTCTATTCCCCTGCAGCCACCATGCGCGCAACTGACCAACTCTGGCAAGATCGACTTCATTCCACTGGGGGTAGGCGTAAAGGACGTAGTCAAAGTACTGCAGGGAACGGTCTACCTGCCCCTCTCGCAGATAGGCGTCTCCTGCCCTGTAAAATGCCCGAGCCGCTATGGCATTGTTGGGATAGGACCGGGCAATCTGCTCCCATAGGGAGATCGCCGCGGAGGAGTTTCCGGCTCGTTGCTGCTGTTCGGCTTTTTCCCATAGCGCCTGCACATCCGCTGGTGGTGCGGCATGCAGCTGCTCGGAAGGGATCATTGACGGCCCGGCGCGCTGCACCGTCGAGCAGTTTGCAAGAAGAGTAAGGGTGAGCAGAGCTAGAGCCCAGCAAATATGTTTGCGCATAAAAGCCTCTTGAAATGGTTCTAATGATTACAATTTTCTTTCACAACCGATGGCACGGAAGTTCATCTATACCTCAAAAAAGCATTAAGGGCACATGAAAATTTGCATGTACCCTCAATACTTATACCGACATGCCGAGTTTTCGGCTCATCAATGTTGATCAGTGTGGTAAAAATTTTTGCTCTGTCAAATCACATCGGCTCCAAACCCCGCATCGGTGCAATCGAATTCGTCAATCATTTCCGCCGCAGCCCATGATCGCAGCAATGCTGCCAATGACCTGCAGCCCGCTGAAACGCTATTTTTCTTTGCCTTCTTTCACCTCTTCGAAATCGGCGTCGACAACATCGTCATCGCCGCCTGCCTGCCCACCTGCTGCCCCACCATGAGCCGCTCCCTGCGCACCTCCGGCATGCTGTTCGGATGCCCGCTTGTACGCCTCTTCAGCCACTTTGTGGGAAATCTGCATCAATTGATCCATCTCTCGCTTGATAGCCGCCTGATCTTCACCCTGCATGCCGCTTCTGACTTTTTCAATCTGCGCTTCGATATCCTGCCGAGTTTGCGCATCAAGCTTATCGCCCATATCGCGCATGGTTCTCTCTGTACTGTAAATCAGACTGTCGGCCTGGTTGCGCGTCTCAATGAGTTCGCGTTTCTTGCGGTCATCTTCAGCGTGGGCCTCCGCCTCCTTGACCAGGTTATTGATTTCCTGTTCAGAGAGCCCGCTCGATGCGGTAATCTGAATGGACTGCTCTTTTTGCGTGGCCAGATCTTTGGCAGACACATGCACGATGCCGTTGGCGTCAATATCAAAGGTTACCTCGATTTGCGGGATACCGCGGGGCGCAGAAGGAATGCCGACCAGTTCAAAGCGTCCGAGGGTCTTATTGTTTGCCGCCATCTCGCGCTCACCCTGCAGGACGTGAATGGATACCGCCGTCTGGTTGTCCGCCGCTGTCGAGAAAATCTGGCTTTTGCGGGTCGGGATGGTTGTATTGCGTTCGATCAGCCGGGTCATGACTCCGCCCAAAGTTTCGATTCCCAGTGAAAGAGGCGTCACATCGAGCAGCAGCACATCTTTCACATCGCCTTTCAATACACCTGCCTGAATGGCTGCGCCAACTGCCACTACTTCATCGGGATTGACTCCCTTGTGGGGCTCTTTGCCAAAAAATTCCTGCACCTTTTGCTGCACCCGGGGCATTCTAATCATCCCACCGACCAGAATCACCTCGTCAACATCCTTGCGAGACAGCCCGGCATCCCTCAAAGCATGCTCCATAGGCGCCACCAGGCGGTCGATAAGATCCTCGACCAGCGATTCAAACTTGGCCCGGGTCAATTTGATGTTCATGTGCTTCGGGCCCGAAGCATCCGCCGTTATGAAGGGCAGGTTGATGTCGGTTTCCATAGTGGTGGAAAGCTCGATCTTGGCTTTCTCCGCGCCCTCTTTAAGGCGCTGCAGAGCCATTTTGTCACTGCGTAAGTCTATACCGTAGTCCTTCTTAAACTCATCGGCCAACCAATCCATCACCCGCTGATCGAAATCCTCTCCACCGAGGTGGGTATCGCCGTTGGTTGCCTTGACTTCGAACACGCCTTCGCCGATTTCCAGAATCGAAATGTCGTAGGTGCCGCCGCCAAGGTCGAAAACGGCTATCTTTTCGTCCTTTTTCTTGTCGAGTCCATACGCCAGTGACGCGGCCGTCGGCTCATTAATGATCCTGAGGACGTTCAACCCGGCAATCTTGCCCGCATCTTTTGTCGCCTGGCGTTGACTGTCATTGAAATAGGCGGGCACGGTTATGACGGCCTCGGTGACTTTCTCGCCCAGATAATCTTCCGCCGTCTGCTTCATTTTCATCAGTATGAACGCGGATATTTCTGTTGGGCTGTAGTCTCTGCCGCGCACCTGCAGATGGGCATCCCCATTGGCTGCTCTGACAATCTTGTAGGGCAGAATTTTGGTGTCCTTTTGGACGACATCTGCGTCGAATTTGCGACCAATCAAACGTTTGACTGCAAAAATGGTATTCTCCGGGTTGGTGATCGCCTGGCGTTTTGCAACCTGTCCCACGAGACGTTCACCGCTATCTGTAAACGCAACCATCGAAGGCGTCGTGCGACCTCCTTCGGAATTCGTCAAAACTTTGGCTTCTTTTCCTTCCATGATTGCGACTACCGAATTCGTCGTACCCAAATCTATTCCAATTACTTTGCTCATCTGAGAGTGCCTCCTTATGAATTCACTTATAATATTTAGAAATTAATTCACGTAAGTCGGTTTTGCCATAGCCATCATCACGTGCTGAAGACAAAATTTCATTTTGCCGAATCAACCGGCGTCCGTCTAACTCGCCGCTTTGGAAACCACAACCATGGCAGGACGGAGCAACCGATCGTGCAGTTTATAGCCGCGCTGCAATTCCTGCAGCACACTGTTTTCCGGCTCGTTTGCAGCCTCCTGCTGCATCACGGCTTCATGCAGGTTGGGGTCAAAGTCACAACCCAGCGAATCAAAAGGCGTACAACCAAACTTAGCGATGGAGTCCAAAAAGCCTTTGAGGATCATGCGCATGCCTTCCAGCAGGCTGTCATAATCGGCACCGGTTTCTGCGTGCTGGATGGCCCGTTCGAGATTATCGGCAACAGAAAGCATTTCCTTCAACAAATACTCATTGGCATAGGAGATGCCTTCCGATTTTTCTCGTTCCAACCGCTTGCGAGTATTCTCCATTTCCGCCGCAAGCCTCAACGCACGGTCTTGCAGGAGCTTGATTTCTTTGTCTTTTTCATCCAAAAGTTGTTCGCATTGATCGATCAGGATCTCCGGCTCCTCTGCTTCACTGACCTCAGCACCCATGTCTTGACTATCCAGGTCCAGTTCCTGATTCTCCTTCTTTTCGTCCACCATAAATGTTCATCCTTCCTGACTGCAGCGTGCTCATATGAAGTCGACCAACCCCTCTCGACTGAAGGATTGGATGCAATGACTTTACTGCCCCAGTTCTGTAGGCTCTTCTAAAAGTTCGCTTAAAATATCTGCGGTGAATTCCACTACCGGAATGATTCGTGAATAGTCCATGCGGATGGGACCAATGATTCCAAGCGCTCCAAGCAGCGTTTTGCCTTTCCGATAGGGTGACGAGATGAGACCGATCTCGTTCAAATCTTGGAGTTCGCTTTCAGTGCCAAGAATAATTTTTACGCCGGTGGAGACATTCAAGGTCAAATCCAGCAGTCTGACTATTCTCGATTTATCCTCAAAAGCTTCGAGAATGCGCCTCAGTCGCTCAACATCGGCGAACTCAGGATTGTTGAGCAGGTTCAGCTGACCTTCGATGTAGACATCGCTGTTGCCCAAATTAGACTGAAATACGCGTTGAGTGATCTCCAGAGCACGCGAGTAAAGCTGGTCAAAGAGAACCTTTTCATCGCGCATTTCCTGCAGAATTCGTTCCTTGACCTCTCCCAGCGGAATATCTGCGAGCAGGTCGTTCAAGTAATTGCTGTATTTGGTCAGTTCGTCCTGAGAGATCTCCTCGTCGGAATCCAAAGTGGTCTGGTGCACCAGACCGGCCTTCGAAATCAGCACCACCAAAATCTTGTTGGCCCTTATGCGAATGAATTCGATATGTTTAAATCGTGTCACTGACAGCTTCGGCCACAAAATAACGCTCGCCTGCTGACAGAATCTGGATAAGACTTGAGAGGTTTGACGCAATAATTCCCGAAAATCGGGTGAAGTGTCCTTGAAGGCGTTGCGGATGCGATTGCGTTCTTCCCGCTCCAACTTCCTGAACTGGACGATGGAATCCAGGTAGAAGCGAAAGCCTTTTTCTGTGGGAATCCGGCCGGCTGAAGTGTGCGGTTGAAGAAGCAGGCCAATTTCTTCCAAATCGGCCATGACATTGCGAATTGTGGCGGAGCTTACGTTGAGTCCATAGCGTTTGGCTATGGTCCTGGAACCAACCGGTTCTCCGGTCTTGATGTAATCGGTGACGATTGCCCCCAGTACTTCCTGATCCCGCGCGGTGAGTTCCATTTGGTGAATTCCCCCACAACAAATTATTAGCACTCGCAAAGCGCGAGTGCTAGCCTAAATTAGCGTCAGGCATTAATTTTGTCAAGTCATTGTGGAGAAATTACAGCCGTCGACGGTACCGGAATTCAGCCGCTCACCATATCAAAGTCCTCAAAATACTTTATGAAGTCTTGTGAAAGTCGAAATCCCGCCATGCGAATGCCGCTCTCGGATTGGTTATGAAAAGTCAAGATCAGTTTAAGGCTGTCATTAGGGTCTCTTGCCACTCGCCCGATTTCACCCAATTGTTCAATCACAGAATTGACATCGGTGTTGCGCTTAAGCTGAATTGACATTTTCTTCATATCATTTCCTCCGTTCCGAACAGAAACCGCTCTTGTTATAAACACTTTAGACATCAAGCAGATTAGGGTTAAAACGGCGTCACCGCAATGACATCAAGGTGATTAGCACGAACCAGGGAAAAGAACAATAATTACCTTGCATTCCATTATGCATTTGCTGAAGCGCGGGTGGCTGTGGTCCACATTTTGCCTTGGTGGCTTTCCGCTTGCAGACAGGATGGAGCAAGACGGTTCTCGTGCTTCGTCGTCATGCCCCGTGAACGTTGGCAATGAATGCCGACTCGAGCCTCGCCGCAAGAGTTGCTTCGACCAACAGGCGGCATAGGCCTCTTCGGAAAGCAGCAGTCGTGATGTTTTGTTGGGATCGCTCAGCATGCCATGCTCGAATTGAGTATGGCGGACGTTCTTCGCGCGGGCGCATTCTGCGAACTTGTATTAGTGCAGAATTGGCTTCCAGCCAAGACAAGAAACCTGGTTGCGACTGGAACCCGCTTTTACCAAAAAGCAAGTTACACCCGTCGCCAGTAAAAGAGGACTTTGACGACAAAACTTTAACTTGA
>AMWB02068962.1_pt1 | contig 11288 bp, 20 predicted proteins | sample 200311 | NCBI WGS metagenome assembly AMWB02 (sample SAMN02737377, study PRJNA173069) | bioreactor metagenome | biome: anode biofilm in microbial fuel cells | place: USA: California | collected 2010-12-16 | reverse complement strand
AACGGTCGGCGGTATGTTTTCGGTTTGCCTTGTATGGCTTATCGAGTTACCACTACCGCTATTGGCAAACTGAAATATACCGCTTGTTACCTGCTGGGCGGCTTAATTAGCAGGTGAAATTAAAACTTAAAACAATGGATTTAGAATGCCCATATTGCGAACAAGAACTTGATATATGCCACGACGATGGCTTCGGTTACGAAGAAGGAGTAAAGCACCAATACGAATGCCCTCATTGTGGGAAATCATTTGTTTTTGAAACTTCAATATCATTTTATTATGAACCCGAAAAAGCAGACTGTCTAAACGATGGAAAGCATGATTATCAATTAAATCATACATATCCAAAAGAGTTTTCTAAAATGAGATGCTCAATGTGTGGAGATGAAAGAGATATGACGGAAGATGAAAGATTGAAGTTTAATATCGGAACGAAAGAAAGCTACATGGCTTCACTTCGGTAGCCTTGCAGGTAACGCCTATATATAGAAATATCATACAAACTAACTGAAATACAACATGAAACACGATCATATTTTAAAGATTTACGAACAAAAGTTAAAATACTTCAATTACTCAAAACGTACCATTGAAGTATATGCTCACTATGCTGAAAAATTTCTATTAAAGGTAGATAAATATCCGCAGCATCTTGTCTCCTCTGACTTTCAGAGATATTTGGATGATTTTACGTTTTCCTCAATTTCTCAGCAGAATCAGGTTATTAATGCGATCAAGTTTCTATATGAGAAGGTACTTGATAGAAAGTATGACAAGGTTCATTTTGAACGTCCAAGACGGGAGAAGCATCTTCCAAGAGTGATTGACAAAGATGATATTCTCCAAAAAATAAACGCCATAGAAAATCTAAAACACAAGGCAATACTTTCAATAGGATTCTCAGTAGGGTTAAGGGTATCTGAGGTTTGTAATCTTAAGATAAGCGATATTGACTCCAAGAGAATGCTGATAACGATAAAGAACGGCAAGGGAATGAAGGACAGAATAGTCCCTCTTACCGAAAAGATACTTGTATTGCTCCGTGATTATTATAAAGAGTACCGTCCAAAAGAATATCTTTTTGAGGGACAATTTGGAGGACAGTATTCAACCGGAAGTTGTGAAAAGATAATCAAAAAATATATTGACGATAATGTAGGCTTTCATTTGCTTCGTCATTCCTCTTTTACAAGCATGTTAGAAGGAGGCACAGACCTTCGGGTAATACAAAAGATAGCAGGTCATAGAAGCTCTAAGACGACCGAAATCTATACGCATGTGAGCGCACAATGCCTTCAGAGAGCAGCAATGCCATTATAAACTATTATTAACCAATAAATAACTTATAGACATGGAACAAGAAAAATCATTAGTAAAGACAACAGAGGTTAAACTTCCGGCATTCGTGGAGAATGCATATCAGACGCTTGAAGGTATGAAAGAGTTTTCAAATATGTTATTGGAAAGCCGTCTTTTGCCTCCTCACTTTTATGAAAAAGGAAGTGATAATAAGCCGGATTACAGCAAGGGAAAAACGGCATCCGTGACATTGGTATTACTCCAGGCACAGCAGTTACAAATACCTCCTATGACTGCCCTTCAGCATATAATTCCAGTAAACGGATTACTTTCTATCAAAGGAGATCTTGCAAAAACAATGATCTTTGCGTCAGGAAAGTTAAAAAAAGGATCATGGAAAGAAGAAGTGAAGGGGACTATTGAGAATGAGAACATGGAGGTTCTTATTACCGCCACAAGAGAAGATAACGAACTTACCTTAACAAGAAGTTTTTCCGTAGATCAAGCAAAGAGAGCGGGGCTGTGGATTACTCAGCAACAGATTAATGGTTCTGACGGATGGAAATATAAGGCTTCTGCGTGGTATAAGTTTCCTCATCGGATGATAAATTACCGGGCACTTGGGTTCTTAGCAAGAGACTTATTCTCGGATGTACTTAATAATCTTTATCTTACAGAGGAGGCAATTGATATGCCAAAGGACCAAACCGAGATTATTGATACCGAAGGAGGCAAAATTACGCTTCCCGACAAGCAGTTTTCCCAAGAAAGAAGTGGAAACATGACTGAACGTGCTACAAGAAAGATTAAGGAAACTAAATTTGAGCCGATTCAGGACAATCAGGCGCATGTTCAGGATGCGAAAGTCCTCTTGTCAGACGAGGAGAAGCAGAAATTACTTGACCTATTTCCTCAAAGCGAAAACTTTCCGTCTCAGTCGGAGTTCATAGCCGCTTACAATAAATACGTTGTTCAGCTTAAAACAAAACACCCGGATGAGTTTAGCTATCTTGAATATTTGAAGGCAGCAGAACCGTCAGATAAGCCAGAGAACGAAGAATCTCCGTTTAAAGCAGAGAAGGGATCAGTTGCTTATATGGACGGTAAAGTTGTGGAGGTTGACGGAAAACCTGTCAATCAGGGAAGCGTTTCGGATGCAGACAAACTTACTCTGAAAGAAATGGAGGCAATGGACGTCAAGACCTTACTTGTCATCATCAATAATGACAGTGAGATGATTGAGGCAATGGAAAGTATTCCAGGAAAGAATACCAACAAGAAGCTGCGTGAAATAATCTTTGCAAAGCAGAATAGCAGTCTTGATGAGCATGTGGCAAAGTTTGTCAATACAGAAGAACCGGAGCCGTCTAGTAATGAATCGCCTGCAGGAGGATCAGAGATACCTCCAAACAAAGATTTTGACAAGCAAGGAACTGCCGTCAACAGCTTCATGGATGATGATAAGCCAAAGGAATCAGGGAATAAGTTTAATATCGAGATCCTGGCTTACGACAAGGGTAATTCAAGAGAGTTCGCTACAACAAAGACTCTTTTCAACGCATTATCAAAAGCAGGTATTGACAACAACAAGTATATTGCGGTAGCCACGGCAAAAAATCTTCTTGGTACTTATCCAGACAAAGAGGCGTTCTTGAAGTTTGCGTCAACGTCAGAGATAAATGATTTCTTAAATTCAATTTAAGTATTTATCTTTGTCTTAGTCTTGTGTTACGACAGAACGAAATAAAACAGGGGGCTACTAATGAGATATTGGAGCTTCCTGTTTTTGTTTTGTAGAATTTCATAACTTTGAATCATTATTAATCAATTAAAAATCAGAAGTCATGGAACTAAAACCGATTAAACTTAAAGACAAGCAAGACCTGAGAAACATAAACATCGAACCGGCAGACAACTCAGGGTGTGTGGTAAGATACACGATTTATACTCCTGCGCTTAGAAACAGCGAGTCAACATGGGATGAACACGTTGAAGTATTTTCGGGAGACGAAGTTGAGGATAAGGCAATGGCTCGTATTGTTGAACTTTACAAAGCTGACCTTGCGGCAAAAATAGCAAGTAAAGGTAACAGCGGAGGAACTGCTTTAAAAGGATAGTTTATAATTATGCAAGCCACGTTAAAACCTTCTGTCATGGCAGACCGCATGGTCTTTAAAATGGCATGGCAGATATATCCTCGCAAGTCAATAATAACCGGACTATGGTTAAGAGATTTTGAGAACAGCGAGTTGTTCATGAACGTCTTTACTCACGTCCTTGATAAGAGAGAATACCAATATTTCAGACATTTCATAGGGAACATACGTCTGACAACGCCCCTTGAAAATGCTGCATGGACAAGTGGTGACGAAAAAGATCGAATATCGTATTGTCAGGAGGTTGAGAATCAGTTTGGAGGCAAGATAAGGGCTGATTGGAGCAAGATAGAGGGATTGGTCGATGATCTTAAGAAGTTGTACGCAGAGAGCTTCCCTTATACTCACAAGGGTATTGTCGGCTATCATTATTCTCTTGACGAACAGTTAAAAATACTCGCTGTCCTGAATAAGAAATATTTGGACCGCAAGGGCAAATGACTTATCTTTGTATGGAAGTGTTTTTTTTCATAGGTTAGTGTTGAAATTTTGGTTTGAGATGAGAGTGGAAAGGGCCGTTTAGTAGCGGTCCTTTTTATTTAAAATAATTGTTTACCTTTGGCTTGTAATATTGAGCAATAAAAATGTTATGTCAACCGTCAGGCTCAAAAATAAGTACAGGACAAACACTACTCCCGGAAGTCTCGTCAGAGTAGATCCCAATGACCATAACGCCTTTGTATATGTAGATGTCAATGACATTGATACTATTGGCGTTATCTCAGATATAGCTCGTCCGGGCAACTTTGCTACAATAAAGCTCATAGGGCATCAGGATACAGGTGGGCTTTTAGGAGAGACCTTCGAGACCGTGTCAAAGAATCTTAAGAATTACCCTTACTCAATAATGTATGACGGCGATGATATTGATTTTATAACCTATGATCTTGGAAACGGATTATCGGTGAAAAAGACCTTCAATTATATATTAGGTGTCTTGACGAGTATTGTCCTTTCAGGTGATGTTCCTGATGATATTGACTTAACAAAAACTTTTTCTTATACCGGAGATGATCTGACAAGTGTTTCATATTCATAATAAAATGTAAATTTGTATAACAATTAATATTTAAAGCAATGCCAAAAGGAACCGTCACTTGTAACAATATATTAGCTCTGCTTTATAATGCTACTGCATGGGCTAATATAGCTGATAACGCCTCTTCGTCTCCTATCAGCGCAATAAAAATGGCTCTTGCCACAGGGAGTTATTCGGGAGCTTCTACAATGAGTAGCAATGAGGCTACTTATACTAACTACACAAGACAAGATGTGTCAAGAACAACAGGAGGCTGGACTTCACCTTCAGGAGGAGCAACGTCTAATGCTGCGGCAATAGAGTTTCCTCAATGCGGAGTTACAGGTAATACAATCACGAGCGCCTGTACTGGAAAGGCCGCAGGAGCTTCAGATGTATTTCACTATGGGGATCTTAATAGCCCTATTGCTGTAAGTAATCAAATTCAGCCTCGCTTTCCAATAGGCGCCGTAACAATAACTGAAACATAACATGACTTTAAAAGAGAAATTCCCTCCACTTTACGAATGTTCTGTTTGCGGAAAGGTGGTAAAAGTTATTCCTCGTGGCGAAGGAGTTGAACCAATAAAGCAGTTCAGTTGTGAACATACGGATGCGATTATATGGGCCAACAGAAAAGCCACATTAAGAGGCAAGGGAGATTTGAATATCATAAAGAAGACATCAATAAAAATAACTCTTACACTAAGGCAATTGCTCTGTGCATTAACCGGACGTAGTATATGATAATGACGCAATCAGATATTGAAAAATGTTATAGTGAAGGACGGACATTATTCAGGTCATTCAATAAAAACCTTACTGTAAATACTTCTGTTGGTATTGCTCAGGATTTATCAGGACTCTCAGGTAATCCAGTAGCTCAATATTTTTTAGGTACTCCTGGAGTTGCTACCGAGATGAGCTATCTGTTAAACGATAAGGGCATAGATCACGGAGGGAGCATGGATGGATATAAGAAGTTCATTCATTCAATTACTCTTCAGACTGTAACTGCAGCTCTTGCACCTTCGTCTCTTATGCTTCTTGACTATCTTATGTTTTATGCGTTTAACGGTATGGATACCGGACTTCAGCCGCTTACAAATGGGATTACACTTCCTCGTTATGCAGCAAGAGAGGGCGTACAAATGATGATGGTTGAACAAAACCCTTATGTAGGCGGAGCAAAAGTGCAAGTGGGTTATACTAATCAGGATGGCATTGAGGGGCGGATATCTCCAATTATGACACTTAATTCATCAGCTTCTATTGGTACTATTGCAACGTCTGCACCTACTCTTGCTGGAGCAAAGGGGGATTTTATTCCTTTACAATCAGGAGACTATGGAGTTCAAAAAATAGATAGCATAGAGTTTTTAACAGGAGATGTTGGCACTGTTTGTTTAGTTCTTGTAAAGCCTATTGCAATGTTAGGAATTTACGAGGTTACTGCGCCCTGCGATTATGATCTATGGTTTCATTTGGGTTATCTCCCTGAGATTAAAAATAACGCATATCTTAATTTTGTGTTTAAGCCAGCAGCAGCACGCACGGGAGCTATTGCCAATACTATATTTGGGAACATCAATACTATTTGGAAACAATCTTAAATACTTCATATCATGGCTGGGTTTACATCAAAAGATAACGAGATTAACCAAATGTCTGCCAACGGCAAGACTTTCAGGGGATATTTCTCAAAGCAATTTAATCCAACGGCAGCCGCCGTAGCAAACGAATGGCATACTCTTTTTAGAGGAGGAGGGTTTCCGCAGGCAGATGCGATATTTGACACAGGCACAAACCTTGTATTTCAATCTCTCTGCGACCAGACTAACAATGCGGGGTGTATTCCGCATGGAGGGAATATTGGGACTAATGGAGACGGATTTAAAGTGTTGACATCAGGATGGGCGGTAACCGGAGCAGGAACAGTAGTCCCAAATACTCTTATGCTTATAGATGTACTTGGATGGATCAGGGTGACAAGCATAACAGTAACCTCAGCTCAAAGTGCTATATGGGGAGAAAACTTTACAGCTTCTTCTTCATCAGGGCTTCTTCTCACTTATGCTCAGGACTGGCAGAATTATTCTAAAGTTAGGTTTACCACCACCGGAACGCTTCCTACCGGACTTTCACTTAATACGGATTATTGGCTTGTAAGGCAGTCTTCTACAACAGCGAAGGTTGCAACGTCTTTTGCTAATGCTATTGCAGGAACGCTTATAGCATATACAGACGGAGGATCGGGAACTCATACTTTAACTCTTCGACTGCCTCGTTATTCTGACGGAGCCGGAGTTAATGCAATATTTTTTAATCCACAGGCAACTGCTCTTGGTGCGGGAACTCCCGGATTATCTCTTGGATATACAAACTCAGTAGGAACAGGGTCGAGGGCAACGCCTTCATCGCCTTCCCTTCCAATAGGAAAAACAGCAGCAACAAACTCTCATATTCTTTATTCAGGAGCCACAGGAGCCGGGAAATTGGGGCCGTTTGTTCCCTTACAGGCTGCGGATGCTGGTATAAAGACAATAGAAACTATAAGGAATAACGCCACATACACTTCAGGAATGTACACAGTTGCTTTAGTAAGGCAGTTGGGAGTATTTCCGGTACAGGTGCTTGGACAGGCTGTTATGATGGACTTCACGAGTAACATGTTCCCCTCATATCCACAGATACAGGACGGGGCTGCATTATATTTTCTTAGTAAGTCGGGAGTTGCCACTCCTGCAAACAGTGCATTTGACGGAGAGTTAATATTTGGGTGGTCATAATATTATGGGGCTTCTTGGAAATAAAGTAAGGACTAATCTTGGGGTTCACATGTCTTGGGGGAGCTTTCCTCTATCAATAGAGCCACAGGATTATATGTCTTTTTGCTATTCTAAAAGTCAGGACTTAGCCGCCTCGGTACTTGCCTATAATGCTATTCCTTCCGGCGCTTATCCTCCTTCTTCTTTCCTTCCTCCTCAGACAAACGGAGAAATGTCTCTGAGAGTTAACGGGGAGGCTTCTCTTGTGGCTAATCTGTATCCTACAAGAGCAATGTCTGTTGATTTTACTGGAAGCGGAGATATGGATGCTACTGCAGCACTTGTTATAAGTATGCTTTGCGCAATGACTGGAAGTGGAGATTTGGAAGCAACAATAACCGGATTTTTAAACGCATCAATTGACTTAACTGGAAGCGGAGGACTGTCTGCTGATATGCAAGGCATCGCATCCATGCTTATTGACATGTTTGGAGAGGGAACTTTGGAAGCTACCGTAGCAGCGTATGGGAACATGACTATTGATATTAAGTCTTATGGAGAGCTTTCGGTTGAAGGACTAAGGGATGCTATTTGGAACGCAGTAGCATCAAATTATACCACCACAGGAACTATGGGACAGAAGTTAAATAGTGCTGCTTCGGGGGGAGTAGATTATGATGCACTTGCTGAAGCGGTATGGGATGCTGAGGTTTCAGGTAATACGGGATCTCAGGCCGGAAAGCTGTTATCTGACATTAAGAAAAAATCGAATATGATACCGGGCTTATATTAACTTAACACCTTCTAATCATGGGATGCAAGAAAGGAAAGGGAAAGGGTAAATAACTCTGATTGCCACAAACAAAAAAGCCGAGGACGTTAATCCCCGGCTTCTGTTTTTTATAAAAATTAATCTTCTTGTGCGGTAACATCTTCAATGATAGCCTCCAGTTCCTCTAAGGAGCCAACAGATTCCTCATGAGGCACTATATTTTCTTTTGGAGGCATAAACTCATCCGGGACCTTTGGTCCTAAGCCTGTACGCTTTAAAAAGCGTTCTCTGGCAATATCATCCGGGACGTTCACGTTTACTTCAATGACTGTGCGGTCATCTATGCGTACCTGCTTCTTATCGCCTATTATAACAGGCTTCTGCTTCTTTGGTTCTCTGTGGCGGTATCTCATGATCTTATCCATATTATAAACTGTGAAAGACCAAAGAGAACGCCTACAATAATTATTATTGTACCAAAGAGACAGCCAACAGCCGGAAGGCCGGAGACAAGAGGAATGCTATCATCCTGAATAGGGACATTGTTATTATCAGGATTATGGTCACATTCTCCGCATGTATGGGAGATAATGTTTTCTGTGGCGTTCTCAGGGTCGAGGAACCCACAGATAACTCTTTCATTGTAAGGACAGCGTGTTTTTGTCATAGCAGTTTTTTGATTTGATTGTAATAGTTGATTGTTGATTTATTCGGTTTTGTAGATCCTCCGTTCCAAAGATAGGCGGCTTTTTTGTGGTTGTATCCCGGATTGTGAAACGTCTGCACCGTGTAATATATCCGAACGCTCTTAAGGCTATCCCAACGATCTTGCAGGGTATAGCGTTCAGGATTGTTTTGCAGCTTCATTATCCGGTTTACCTCGTCTATCATTATTCCCCTCAGTTGAAGGATGCCACAAGCATCTTCTGAAGGATTATAGGCCAGAGGATTGTTTTTAGATTCGTATCGCATTATTGCCAGTATCAGCTTGTCCGGGACTTGTATCGGCTTGCTTTCAAAGATCATCACCGTATTGCTTCCCGGAGCATAGCAAAAGACTGTCATTAACGCAATAATTGAGGTTGTAATAAACTTCTTCATCATTAAGATTATTCGTTTATACTGGTGTTTTTACGTCTCATAAAAAAAGGAGAAGCGGGGAAAAACACATCTAAACCCCGCCTCTCCGATTAGCCCAGGAAGTTGACCTGGGTGTTAATATCTCGTTCTTCTGCAAACTTGTAGTATAGAAGTTGAGTAATCTCATGAATGCCTGTCTGAACGGCTTTATCCGGTGAGTTTTCGCTATCCATCCACCGCTTGAAGTATCTGCAAAGCTCTCCGATGTCTGAATGAGCGTATAACATGAGATTATTACCGCCATTACAAAAGCCAAAGGGAGCATTGTAGAGGATAAGAACATAGAGACCGTCAAGACGTGATTTGCAGACTATGGCATAATTTGGCTTGCGCTGTTCGATCATGTCTTTGTAGCTGTCATCAATGTATCGGCATATCCGGCGGTCTTTGAGTTCCGCAAGATAATCCAGTACTGCCACGTCATCGTCATATATGATCTTAATCCTCTCCATTTTTATTATGTCGCTGATATGCTTCATGTCACAAAGGTATTAATTTTCTGAAATATCAAAATTTAACCCTGTGTTACCTTCTCAGTAACAATATAATGGTGTCTGTTACGGAATGAAGTTATACGACTCTTGTCTGCCGAATATTCACAGTAGAAGCGGAGGACTTCAAATAAATCCTCGGTGGTAAATTCATAGACCGTCTTTTCATCTGCAAGGCTTATGAGGCATTTCTCCCTCGGCGTTGCATCTCTGAACGCATCAGAATAAGCGTCTATGGTAAGGCGGGAGCTGTCAAAGTTGAGGCTGACAAACCCGACAGGCTTATGCGGTGCTATATGAGCATTGTTTAAGCCCTGTGTGGTAATGAGAATAGATTTTTTCATTCTATTGGTTTTATTAAAAATACGAGAATAAGAATAAAAATAACTCCAAAGAATAAAGCCATTATAGCAAACCAAAAACTAATAGTATTTGGCTGGCTTAGGATGGATGTCCCGTTGTTTGGGGATAAGGCAATTGCAAAGCATGTGTCTATGAATGAAATAAAGAAAGACAATATAGCTACTATTATCCTTCCAAATTGCTGATCTGTTTTCATAATTTATAAAAGGTTACTTTAGATTTTTTAGGAGTAATCTCAAATGACAAATTATTGGTTTGACGGGGCGTTATAACATCTATGTAGCCAAAGGAATAACTCCTTAAATGCTTGTGTTCTGCTATCATTAAATGAGTAGCTTTTTGAGGGATGCGCCCTTCTATTGAGAAGGGAAGCATGCAGAACTCTTGGCTTTTTTGGATTTTAATTTTCTTCATTCCGTTGCTTTTTTGATTGCATCTTCAATTTGTTCATAGACCCCTTGCCATCCTCCGGCAGGTTCAAGTTCTTCGTACATTCTTTTAGCTTCTAATAAGGCTTCAAGCATTTCCGGCGCTGCTGCAATAAGTTTTGCATTAGCTTCAGCTTCTTCTTTGTTTCCGATAAAATGGGTTATTTGATCTCCTGTCACATCTGCAATAACAAATCCTTTGAATCCAGAACATACATAAAACCCATGTTCTCTTTCTTCTATTTCCCAAGATCCTTTAGTGTGTTTTGTTTTCATGTCTTGTGTTTTAGTTAGTACTATTTTGATTTTTTAATGCCAAATAACTGAAATAGTTCCATGAGCAACAGAAGCCTCTATTTTACAAATAAGCATAAGTTCTCTGTCTTTAATGCGGAATATTCTTATCTCATTTGCCTTAATTATTCCGTCTCTTGGCGTCTCAGGAAATACCATTTTCGGAAGGTCTATGTAAGCTGAATTTTTATTCAGCCTTATTAATTCTGCTTGCTCAACTTCTATACGCCTATAATTCTTATAAGATAGTTCCTTCCCATTATAAAAAAGACCTACACTAAAACCTATCTTTTCTTTTTTTACGGCAAGGAGCGAAGGAGAAATAAGGAGAGCTAAGCCTCCTAATGTGCTTATTCTGAGAAATTCACTTCTTTTCATGTCGTTTAATTTAAGTGTTTAGACTAAGACCGGGCAATTAACCCGGTTTCTGTTTTTAACTTCATCAGTTAGTCTTTTTTAGATAATGACTTGGAGCTTTTATTTAGTTTGACCTGTGAGTTTTCCCTCATCACGTTGACCTGTGAGTTTTCCCACATCACGTTGACCTGTGAGTTTTCCC
>AMWB02077294.1_pt1 | contig 11298 bp, 10 predicted proteins | sample 200311 | NCBI WGS metagenome assembly AMWB02 (sample SAMN02737377, study PRJNA173069) | bioreactor metagenome | biome: anode biofilm in microbial fuel cells | place: USA: California | collected 2010-12-16 | reverse complement strand
GACCTGGGCCGTCGCAAGTTTCTCAACACCGCGGCGCTGGTGGGCCTTTCCGGCGCCGGCCTGTCCGTCGGCCTGTCCGCGTGCAAGAAGAAGGACGAAGCGGGAACGGCCGGTACGGCGGGTGCCCCGGCCGCCCACGGTGAGGTCGCCGAGTTCGGCAAGTATGAAGTGCCACCCGGCCAGCTTGACGAGTATTACTCCTTCTCCAGCGGCGGCCATTCCGGCGAAGTCCGCATTTACGGTATCCCGTCGGGGCGCGAGCTGAAGCGCATCCCGGTGTTCAATATGGACTGCCTGGTCGGCTGGGGCGTCACCAACGAATCCAAGGCCATCCTCGGCACCAAGCCCAACGGCACGCCCAAGTACACCACCGGTGACACCCACCACGTGCACCAGACCTACAACGACGGCACCTACGACGGCAAGTACATGTTCGTCAACGACAAGATTCACAGCCGTCTGGCGCGCGTCCGCATGGACACCATGGAGTGCGACAAGATCCTCGAACTGCCCAACGTGCAAGGCTTCCACGGCACGTTCACCGACAAGCGCGATCCGGTCGATGCCAGCATCAACCACACCACGCGCGTGTTCTGCGGCTCGGAATTCTCGGTGCCGCTGCCCAACGACGGCCGCGATGTGAACGATCCCAGCAAGTACAGATCGCTGTTCACCTGCGTCGATTCCGAATCCATGGAACCGCGCTGGCAGGTGTTCATCGACGGCAACTGCGACCTGGTTGCCACCTCGTACGACGGCAAGCTGGCCGCGACCAACCAGTACAACACCGAGATGGGCATCCACTACGAAGACATGATGGCGGCGGAAATGGACGCCTGCCTGTTCTTCAACGTGGCCCGCATCGAGGAAGCCGTCAAGGCCGGCAAGTTCACCACCATCGCCGGCTCCAAGGTGCCCGTGGTCGACGGCACCAAGGCCGCCAACACCGATCCCAAAACCGCACTCACCTGCTACATCCCGATTCCGAAAAACCCGCACGGCGTGAACATCAGCCCGGACGGCAAGTACTACGCCTGCTCCGGCAAGTTGTCGCCCACCGCATCGGTGATCGAGCACGCACTCGTGCTGAAGTGGTTCGATGGCGAACTGGCCAATCCGCGTGACGCCGTCGTCGGCGAACCGGAAATCGGCCTGGGCCCGCTCCACACCGGTTTCGACAACAAGGGCAACGCCTACACCACGCTGTTCCTCGACAGCCAGATCGTGAAATGGAACGTCGAAGCCGCGATCAAGGCCTTCAAGGGCGACAAGAACGTCAAGGTGGTGCTCGATCGCATCGACGTGCATTATCAGCCCGGCCACGGTTTCACCTCGATGGGCGAAACCAAGGAATCGGACGGCAAGTACTTCATCTCCGACAACAAGTTCTCCAAGGACCGCTTCCTGCCGGTCGGCCCGCTGCACGCCGAAACCGCGCAGCTGATCGACATCAGCGGTGACAAGATGAAGCTGGTGGCCGACCACTCGGTCTACTCGGAGCCGCACGACTCGATCATCGTCCGCCGCGACATCATCAAGACGCGCCAGATTTACAATCTGGACGACTTCCCGAACGCGGTTAAGGATCCGAAGGATTCGGGCGTCTTCCGCGAAGGCAAGAAGGTGACGGTCAAGCTCATCAGCCAGGCTCCGGCGTTCAGCCTGCGGGAGTTCAAGGTCAAGAAGGGCGACGAGGTCACCGTTATCCTGACCAACCATGACAAGGTGGAGGACCTGACCCACGCGTTTGCCGTGCCGAAGTACGACATCAACTTCATCGTCAACCCGCAGGAGACGAAGTCGGTCACCTTCATCGCGGACAAGCCTGGTGTCTACTGGTGCTACTGCACCAACTTCTGCCACGCGCTGCACCTCGAAATGCGCTCGCGCATGATCGTCGAACCGTAAGCATCAAACCCCGCTCCCTGTCACGGGGAGCGGATTTTTTTCGCGGTGTCGTGCTATTGCTTCATACCAATCGACACCCAGTTGCCCCAAATTGATCCCGGATTATCCAATAGACCGTAGGTCGGGCTTCAGCCCGACATGTCGGGTTAAAACCCGGCCTGCGTTCCGTTGAGTGGTCGCGTACGGATGTTCCAATGGATTTTTTGGTTGATTTCACCCTGACGTCGCCCGTAGTCGGCACCCCAATTCCCCGCATGGCGACAGGGTTTCAAACACTGCCCGGCTTGCCTGAAACGAGGAAAGGAGTATCGTTGAATTCCTTTGTTCGCGCGCCGTCGCAGGATTCCATCGTCCCGCTCGACGCTTGAAATTTGCTGGTGTCCATCATGAATTATCCTGCCGGTTTTTTTTCACGTTTCCTGACGGCTCTCTGCCTTCTGTTCGTCTGGGGTGTCGCCATCGGCGCCGCCTACGAAGCCCCCATGCCGGCCGAGTTGGCCACCGACCCGGATCTGTGCAAATACCTTCCGTGCCAGGACGTGATGCCCGGCGCCGACAGCTTTTCGCCACGCATGGGCAAGCCCGCCTACGTCGAGGCCTATCGCAGCAAGCACGGCAAGACGGAAGACCACGACAACAAAGACGATGACCAGAAGGATCACGGCAAGAAGAAAGGAGACCGTGAAGATGACGATCGCACGCTGATCGGCTACGTTTTCCTGTCCACCGACATCGTCGACATCCCCGCCTACTCGGGCAAGCCGGTGGTCACGCTGATCGGCATGGACACCAAGGGCATCGTCACCGGCGTGCGCGTCCTGCGCCACTCCGAGCCAATCCTGCTGCTCGGCATCCCTGAATCGGAACTCACCAAGTTCGTCATGCAGTACGTCGGCAAGTTCGTCGGCGACAAGATCGAGGTTGGCGCAGGCCGGCCGGACCAGGGCGTCATCGGCCTCGACGCCATCACCGGTGCCACCGTCACGGTGATTGCCGAAAACCAGATCGTACTGCGCAGCGGTCTCGAAATCGCCAAGCAGGTGGGTATCATCGAACCCACCATTCGCCCACAGGCCCGTTTCACCGACGTGAAGGAGAAGCGCGACTGGAACGCGCTGGTCAGCGAAGGCAGCGTGCAGCGCCTCAAGGTCAGCATGGCGGATGTCGGATTGTCGCCTTCACCACAACCCTACATCGACATCCATTTCGGTTACCTGAACGCGCCTGCGGTCGGGCGCAGCATCCTTGGCGATGCCGGCTATACAAGTCTGATGTCCCGCCTCGGCCCCGGCGATCACGCCATCTTCCTGATCGCCAACGGTTTCGAGTCGTTCAAGGGCTCCGGCTTCGTGCGCGGCGGCATCTACGACCGGGTGCAGGTCGCGCAGGACATGGACAGCTTCACCTTCCGTGATCTGGACTACCTCAACCTCTACCGCATCGAAGCTGCCGGCGCGCCGGCCTACCGCGAGTCGGCCATCTTCATCATCCGCAGCTCCACCTTCAGCGCGGCCTACCCCTGGAGCGTGGTGTTCCTCGCCAACAAGATGGACCGCCAGACCGGCGCCAAAACCTTCGTCAACTTCGACAAGGAATATTGGCTGCCCGCCAGCCAGCTGCAAGGTGGCCGCCCGACCATCGTCAAGCCCGAGGCCGTATGGGTCAAGGTATGGAAAGGGCGCAAGTTCGAAATCGGTCTGTTCGTGCTGTGGCTTGCCCTCGCCGGGACGGTGTACGCCCTGCGCGACAAGCTGGTGCGCCGCTCGACCCACAAGGACACGCGCTGGAAGGATTATCCGAAATATTTCCTGTGGATCACCTCGATCGGTTTCGTCGGCTACTATCTGCTGGCCGTGCCCTCGATCACCCAGGTGCTGACCTGGTTCCATGCCATCCTGTTCGAGTGGAAGTGGGAACTGTTCCTGTCCGATCCATTCATTTTCTTGTTCTGGATTTTCATCATCATCAGCGTGTTCTTCTGGGGACGCGGGATGTTCTGCGGATGGATGTGTCCCTATGGCTCACTGTCCGAACTCGTCTACCACGTGGGGGGCAAGATCGGCCTCAAGCGCTATCAGCGCCACCTGCTGCCGCAGCGCTGGCACGATCGCCTGAAGTGGGTGAAGTACGGTATCTTCGCCGGCCTTCTCGCGGTGTCCTTCTTCTCCATGGGACTGGCCGAGAAACTCGCCGAGATCGAGCCGTTCAAGACGACCTACCTGGTGGGCGGGTTCTGGAATCGCACCTGGCCCTTCGTGACCTTCTGGCTGATCCTTTTCGGCGCCTCGTTTTTTTTCGAGCGCCCGTTCTGCAAATATCTGTGCCCGCTCGGCGCCGCGCTGGCGGTGCCTTCCACCTTCCGCTGGTGGGGCCTCAAGCGCAAGGCGGAATGCGGCCCGTGCGCAGCCTGCGCGGTAGGCTGCGGGTCGCAGGCGATCGACGCCTCCGGCCGCATCGACCAGCGTGAATGCCTGCTGTGCCTCGACTGCCAGGTCCTCTACTACGACGACCACGCCTGTCCGCCGCTGGCGAAGGAGCGCAAGCGGCGTACCAAGGCCGGCGAGCCGCTTACCGCGATCGGTGACGATGGCTATTACATTCCCATCGTTCCGGCCGCGGCCACCGCCGCCCCGGTGCCGGCCCAGCAGCGGTCGGTGCCGGCAATGATCCGGCAAGAGTTCTTCGATCACCTGTTCCCGTGGAGCCGGCGCATGGCCGCCCAGCCGCTGCTGCTGAAGGGACTCAGCATCGCGCTCGCGCTGCTGGTGACCTGGGTGTGGGTGCTCGGCGCCGCGGGCAAGCTCGGCCCCGGCATCGTACTCGGCTGGTGGCTGGCGTGGAGCGCCTACGAGCTCGTGGTGCGCATGCGCTGCAAGCCCACCGTCAAGGATGGTCCGTGGTGGGGCGGCAACCTGCGTCCGGCCACGTGGGCCGACATGGCGGCCTACGTCAGCTTCAAGAACCTGCTGATCGCGGCGGCCCTGTTCCTCCTGATGAAGGGCACGGGCATCCTCGAATTCCTGCAGAGCCAGCCCGCGTTGCAATGGCTCTATTGAATAGCTGGCGCGCCGTCATCGGCGTGCTGGCCGCCCTCGGCGCGACAGGCCCTGCCGGCGCGGCCGAATGGACCGTCCACCCGGGGGAATCCATCACCGAGGCCATCGCGCGCGCCGCGCCCGGGGACACGGTGCGCATCGAGCGCGGGCGCTACGGGGAACGCCTGCTGATCGACAAGCCGGTCACCCTTCTCGGCATCGGACGCCCGACGATCAGCGGCGGTCTCAAGGGCGACACCCTCCGCATCACGGCCGAAGACGTGACGGTGGACGGCCTGCTCGTCACCGACTCCGGCGACAGCCTGATCGATCAGAATGCCGGCATCTACATTTACCCCGGCGCACACCGCGCCGTGGTGCGCAACTGCGAGTTGAGCTACAACCTGTTCGGCCTGTGGATCGAGAAATCCAACAACGTGCGGATCGAGAACAACATCATCACCGGCAAGCGCGACTACCGCTCGGCATCACGCGGCAACGGCATCCAGCTCTACAACACACAGGGGGCACGCATCCTCGGCAACCGCATCAGCTTCGTGCGCGACGCCATCTACGTCGACGTGTCGCACCACGCGATCTTTCGCGGCAACAAGCTGCACCACAGCCGCTACGGCACGCATTACATGAATTCCTATTACAACCTGTGGGAAGACAATGACAGCTGGTTCAACCGCGGCGGACTGGCGCTGATGGAAGTGCGCCACCAGACGGTGCGCAACAATCGCGCATGGGGCAATTCCGACCACGGCATCATGCTGCGCACGCTCCAGGATTCGGTCGTCGAAAACAACGTGGTCGCCGGCAACTCGCGCGGCTTCTTCATCTACGACGTGGAATACATTGCCCTGCGCGGCAACCTGGTGATCGACAACACCGTAGGGATTCACCTGTCGGCGGGCTCGTTCCGCAACGAGGTGGAGCGCAACGACTTCATTTCCAACCGCGAGCAGATCCGCTACGTCGCCTCACGCGACGAGACGTGGGGCGCGAAGGAAGGCAACTACTGGAGCAACTACGTCGGCTGGGACCGCAACGGCGACGGCATCGGCGACGTGCCTTACCAGGCCAACGACGTGGTCGACCGCCTGTCCTGGCGGCACCCGATGATGAAGCTGCTGCTCGCGAGCCCCGCGGTGCAGACCTTGCGCCTCATCGGCCAGCAATTCCCACTGTTGCGCGCGCCGAGCATCGTCGACCCGAATCCGCGCATGAAACCCCTTCACGAAAACTGGAGAGACTGGCTTGGCAAGCATTTCCCCGGACGCCGCTAGAACGGCCCCACCACCCGTCATCGCCGCGCGTCAGGTCGTCAAGCATTACGGCCGCGTCCACGCGGTCGACGGCGTCGATCTCGACATCGAACAGGGCGAACTGTTCGGCCTCATCGGCCACAATGGCGCTGGCAAATCCACCCTGTTCAAGATGATGCTCGGACTCATCCCGCCGACGTCCGGCGAGATCCGCATCGCCGGGACCGAAGTGACCGGCAAGGGCTTTCGTGCGGTGCGCCGCCGGATCGGCTATCTGCCCGAGAACGTCGTGCTCTACGATAACCTCACGGGCCTGGAGACCCTGCAGTTCTTCGCCCGGCTGAAAGGAGTCGCGTACTCGGCCTGCCCCGCCGCACTGGAACGCGTCGGCCTGACCCATGCGGCGAAGCGCCGCGTGCGGGAATTTTCAAAAGGCATGCGCCAGCGTCTGGGCTTCGCCCAGGCCCTGCTCGGAAAACCGCAGATCCTCTTTCTCGACGAACCCACCAACGGTCTCGACCCCGAAGCGATCCGCGAGTTCTACGCCATTTTGCGCGGCCTGCGCGCCGAAGGCGCGACCGTGGTGCTGACGTCGCACATCCTGTCCGAAATCCAGGAGCGCGTCGATCGCCTCGCCATCATGGCAACGGGTAAAATCCGGGCCGTCGGCACCGTTCAGGCGCTGCGCGAACAGATGGACCTGCCGCTGTGGATCGACCTGCGCATCGCGCCGTCCGATTTCGAGGCGGTGCGTGCGGCACTCGGACAACTGCAGGTCAGCGCCATCGAGGCGCACGACGATCATGTGTCCGTGCGCTGCGCGCGCGACGCGAAAATGCCCGTCATCGAGGCGCTTGCCGCGCTCGACGGCCGGGTGCTCGACCTGCACGTGCGCGAACCCTCGCTCGAAGACGTGTTCTTCGGCTTCTCCGATTAGGGAATCTCATGGAAATCGCCCAAGTCGCCACCATCGCCGGCAAGGAATTCTGGGATCGCATTCGCAACCGCTGGGTGCTCGCCGTGGCCGCGGTGTTCACCGTATTCGCCCTCGCCATCGCCTATTTCGGCGGCGCGCAGCAGGGCGCGGTCGGCTTCCGCTCGATCGAATTCACCATTGCCAGCCTGGTCAGCCTGGTCATCTACCTCATTCCGCTGATCGCCCTGGTATTGGGCTTCGACGCCATCGTCGGCGAGCGCGAACGCGGGTCGCTCGACCTGCTGCTGTCGATGCCCATCACCCGCTTCGAACTGCTGCTCGGCAAGTACCTCGGCCTCGCCGGTGCGCTGGCGTTCTCCACCGTCGCCGGTTTTGGCCTGGTCGCGCTCGTGCTCGCCACCCAGCTTGAACTCAGTGCCCTTCTGCACTATTTCGGCTTCATGCTTTCCTCGGTGCTGCTCGGCATGGCCTTCCTCAGTCTCGCGGTCATGGTCTCGGTGTTCGCCACCGATCGCACCCGCGCATCCGGCCTGGCGATCGCGCTATGGTTCTTCTTCGTGCTGGTGTTCGACCTGCTGCTGCTCGGTGCGCTGGTGGTCACGAGTGGACAGTACGGCGGCGAGATCTTCCCCTATCTGCTGCTGGCGAATCCGGCCGATGTTTTCCGCATTCTCAACATCTTCGCGCTGGAAGATGTGCGTACCCTGTATGGCCTTGCCACCGTGTTCCCGGCCGCGCTCGCGGAACCCTGGCTGCTCGGCCTGGTCATGTTGGGCTGGATCGCCGCGCCGCTGGCGATCGCCACCTGGAGATTCCGCAAATAAGCCATGAAGCCCGTCACCCGCACCCTCCTCGCCGCCATGCTTGCCGTCGGTCTCTTCAGCGCCTGCGGCGAATCCGCCAAATCGGCAGCGGTCGCACCCCATGAAATCGGCCACGAGACTTCGTGCAGCCTCGACGGCATGCTGCTTGCCGACTATCCGGGACCGAAGGCGCAGATCCATTTCGCCGGCCAGGACGAGCCCGAGTTCTTCTGCGACACGGTCGAGATGTTCCACATCTTTCTCAACCCCGAGCAGGTGCGCGTGGTGCGCGGCCTGTTCGTACAGGACATGGGCCAGGCCGACTGGGACGATCCGAAGGGGCACTGGATCGACGCGCGTCAGGCCTTTTTCGTCCAGGGCAGCTCACGGCGTGGTTCGATGGGTCCAACGATTGCCAGCTTTGCCAATCGGGCCGACGCCGAGAAATTCGCCGCGCAGTACGGCGGCAAGGTCTACGCCTTTTCCGAGGTTACCCGCGACATGGCGGTTCTCGACGGCGGCGCTCTCCACGACACAACGATGTAAGACTTATGGTAGATTTTTTTGAAGGGGTCGCCCCCGAACTGGCTGATGAAATCCAGAACCTGTCACGCCTGACCTACCAGCTGCGGGAAAACCGCAAGGCGATTCTGGACGGTTATCGTGTGGCCGACGAGGCCGCCCTGCTCGAATGCATTCGCACCGGCTCGGCGACCGAACACCCGGGTTACGAGCATTACCTGGCGGCGCGCATCCTCGACGACACTCGCGAGGCCGTGCGCAGCGCACTTGCCGATCGACTCAAGGACGCACGCACATGAGCCTGCATCTCGACCTTGGCGCCGCCATCGAGTCCGGCTTCGGCGATGTCCTCGCCAGCGCGCCCGAACAGAAGCAGGACGCGCTGATCGTGCACCTGCGCAACGATGTCACACTCCATATTCGCTATGCCGCGCCCGACGCCTATTCGCTGCGCTGGACCCGCGACGGACGCGAAGCCGGCATCGACACCGCGCCGCTGCATCCGGATCTGGCCACTTTCCCCAACCATCTGCACGACACCAGCGGGCGCGCGCACCCCGACCCGCTCACACGCATCGACGCCACGCCCCAAGCCAACGTGTCCGCCCTGATCCGCGCCCTGCTGGACGATCCCGCACTCGGTGCTCCGCCTGCTGCATGATGCGGCGCACGCGATGGCTGCTGGGATTCGGCGTCGCCGTCGTCACGGCCGGCACGGTCGCGTATACCCTTTACCCGGGCAAACGCTCCGACGCGGTTCTCGACGCCATCGCCAACGAAGTGTGCATCGTCGCCCCCGCCACGCCGCCCGATCCGGCATCGGGCCTGCCGCTCATCGCACCGCGTGCGGTGCCCGCGGAGGCACGCTGCCCGGTGTGTGGCATGTATCCGGCACGCTACCCGCGCTGGGCGGCGCAGGTCATTTTCCACGACGGCGCCACGCACTTCTTCGACTCGCCGGTCGACCTGTTCGGCTTCATGAACGGCGTCGGACGGCACAGCAGTCCCTACACATCGAAGGAAGCCGCTGCACAGTTCGTCACCGACTTCGACACCGGCGAGTGGGTGGCCGCCGACGCGGCCTTCTACGTGCGCGGCTCCAGCGTCCTCGGCCCCATGCGCGATGCCGACCTCCCCGCTTTCGGCAGCCGCGAATCCGCCGAGGCCTTTGCGCGCAGTCGCGGCGGCAAGGTGCTCGCCCATGCCGAAGTCACGCCCGACGTGATACGCCCCCTGAGCCGCAATCTGCACCGCCACTGACGCGGCACGGGCGCGGCGCGCCCCCTCAGGGAACGACGCTGTCGATGACGATCGCGACGTCCTGGCGGCCGAGCCTGACCGCATCCACCCGCCCTTGCAGGTCCCCGCTGCGCGCCGTCGCCTGCCCCGATTTCGACACGCGCGCGCTGATGACCAGCTCGGCGTGGTTCGACAGCTTGTCGCCCGCCGCCATCGATCGTGAATCGTCCAGGCTGAAACGGTAGGGCAATCCGGCGACGTCGACCTGCACGATGGCGAGCGGCATGCGCCCGCCGTTCGCCGCCTGCGCGAAAATGAATACGGTATCGGTTGGCTGCACGCTGGCACGCAGCGAGGGGTGCAGCGTCACCGTACCGGACACCGACGCATTCGCCTGTCCGGCCGCCTGTTTTTCACCTGCCGGCTGCTGCGCCTCGATTTGCTGGATCGCCGCAGCAATTCCCGCGGCGTCCTCGGAACCGGGTGGCAATTGCTGCAGCAGGCGTCGCCAGTAAGTCAGCGCTTCGGCAAAATCCTGCCGCTGGTACGCTGCGGATGCCGCGAGGTTCAGGGCCTTCTGGTTGTCCGGGTCCAGTTCGAGCGCCTGGGCGACGAGCTCCATTGGCTTGCCTTGCAGGTTCCGCCCCTGCGCCATGGCGAGCACATCCGCGTAATCCGCCAGCAGGCGCGGATCCGGGGGCACCAGTTCGACCACGCGCCCGAGTGCGCTGGCCGACTCCGCATAACGTCCCATCGCCGCATACGAACGGCCCAGCATGAACCATCCAGCGGCATCGTCCGGACTGGACTGCAACCTGGCTTCCAGGCTCTCGATCATCGCGGCGGGATCATGCTCGCCCGGCACCGCCGCTACCGACGTCCGGACATCCGGCTCGACGAGCGCTTGCGGATTACCCAGCCACATGTAAAGCGCAATGGCCGAGACCGGCAATCCCAGCACGATGGCGAACGCAGTACGGCGCCCCGTCCCGGTGCTTGCAGCCGGAGCGGCTTGCGGCGGAACGTCCTCGCTCAGGCGTTCGACGATCTCGCCGCGCGCAGCCTCGTACTGCACCTCGTCCAGTGCGCCGCTTTCAAATTCCGTCTTCAACTCGGCGAGCTGGTCGCGATAAACCGCAACATTGATCGTTTCCCGATCCAGCGCCTGCCGCTTCGAGCCGCGCCGCGACAGGGCAGGCAGAATGAAGAAAAGCGCCACCGCGAGGAACAGGAGCACCAGCCCCCAGAACAGTGAAATCGTCCAGAAATTGCCCATGGTTCAGTTCCGTTGCAGGCGAGCACCAGCGAACGCGCGATGCCCGCCAAACCGCGCGAAAAGAAGACAGGACGAGGAAACCGTGTATCGGCCCGGCGCGCACACGCTCATGACGCGCCCCGACACGTTCGCGATCATGCCACGAATCGATGCACAAGGTGTGCCCCGGGAATTGCAGGTCGGCGGCAACGCGACAGTCGGGCTGAAGCCCGACCTACGGGGAAGCATGGGTGCCAATTCGCAGGTCGGGTTTCAAGAAGCATGGGTGCCAATTCCGTAGGTCGGGTTTCAACCCGACACAACGGGC
>AMWB02088097.1_pt1 | contig 11300 bp, 15 predicted proteins | sample 200311 | NCBI WGS metagenome assembly AMWB02 (sample SAMN02737377, study PRJNA173069) | bioreactor metagenome | biome: anode biofilm in microbial fuel cells | place: USA: California | collected 2010-12-16 | reverse complement strand
CTTTGCTTGTCCAACGCGGCCAGCGTCGCCGCCTGTTCCTTCTCCTTTGCCGCTTGCTTTTGCGCGGCATCGTATGCCTTTTGCGCGGCGGTTGCCTGTGATTTATACGCCGCCTGCCTTTGCTTATCCAACGCGGCCAGCGTCGCCGCTTGTTCCTTCGCTATCCTTTGTGCCTCCTTTTCAGCCTCCGATAATTTGTTTGACTGCTTTACCGTTTCATCCTGGACCGTCTTTAATTTCGTGTACGAATCGGTCTGAGTATTGATTACCCCGGCGGTTGTCTGCGATGAAGTCAATACCTTTTTAAACGTTTCATCCAACGCAATCAGGGCCTTGTCAAGGTCTAAGACCTGTTGTATATTACTTTTGCCTACTATTTCATCCAATTGCGCCATCGTCCTGTTTTTTTTGCAGTCGTTTAATCCTGTCTTCAGCCTCTTTTTTCAGTTCGGCAAATTCAGCCAGCGTCATACGTTCGTTGTAACCCATATCCAACGCCGCGAAGACCCTGATCGCAGCCCGGTAAAAAGAGGGTTTGTCTTCCAACTCCTTCTCAGACGGGAAGCGTTCGGCAAACTTATCGCTCATCCGTGTCATTTCAGCCCGTAATTTCAGCAAATCGGCATAATCATTGATCTCTATGCCGGTCAAATCCTTTACTTGTTGCTTATAATATTCCAGGTTCGGAACAGGGCGAGGTTCCCGGTTCAAAAGCAAAAGCGTAATGTCAATCCCAGCCTTCAGAACCAGGCAGGCGTAAAGTGCATCGTAAAGAATGGATAATTGCAGCATCTTATTGACCATGTACGTCCGCTCGATTTCATCCTGAAGCTGATTATTTACGCCGTCATCCGCAAACAGTTCCCTTACAGACTCAAAAAACCGATCTATCCGACCCTTAAACCACTTTACCGGGAAGGGATTGAACCACCGGCGCATCAGGCGTGCATCCTGAGTCCGGTCAAGTTGCCCGTACCGGCCTATGGTCATCGTATATATCGAATGGATCATGCTAAAACAAATTGCCTATAACGGTTTGCAAACAACGGTACAACTATCCTTTTAGCCTTCACCTTATCACGAATGCCAAATATATCTTCACCGTACATTTCTACTAAATACTTAGTTACATCGGCATAATCAGTGATAAAGTATTCGTCAGGTTCTTTAAAAAGTATGTCCATTTCCTTATAAAATCGACCAGTAAGGAATAGATCAGGGTCGGAATACCCTTTCCTTTTTGCATAAGCAGGAGAATATTTTGCCGACCCCGTCCGAGAGTTAATCAATGGTTTGCCTTCGCTCGTCTGACTTGACTGTAACTGTCCTTTGTTCAACTGCAATAATTGCTCATTGTGTTCGATAACAGCCGACAAATGCAGGTCTAAGTTTGCGACAAACTCATTGCTTCTTACCCTTAGTTCGTGGATTGTCAAGGCGGCCCCCTTCCTGGCGAAACCGCTCCTCAGCTGACAGAGGATCACCGGGGCACGCCATAGCATGCCACCGGCGAAACTTTGCCCAATCTTTCGGAGCTGCGGCCCAATTGATTGAGTACTTCATTTTTTTATCCTCCATAGATTTGTACCGACCCAGACAGATAGGTCAGGTAGGTAGGCGTTGAATCCACGTCATGGGCCTGAATGATCACGTAATCGGTTGCCGCAAGGTTTGCCGGGGTGCCGTCGTTATCCTTTTTGATGGTCAGGGTATAATACCCAAGTCCGACCTCTGAAACAGCCGTAACTACAACCGTAGGCGTGGCGTTGGAACTCATTATCTCCCAGTCGGCTGCATTTGACAGGCCGGTCATCGGATCACCGCTGCCGACTTTCTCACATAATACTGTTACCGTGCCGCCGGTGTATGCCGTTGTTACCCTGAATTTCAATCCGACCGGTACGTAATTGATCAGATCGCTGAACCTCCAATTGTCAGGCGAAACGACTACAACGTTTTTGAACTCTTCCGGTTCATCGAAAAACAGAAACATTCTGAACGACATCAGTTTGTCTTCAGGCGGCAGCCCGGAAACTAACGCGATCGAGCAACGGAAACCCTTCAGAGTCCCGTCCCCTTTGCGCGAAGCCCAGAAGCTGTTACCCTGGAAGTGCGGGAACATCTCGTATTCCTGGCCGTCATGGTCAAGCAGCCACTGATAGTCATCCATGCCACATTTGAGGTAAACCACCGCCGAAGGTACCGGGTCGCTGCCCTTAAACTTATGGCCCAGGGAAGAAGTCAGAATCTCCATGTCATCGGTTGTATTCTCGAAATTCAGGATGTTGAAGGGTAACGCCGACCGTACCGAGGAGTCATCGTCCGCAATGGCGGTATGCCATGAGGAAGCGGCAATGATGGTCGCGTCCGTCCAAGTCTGCCCCTTCGCCTGAAGGGTAATCCCGGAACACTTTTTCAATAGATTTTTACAGGTTCCCCAGCCTGAAAAATATGCTGTTTTACAATTGCTCATAACTTTATTTTTTAAGATTTAACATTGATCCAGTAACCAGTTGATTTCGATCTCAAACCTGACAAGGTAATAAGGTTGCATATTCTGAAACGCGTCTTCAAACTCTCCCCACCCCGGTAATATACCGGTCAAATTTCCTTCCGTATGCTTTAAAACAGCCGCCACATCCCTATGCACATACTCAACAGCACGCTCAGAAACCCTTGAATAACAGGCCCGCAAATTGACCGCAAAATAAAGCGTTACAGTCGTGATCATTGCGTCGTTTTTCACTTTGATCGGTTCATCGGCAACGAAAAAACTGAAAGCGTTTAAACTGTCATTCAGCTTCATTTCGCTGTATTCGTACCCCTCACTCCCTATACCTGCCAGTATTTCAGGAACCCTCCTACCGTTACGCTCATTGACAAATGCGCGACCGTAAGCCGTGTACGTCAATGGCGTATCGTAAAGTTCACCCTCCAAAACCGTTTTGCAAGTATCTATGAGTGAGTCAAGCCCGATCATCGCATTGTATTTATTTGGATTTTTGGCGGTGCAAACATCGCTTTCAGCTTCTTTATTTCGTCCTTCAATTGATTCAAAACCCCTACTGATTGAGGTATTTCAGGATTTGACCGGTTGCCGTTCAACTCATATAGTGCTTCGGCTTTTATGTACCGTTCATCCTGGTTACTTCTCGCAGTAGTCGCCATGAGGTTCAAAATATCAGCCGCCGTCTGTAGCTGTAAAGCCCGGGCGAAGCGGTTTTTATTCTGAACTATCAAGCTCGTGAAGTCCCTGAAAGTTGAAATATCAAAGTTCATCCCGAAAGTTTCATCAACATATTCAATATCATTAACATCGAATAATGTTTCAGCATTCCAGCCGGAAACTTGTATCGGCCGAATGTCTAACTGTCGGAATTGGTGCGCAATGTTCGCACTTTTATAATCGCGTGTGTATGCCTGTCCTGTCAATCCTGATCGAAGATAGCCTATGTACCATTTGCCACCGGCAACGGCGTTAAATGCCGGAAGGTTCCATCCTACCGTCGTATGCTTTGCAGTGTTTGCAATGGTAGTAACCGACTGCGAAGTGTGTAAAGCATTCTTAGACGAATGAAAAACCAGCACCTTGACCGCTTGCACGGCTGAAAATTCGAGGATAAGTTGATTTATTACCACTCCCAAATCCTTCATTTTAGCCGGGTCAAATTCATAACCTACAAAATCAGTGGCGTTCGTGAGAAGATTAGCCGCGTTCCAATCGCATTCATACGGGTAAAGTACCGCATTTTCTAACAGGTCATTATCGGAAAATACCGATTGAACCAAAGTAAGAAATGAAGCCTTCATTCTATTTTTTAACAGCGTATTGAAATTTGCGTCTGAAATAGCAGGGTCTTCTTGCACGGCCTTCATATTCTTTGTAGTCAGAAGTCCGCTTACGTCATTGACATACAGCCCGCTTGACGAAGCGATGTTTGCAACGTCAAGCGTGGCAGTATATCCTGATAATGTGGATTGTCTGAATCCAACCAGCCCCAAAAGGCTATCTATCTCGGTTACCCGGATCACTTATAAATGTATTTAATAGTGACCTTTGTCGTATCGGAGGACGTCCCCACCCCTGTGATTTTATAGTATTTAAACGGGACGTCTTTCACAATCCAGGAAGCGACCAGACCGTTAGTGATAGTGATCTGATTCAAGTCAGTACCTGTATTCGAGGCCTTTGGCGAAGCGATAACCATACCGCCAACTCCATTTACGAACGAGTAAGAAGTGCCATCGACAGACCCGTAAAGTGTAAGGGTTCCGTCTGAGGTGCCTCCCAACTGAGTACAAAGGGCCTGAATTGCCAGGGTTTCATAATGACCCGTAAAGGTTCCAATCGTAAAGTTAACCGTTTCGGCACCTTTGAGGGTATCGACGGCAACCGATTTTACCGATCCAGTTTGTGCAAATGCTGAAAATCCAATCAGCAACATTGCTATTAACATGATCTTTTTCATCATTTTTCCCTCCATGATTTAGGTTAACAGACCGGCAAGAAATACCGGCGACAGGTTCGCGGTTGACATCGGAGCCACAATAGGCGCCAGGTCAACGGACAATTCCACGTAAACATTTACGTCCTGCGTTTCGCCAAAGGTCGAGGAGTTATCAGCTCCGGCTGCATACTGATGCACCGCAAATGTTAACCCGGTTCCCAACGGGTCGGGAATAGTTGAATACTGACCACCAACGACGAACGGATCGGCACCGTGTCCAGTGCGGTTGATCATCGGAATCCAGGGAAGTACACCAACAGAACCCTCCGGCAGGATATACGACATCATATCATATCCGCTCGAGTTGCTTAATTCGGTTGTACCGAATCCTTGCAAGCCTGCTATCTGCCAACCTAAGTTGGTATTGTTTCCGGCTCCCTGCATTGCAAGATAGTCATATTTAGCCTGAGCAAGAATGTTGTTGATCAGGTAGAAATTGCCCCTGTAATACTGCTCGAGCATGAACATTTTGAGGTACTGGAAGTACTGATCTTTGTTCGCCTGAGCAACTCCCAGGATGTAGTTGGAAGCATCCCAGGTACCCGATTGAGGAGTCAATGATACAACTACCTGCGATTTGTTCGTACCCAATGCCGTGATCAAATCAGTTTCAATGTCCTGGTGCATTGCAATAGCTGCACTCCTGATCTGTGCCGCAATGATTTCGGCCAACTGAAATACGTTCTTACCACCTGTTTTCAGGGAGTAAAGAAAAGCCGCCGATGTAATGGTATAGCTTGCAGTCGTCCGAGTACCGTCGTTGTTAGACCCGGAGTGATTATGGGCACGGGCTGAACCCGTTGAAATTGACTGCTTATTCAATGAATTGAGATAAACGGTCGTTGAGTCCGATGGTTTCTGCATCCACATCCGCTCCCTTTCAGAAGCAGGAATAAGGAAATTAGTGTTCGCCAGGAATACCAGCAAGGCCGCCGAGGGCTTGACCTTAAATTCCGGCGCGGTTATCAGTCCGTTCAGCTTGTATTGTGCGGCTGACCAAACTTCATTTGCATAATTTGCCATTTTTTGTTAGATTTAAGCGTTATTAAATCCAGTGATCAACTTCTGCCCCTCGTCCGACATCGGATCAATTTTGTTTTTCTCCATGTGAGCGTAAACGTCATAGATTGTTTTGAACGCTCCAGAAGTGCCGCCACCGCCGCGCCCGCCGCGCCCGCCTTCGCCGATCCATCCGTTCGTTTTTGCAAACTCAGTTAGGACATCAGCAACCGGAATAGGCTTCTCCATCTTGTCTTTAATGATAGCGCCGTTTTTCTTCGCTACCAACTGTTCGCCCTCGTAATCAAACGAGTATTCCGTGCGGGCAATTGTGGCAAAGTGCTGCGGTTTTATGCCGTTTAATCCAGCCGGTATCAGGGCCGTCAAATCACTGTTGATCTTGAAACCCTGCAAAGTCTGCTTATAGGTTTCAATCTCTTTATCTTTCCCGGATAGGTCATCTTTATAGGTCTTTTGCAACTTTTCCAATGATGCGTTCAACTCCTGGACCTTCTTGTCAGGCTCGATCTTTGCATCAGCCATAATCTTAGCCTTTACAGCCTCGACCACCGCCGCGCGGTCTTTACCTTCCAATTCGATCCCAAAGTCTTTTTTCATATCTTTAATTGCAAAATCATACCCTATCGTATGACCTTCCTTTTTTCCATCCTCGAACCGGGTTTTTTTCAACTGGTTCAGGGAATCATCGGTTACCAACTCACCCGGAAGTACTTTAATTTCGACTTCCTCTTTTGCCTCTATGGCTTTTTGCAGAACCTCCGCGCCACCTTCGACGAACTTCGCCAACAGGTCTAAATTCTTTATCATATCTTACTGATTTTCGATTGTTTGAATATCGGCCAAAATAGCCGCTTTTGTCTGTGTGATGTCGACAGAATAACCCTTTTCGTTCACGTAAGCGGTTAATTCAGCCTTATTCATTTCTTTCAATTCCTTTGCTTCATCAGCCAGGATATATAGGATTCCACTTGCTACCGCTGACCGGCGGTTGTAGTGGTCGGCCTGCATGGGTGTTATCATGACATGGCCCCGGGGTGTTAGCTCCTTCTTTTCCGGTACGGGCCAGTTCTTGTCATCTCGGACAATGCCTTTACCGTTACGTTTAAAGGTGCATTTGTACTCATTAAATTTGCTGTTGTTCATCAGGTATGTTATTTAGAAACGTTTCAAATAAGGCTTTTAACTCATCCACTGTCAGCCTTAATAGGTCAATGTTCGGGACGGTTTTAAACCACTCATTAAAGTAATATTTTTGTTTAAGTACGGTCTTATCCGTAATCAGGTTCTTTAAATCAGCGTCGGACGTGTGAACGAAAGGCTCCAACTGGACGCCCTTCATCGCTACCGTCAGACTCTCGATGTCGTTTGCGTACTCACTTTGGTAAAACTGCATTAATAAATAATTCAGCGTTACCTTTGGTGCGCCACTTGTCCGGGCCTTTGAATACTTTTCCCAGATAATATCAGGGCTTTCGACCAGGAACCGCCGGCCGTAATTGATCGAAGCCCCGGAATAGTCGCCAAACAAGAATATACCGATCAAATGGGTCATTTTGCGCTCCATATCTTCGAATGCATCAGCAAACGAGTTCAGCCGGTCATTGACAGGCTGAACGTTCAGGAATGCAGCCGTTGCCGTTTCGTTGCTCTTATCCTTGACCATCTTAGACCCCCAAACCGTCAACTCCATCAACGAATGCAAATACTCCATTTCGTTACGCATCTCCTGCCATGAGGTTATTGGAGGTGCCACGTAACCGGCCACATCAGGCGTTAAGACCGGTTCACCTGCATCAGCCGGGGGTTTGATCTGTATAACGTCCGTAACGTCTTTTCTCAGATTAACCCCGGCACCACCGCACGCCGGGCAAGTCTTAGACTCGTCCCCGCTTTCAGTTGCCACAAACCCGGTCCCCTTACAGGTCGGGCAGTCTGTTAGATAACGCCAGAATACCGGATAACCATGCAGAAATTCAACTATGTTTTTAATTGAACCTGTCCGTAAATAGTGGTCTGCCAGCCCGATAACTTCCTCGAAAGGACTTTCTGCATGGGTCAAATCTGAGTTTAAAAGATCAGAATTAACCACAGCAGGCACCCGCTTAAACGGGTTCTTAAAGGTTTCATCTTCGATCAATTGCAGACTGTCAAGCGAACCTGCATAGAGATAGTCGTAAGCCTCATCGACAACACGATAGAATAACCGGTCGTCATTCTCACGTCTGAAAGGTTCAAATATAACCCATTCAACCTCCCGCCCGTCTGCTTTATAACAGTGTATCTGACTGATAGGTTTCAAAGTCGGCCAGCATTTATCTTTGCTCCATTCAAAAAACACCAATCCTGCCGGGTCGGTATAGTATTTATTTGCCTGAATATCCCTGATCCATGCCCGGATGCTTTTCCCGGCTGCAACGTTTGAAAGCGTTGATGTTAGCCGCTTCTCTTTTGCAGTATTGTCAATGTTATAGATATTTCCGCCGCCTTTAGCCGAAAAGACCTTGTCAATAGGTCGCGATAGGTTGACAAAGAGGTGCCGGTTTGATGTTACCCATTTCTTTCTAAGTATGGACTGGTCTTGGTTTTCGATCTTTTCGATCCGTTCCAAATACTGAGAGGTGTTTTTGCCGTTGATATGGACATTCAGGCGGTTAGCCTTTTCGCGGGCTTCCTGAACCCATTTCGGACGCGAAGCAATCAGCTTTAAAACTTGTTCCTTGGTTAACATCTGACTGATTTAACTGTCAAATGTACAACTAAAAGAATAGTTTGTAAATAGATAGGTTATTTTTGCAACACTGTAAAGGCTGAATTATCTGTAATTGAGTGTTTTATTTTACCGTTTATTCTTATTTCAGCGAAGACAATTACGTAACGGTTATACCTTTCAATCCCTCCTAACTTTCGCCACCGATATACCGTTGACCTGTCAACCCCGATAAGCTGGGCTACTTGACAGGGCGAAAGATACGGGTAACTAATCCCTTTATTCAGATCCAGAACTGTCATCGATCAATCTTATGACGATTTCTGTCATTTTCCACGTTACGGGAAAGGTCATATTTGGCCTCACGTTCTGAGTCCCCATTGCCTACATAAATTTGACCGGCAATTTTTGCCGTTGCAAAATACATCGGACGGCCTCCGATTAATTCAGTTCTTACTGATATTGCACTGTCTGGGATGTTCATTTTAATAGATTTTAGATACTGATTCTTTCATATGCTGATATATGTAATAAGTTCCGGCGTCTGTGACGTGATCCCACCCGCTTGTTTTATCCGGTTCACCGCCCCGGTAAGATAGCTTTTCGAGGGCTTCAGTGTATTCCGGGCATTGATTTGTGTTGACGAAATATGACCGCTTCCCTTTGCTGTCCAGGAATGCAACGTTTGCCTTAGTAACCCGGTCTCTTACAAAAGGATTTGAAGACAGCGACCGCACAATGAAACCAGCCTCCCGCAATAGCTGAATATCACTCCGCCCGGACGTGCTACGATTCTTTCCAGAAGCGTCCGGGTAAATGACAATAGACCGGTTTTTAAACCGCTCTTTAATTACCCGTATCATTTCAGGCGTATCATATACCCTGGTTATTTCTGCTACCGCAATGGGCACCGGGTCGACCACGTGAACCACTGCTGACATATTGGTAACATTAAAGTCCATTCCGATATGCAGAACTTCGCCGCCTTTTAACATCCTATCGGAATGATTTTCCCGGCGGTCGAAGTTACGGTAAACCGTCCCGGATGTCAGGTTGACAAACTCCCCGCTAAGATAAGCCCTCAGTTGTTCGCTGTCATACTGTCCCCTCAGACCTTCGACATACCCTTCACCAAGGTTCATTTCATTGTCAAGCGTTGACAGCCGGTAAAGCACCTTATTTTCATTGTGATTTTTTACAAAGAAGTTATACATAAACGCGAAGCCTTCAGGGGTTGAAACCATATCAATACAGTTCGGAGTTGACTTCTTAAAGCTATTGCGGCCTGATATCCTCTTCACCGCGTCCGTGCGCTTATTCGGATGCACAACGTCAATTTCATCAATCAAAGAGTAACCAACGGAGTAACTTACTATCCTGTCAGGGTTATCCATCGACCTCATCCAGATCTCACCGTAAGGCGTGGTAATCTTTGAGTCCTGTTTGTTGTACTTGTAACCGATTTGTATATCCTCGAAAAGCCGGTCAAATTTTGGTACTAACATGTCATCGATAAGGCCATAGGTAGGAAGATAATACGCCAAAGGTACGCCAGGATTAATCAGCAATTTAGTGATACACTTTACAGCCGCTGCCAGGGATTTCCCGGATTGATAACCGCCAACTATGCCGCTATTGAGGGCCTGCGAACGGATGAATAACTTTTGATTTTCATGTAGCCGGGAAAGGTTCAACCGCTTATTCTCATCTATGTAAATGAGTTTTTCACTCATCGAAGGTGATCCCTTTGATTTCGGTCGTTTTTACGTCTGCTTTTATATGCTGTGAGTTGATCCGGTCGGCCTCTTCGTCCGTACCGATCAGCTTGTAAAGTGCAATCTGCAAGGCCGGAGCGTCTGATTTGTACCACTTTGACCGCATAGCAGATTTGACTTCGACCCGGTTTTTTTCGAGGGCATCTTTTATACTGTTCAGTTCGTTCAATTTATGTTCGTAAAACGTTACTTTCCCGCACGGCAAAAAAGCGACTATATCCTCGATGAAAAACAGTTTATGTTTTTCAATTGCTTCGAGGGCTTTTTTTTCCAGGTCTGCTGTTTTGTAAGCCATTGTTCGTAATCTTTTTTACTTTAATCTTGTGCCGGTTTCAGGCACTTCTGAAAATATTCCGGTTTTATTATTGGCCACATATAATATATTTTCTTTGATATGTTTTGCAATGTGATACATAAATTTAGGCATAACGGCGTTGCCTATCCTATCCCTAACTTGTGATATTTTACCAATAAATTTAAAATTATCAGGAAATGACGCAACACGTTTTAATTCAATAGTATCTAAAAATCTTGGTTCATCATAATGACAAACTGGATTGCCACATGATTTTAATATTGTTGGACTTGGTTTATTTGGGTTGAGTTTTATCATTCCAAATAGCCCGCCAGTTGGATGATATTTACTTGCTGATTCTCCATGCTTCAATAACGGATAATAACTCCTACTGCATTCCGTTAATGGTGCTTCATAAGTTCCTTTATAACCGTTAAATGCTTGCTTTACTGAAATAAACTCCCTCATCGGTTCCGGTCGTTCGGTTTAATGTCGCTCAGCTTCATGTCCGCAAAGTTAAGTTACTTTTTACCGTTTGTCAAGTTTTATTTTGGTTGTTTCTGATCCCTTGCTTTATGTCCTTTACGGCGTCCTGGGCCTGGGCGCGGGTACGGTATCCGTCTGAAACGGTGCGCGGGTATTGCGCGCCGTTGCTGATCACGAACGCCCATCCGTTTGAAGTGCGGTGTATGGTTGTTTTCATGGCTTGACGACCTCCTCATCGTTATCGTTAACCGTCCAACAATTAGGGCAGTAGTGTTTGCCGTCGATTACCTTCCCTCCGTCGTCGTCCAGGTCGAAGGCGTCCAAGTCGGAGAAACCGCAATATTCAGTGCCGGCGGCGATGTCCGCTCCGCAGCGGTCGCAAATAAATGTGTAGACTTTGATTTCTTTGATCATCTTCATTTAATTTTTAAGTAGTCCATCCGCGCCATTAAAACGGCGCGTAACAGTCGCTAAAATCAATCCTGCGGACTGATTTTAGCTTTGTGTTA
>AMWB02002629.1_pt1 | contig 11316 bp, 8 predicted proteins | sample 200311 | NCBI WGS metagenome assembly AMWB02 (sample SAMN02737377, study PRJNA173069) | bioreactor metagenome | biome: anode biofilm in microbial fuel cells | place: USA: California | collected 2010-12-16 | reverse complement strand
CAGATAAACAAATCCAGGTCGGATTAGATAAAATATATAACTTTAAATGGACTGATGGGACAAAAATATTTAACAAGTTAATTAAGCAAGACCCAAAAGATCCAAGAGGATATTTTTATAAATCTATAATTTATTTATGGTACTATCTCGGAAATTTTAATGAGGCTTATTTAGATACATTTAATTATTTGTCTGATAAAACTCTTGATCTTGCTAATGAAAAATTAAAAGCTAAAGCTACCGCTGAACTAAATTATCTAATTGGTGCGGACTACTACAACAAATCAATTGCAGAAGCACGCTCAGGAAATTACTTGCAGGCTTTATGGACAAGTAACCAAATGAAGAAATATCTTGATGATGCAGTAAAAATAAAACCTGAACTTTACGATTCTTATTTAGGAATCGGACTTTATAATTTTGCTTTATCTCAAATACCTTCATCCTTAGAGTGGGCAGCTAATCTTGTAGGAATTAATGCTGATAAGGAAGCTGGCTTAAACTTTGTAAAAAAAGCTGCACAAAAGGGTAAGCTCTCAAAAGTTGATGCTGAATTTTATTTGTCTCAGATTTATTCAAGGGTAATAGTTGATCATCCGGCAGCTAAAGAATTACTTAATAAATTAGTTAGAAGATATCCCCACAATTTATTATTTGTTTTTTCGCTTGCGTGGGTAAACTATGAGTTAAATGATATTAATGCTGCACAAAAACAACTTAAAGATGTTATTATAACTAAAGATACTTTATATCCGTTTGTTGTTTCAAATTCATATTATCTGATGGGCAATATTTTTTACGCAAAAAATTTATGTGATTCTGCAATTACATACTATAATTTGTTTTTAAAAAAAGCTGTTAACGATGATTATAAAGGTATTGCTAATCTTAAAATAGGTTTATGCTATGAAATGGATGGAAATAGAAAAGAAGCTGTAAAATATTATGAAGATGCATCAAGTGGTAACTCTGATATTGATGAAGATCAGTATGCCGAAAGGAAAAAAGATGAACTCTTAGATAAAAAACTTTCTGCAAATCAAATTAGGTTAATCAGGTTTTCAAATTTAATTAAGCAAAATAAATTATCTACTGCTAAAGACTCACTTAAGAATTTTATTGAATTACCAAAATTAAAAAATGAAAATCTTGCTGAAGCATATTTATATCTTAGTGAAATAAGTTTCTATCAAAAGAGATATAAAGAGTCGTTAGATTTTGCTGTAAAATGTATTAAAACAGAAACAAGTTCCAATCAATGGATTGTTGCTTATGCGTATTACTATGCAGCGTGGGATAGTTATTATCTTAAAAATTATTTAGATGCAAAACTTTTTCTCTTGCAGATTGATGAGCTTGATGAATATGATTTTAGTAATTCATTATCGAATAAAATTTATTCGCTTCAGCGATTACTGCCCGAGGAAATAAAAAAATAATATACAGATTACCAAAAAACAATTTACTTTATTCCTTTTTTCCATCAAAAGGGTGTTAAATAAAACAATATTGTTTGCTGCATGTTAGAATGATTGCATGGAAATTTTAGAGAATCAGAAAGATTAAAATATTACCATGCACAGATTTCATGCTTCCCCGGATTCTTTCAGAGGAAGAAATGATATTAGAAATTCATTAGCGTAAGGTAATATAGAATTTAATTCTTTCATATAACATGCAATCTTGCAACCATGCCTTCCGAGCAGGATGTTTGGAAGTAAATTGATTATCTTTTTATGAATAACTAATTTTTGACATCATTTCAGGTGATTTTAAATTGAAAGTAGCAATTTTTGTTTCAGGTAGAGGTTCTAACCTAAAAGCTATTTTAGATTCATACGAATTAAAAAATCTAGTAAACGTTGCGGCAGTATTAAGTGATAAACCTGATTGTGCAGCTTTTAACATTGCAAACCAGTATAACATAAAAACTTATACAGTTGGTGAAGGTGAAAAAAAATTAAAATCAGATGAAGTTGTAGCGGTTTTAAATGAATTAAATATTGAACTTATTATACTTGCAGGTTATCTTAAAATAATTCCTTCTGAACTTATAGATAATTTTGAAAATAGAATTATAAATATTCACCCGGCATTACTTCCGTCTTTTGGTGGAAAGGGAATGTATGGAATGAATGTTCATCGTGCAGTATTTAATTCGTCCGCAAAAGTTAGTGGCGCCACAGTTCATATAGTTGATAAGCTGTATGATAACGGAAAAATTATAGCACAGCAATGCGTTGATATTTCTGATGTAAAATCACCCGAAGAAATTGCTGAGCGTGTTTTAAAAATTGAACATAATATCTTACCTGCTGTTGTTAAAGCTTTTGCAGAAAATAAAATTAGGTTTGGTGATAATAGAGTTGTTATACTAAAATAAGGCAAGTTATATCTAAATAAACAGGAAAATGGATTGAAAAAATTAGCATTAATAAGTGTTTCTGATAAAACTAAAATAGTTGAATTTGCACAAGGACTTGTTAAAAATGGTTATCAAATAATTGCTACCGGAAATACTGCAAAAGTTCTTTCGCAAAATAAAATTGATGTTACTGAAATAAGTTCCATTACCGGTTTTCCAGAAATATTTGATGGAAGAGTTAAAACACTTCATCCGAAAATATTTGGTGGAATCCTTTTTAGACGGGATAATAAAGAAGATGAAAAANNATCGTCAGAAAATAATATCAAAGCAATTGATATAGTTTGCGTAAATCTTTATCCTTTTATTAAAACAGCTTCAAATCCTGATTCAACTTTGGAAGAAATCATTGAGAATATTGATATTGGCGGTCCGAGTTTAGTTTGAGCTGCTGCAAAGAATTTTAAGTTTGTCTCAATCTTAACAAATCCTGGGCAATATGATTCTTTTCTTGATGAATTGAATACCGGAAGCATATCAGATGATACAAGAAAGAAGCTTGCAGTAGCTGCATATTCTCACACAGCTAATTATGATACCCATATTGCAAACTATTTAGAAAATAAGTTTTCATTACCATCTTCGTACATCAGGATAAACGAAAAATTATCCTCAACTTTACGTTACGGCGAAAATCCACATCAAAAAGCCGAAATATTTGGAAATTTTGATGATTATTTTGAAGTTTTTCATGGAAAAGAAATCTCTTACAATAATATTTTGGATTTAGTTTCTGCCGTTGAACTTTGCGAAGATTTGGGTGAAATATCCTGTACAATAATAAAACATAACAATCCCGCAGGTGCAGCTATTGGGAAGAATGCTTTTGAAGCGTATATTCGGGCATTAAAATGCGATCCTGTTTCATCTTTTGGCGGAATAGTGGCTTTTAACAAAGAAGTTGATGCTGAAACTGCTAAGGAATTAAATAAAATATTTTTAGAAATTGTTTGCGCTCCATCCTTTAGCGATGAAGCAATTGAAATTTTAAAAAAGAAAAAAGATAGAAGACTTGTACTTCAGAAAAAATCTGTTTTAGTTGATGTAAAAGTTTTTCGCTCAATTCCAGGTAGTGTGCTTGTCCAGGATTCTGATTCAATCTCACTTAATGATAATGAATTAAAATTCGTTACAGAAAAAAAGCCAACAGAAAATGAATTAGAAGATCTTAAATTTGCATGGAAGATTGCAAAACATACAAAATCCAATGCAATAGTTTATGTAAAAGATAAAGCTACATTAGGGGTCGGAGCAGGACAAATGTCCAGAATTGATTCTGCAAAAATTGCAGTGATGAAAGCGAAAGAACATGGATTAAATTTGAAAGATTCTGTTGCCGCATCGGATGCATTTTTTCCATTTGCAGATGGATTGCAAGAAATAATAAAATGCGGTGCTGTTTCTGTAATTCAGCCCGGCGGTTCTGTCCGTGATCAGGAAGTAATTGATGCCGCTAATCAAAATAAAATTTCTATGGTATTTACCGGAATAAGGCACTTTAAACATTAAGAGGAATTATGGGTATATTGGATTTTTTCTCAAACGATATTGCAATTGATTTAGGTACTGCAAATACTCTTATCTATGTTAAAGGTAAGGGAATTGTTTTAAACGAACCTTCTATCGTTGCTTTTGATAAAAACTCTAAACGTATTATTGCTTTAGGAAATAAAGCAAAAGAAATGCAAGGAAGGGAACATAAAGAAATTAAAGTTACCCGTCCTATGCGTGATGGTGTTATTGCAGATTTTGAAATTGCTGAAGGTATGATCCGTGCCTTTATCAAACGTGTGCACGGCGGTAGTGTTATGTCAAGCCGTAGAGTTATTGTTGCGGTGCCAAGTGGTGTTACTGAAGTTGAGAAAAGAGCTGTTAGAGATAGTGCTGAGCATGCCGGAGCAAAGGAAGTTCATTTGATTGCAGAACCAATGGCTGCTGCAATCGGAATCGGAATTGATGTTGAAGCTCCTGTTGGTAATATGATTATTGATATCGGTGGAGGCACAACTGAAATTGCTGTTATTGCTTTATCTGGTATTGTTAATGAAGAATCAATTCGTATTGCAGGTGATGAAATGAATTATGCAATTATGCAGTTCTTCAAAAAAAATCATAATATACTTATTGGTGAAAGAACAGCAGAAGCAATTAAATGTGAAGTGGGTTCCGCAGTTCCACTTAAAGAAGAAATTACAATCCAGGTCAAAGGCAGAGATTTGGTTGGTGGTATTCCTAAAACGACCGAAGTAAGTTCAGTAGAAATTCGTGAAGCATTAAACGAAGCAGTTGTTCAAATAGTTGATGCCGTTAGACAAACACTTGAACGCACTCCGCCAGAACTTTCTGCTGATATTCTTGATCGTGGTGTAATGATTACAGGCGGTGGTGCTTTACTAAAAGGTTTGGATGAAAGAATTAGAATGGAAACCAATCTTCCTGTGCATGTCGCGGAAGATCCACTTACTGCAGTTGTTCGTGGTGCAGGAAAAGTAATTGATAATCTTAATCACTACTCAAAGGTTTTAATACGTAACAGAAGATATTAATGATAAGATTTTTTGTTTCAATCTGGTCTAACTTTAAAGAGTATATTGTATTAACAATTCTTTTAATAATCAGTTTCATACTCCTTTCACAAAATAATACTACAGGTGTACAACGCGTTAGATCAATAGCCTTTGGCACTTTTGCTTCAGTAACAACTATGTTTACAGACCTTTTTAATGTAAGCAGTCTTAAAAATGAAAATAATGAGTTGCGCAGAACAAATGCTGAAATGATGCTTCAGATCAGTAAACTAAGAGAGTACGGAATTACAAATCATGAATTGAAAAAACTACTGGATTTTAAAGACTCTACAAATTTTCCGCTAATTCCTGCAACAATTGTGTCCAAATCATTAACTAAATCACAAGGTACAATTACTTTAAATGCTGGTAAAAATCAATCTGTAAAAGTTGGGATGCCTGTTGTTACTGATAAGGGATTAGTTGGAATTATTTTTTCTACTTCTGATAATTATTCAATTGCACGTACTCTTACAAATGTTGATTTGAAACTTACAGTTAAAAGCGAACGTACGCACGAAAATGCTATTATGAAATGGAATGGTGATTGGTTAGTGATGATTAACGTTCCTAAAACTTATGATATTAAAAAAGGGGATAGAATTGTTACTTCCGAAATTAGTTCAATTATTCCTTTTCCATTGCCGGTTGGTATTGTTGCAGATATTGGTGATGTTCAGAAAGGAATTTTTAACGAAGTAAAAATTCAACAATTTGTTGATTATCAAAAAATTGAAAATGTTTTTGTACTTGGAATAGTTAAAAGTAAGGAAATAGGAAATATTGAATTTAATTTTCTAAACCGTTAATGATTAAACCACAATACATATTATCAATAATTTTATTTTTTCCTGTTCTGCTAATTCAAATTACAGTTGTACCTCTATTATCTATTAATTCAGTTATTCCTGATTTTATTTTAATCCTTCTCGTTTATTATAGTATTACGCAAGGACAAATTTATGGATCGGTTTTAGGGTTTATTTACGGGTTATTATTTGATATAATTACGGGCAGCTTAATTGGCAGTACGATGATTGCAAAAATATTAGCGGGATTTACAGCCGGATATTTTTCAGCAGAAAATAAAAGAGATCAATATTTAATTCCATATAACTTTGCACTTATTGTTTTATTATCCGGCATAATTGATTCAACTGTAAATACATTTTTTTCATCAGTTGAATTTAATACAAATATTATATTTATATTTTTTGAACATGCCCTTTTACCTGCTATTTATTCCGCTGCCATTGCTTTGATGATTATGATATTTTATCCCAGAAGGAAAAACTTTTGAAGTCCGTAAATTTTGCGTCTATAAACAGAACAACAGTAGTATCAGGAATTATTATAGTTCTTTTCTTTTTATTATCCTTTCGATTATTTCAGATGCAGATTCTTAGTCGTGAAGCGTATGAAGAAAAATCTGCTAACAACAGTATAAAAGGGATTGAACAAACGCCTTTCCGAGGTGTTTTTTATGATAGAAATCTTAAAGTAATGGTTGATAATATTCCTGCTTATACATTAAGAATAACACCTGCAGATTATGACCCCAGGCTTAACCAGTTGCTTGATAAAATACTTGGCGTTGATTCAGGTTATGTTTCATCTATCTTACTAAAAAATAAAATATATTCCCGTTACATCCCGATAAGAATAAAAAGAGGAATAGATTTTAATATTGTTTCATGGCTCGAAGAAAATGCTGAACATCTACCGGGCGTTGATTATATTGTTGAAATGCAGCGTGGTTATCCTTTAGGCATAAGAGGCTCACATGCATTTGGTTATACAAAAGAAATCTCACCTGAGAAATTAGAAAAAGAAAATGATTATTATAAACCCGGTGATTACGTTGGATATAATGGGATTGAAAAGCAATATGAAAAAGAGTTACGAGGTATAAAAGGATTTAATTATGTTTTGGTTAATTCCAAACGAAAAGAAATTGGTAAGTATAAAGATGGAACGCAGGACGTTAATTCAATAAAAGGTAAAGACCTTGTGCTTTCGTTTGATGCTGATGTTCAAAAAGCTGCTGAAGAAGAAATGATAGGAAAGCGGGGAGCTATTGTTGCAATTGAACCAAAGACCGGTGAAATACTTGCCTTAGTAAGTGCCCCTGACTACGATCTTGAACAATTTTCCTATGTAACATCTAAAGAATTTCTTCAAGAACTTTATAATAATCCAGATAAACCTTCTTTTAATCGTGCAACTATGTCCTTAAATCCACCAGGATCAACATTTAAAATGCTTGAAGCAATAGCAGCTTTAGATATGGGAATTATTTCACCGTCTTCAACATATTATTGTGGTGGTGGTTTTACTTATGGCAGATATTTTAAATGTCATGGTTCTCACGGTTCTATTAATGTTGTTCACGCAATCGAAAAATCCTGTAACACTTATTTCTATAACCTTATTTATAAAATTGGTTTAGAAAAGTGGAAAGAATATGCTGTAAAATTTGGGTTCTCAAAAAAAACAGGTATCGATATTGGAGAAGAAGCTGCAGGTTTTATTCCTGATGAAAATTATTATGTAAAAAGATATGGCGAAAAGTGGCCTCGCAGTATTATGGCAAGCCTTGGAATTGGTCAGGGAGAAGTTAGCGTAACTCCGCTTCAACTTGCACAATACGTCGCCCTTATTGCAAATGATGGCAGCTCATTTCAGCCTCACATTGTTAAAGGTTATCTTGATGATAAAACAAAACAAATTATTCCTTTTAAATTTCCTGAAATTAAAACTGGAATTAGAAAAGAAGTTTTTGATATTGTAAAAGAAGGTATGTTTTTAGTTGTAAATGGTGCAGGTACCGCAACTCATATTAAAATGACCGATATAAAAATAGCTGGTAAAACAGGTACTGCACAAAACCCGCACGGAAAAGATCATGCTTATTTTGTTTGTTATGCACCGGCAGAAGATCCTAAAATTGCATTAGCAGTTTTAGTAGAGAATGTAGGTTTTGGCGGTACGTACGCTGCTCCTATTGCAAAAAAATTGATTGAGGCTTACCTTAAAAAAGATTCTCTTAAAGATCAAAAAAAGACTGATGAAAAAAATGAAATAAAAATTGCGGGTTTTGACATTGCAGATTGATTATAAACTTAGCGATAAATTTGATTTCGGATTATTTATTCCAATGTTAATTCTTTTTTTATTTGGATTAGCCGCTATTTATAGTTCAACGCTTCATCATCCAACTGCAGGAGGTAATTTTGAAAAGCAAGTTATTTGGGGAATAGCAGCATTCATAATATTTTTTATAACTTACTTTTTACCTACCGGCACATTTAAATCAATAACAATTCCAACGTATCTGTTTTCAATATTTTTATTAATTGTTGTAATTATTGTTGGAAGAAAAATCTCTGGAGCAAAAAGCTGGTTAGATTTAGGACCTTTCGGATTTCAACCTTCCGAAATTGCAAAGATCGGAACCATACTTGCAATGTCGGCTTTTTTAAGTCGTAAAAATACGGATATAGAGTCATTCAAAGATATTTTAATTACATTAATAATAGGACTTATACCCGTTGCATTAATTTTATTAGAACCAGATATGGGCACTGCTTTTGTTTTTATCGGGTTTATTTTAATGCTGATTTATTGGAAAGGTATAAGTTTATTTGGATTATTTATAGTCCTTTCACCAGGATTTGTTGCAGTATCAGCTTTGTTTGGATTTTATTATTTCTTAGCTGCACTTCTTGTAGTGCTGATATTTCTTTTTCTCTTTAAAAAAGATATTTTTTTTAGTGGATCAATATTCGCTCTAAACTTAGCCTTCGGGTTTTTTGCTGATTATCTTTATAATGCTTTAAGCCCGCATCAACAAAAAAGAATATTAGCTTTTATTGATCCCAACTCTGATCCCTTAGGAGCTGGGTATAATACAATTCAGGCTACAGTTGCCATTGGGTCCGGTGGGTTTTGGGGTAAAGGATTTTTACAAGGTAATCAAACACAACTTCAATACATTCCGGAGCAATGGACTGATTTTATTTATTGTGTAATTGGTGAAGAGTTTGGGTTTGTGGGATCTGTTATAATTTTAATTTTATTTCTTTATCTATTTCTCAGGATTTTGAAAATTGCCTCAATAACTAAAGATGAGTTTTTAAGTCTTACAGTAATTGGCATTCTTTCGGTTTATTTAGTTCACTATTTGGTTAATCTTGGTATGGCAGTAGGGATACTTCCTGTAATTGGTATTCCGCTTCCGTTTGTAAGTTATGGTGGTAGTTCCTTAATTGTAAATATGTTTATGCTGGGTATTGTTGCCAATGTTTATCGTAACCGAAAAAATTATACATAATTTTATGACATCAAGAGAAAAAATTCTAAAAATAAATGATGATGGCAAATTTATTTGCGTTGGGCTTGATACAGATTTAAAGAAAATTCCCGGCTTTCTCTTAAAAGAAAAAAATCCTGTTTTGGCTTTTAATAAAGCAATAATTGAATCCACTAAAGATTACGCTGCAGCTTACAAAATAAATTTTGCGTTTTATGAACAGAACGGTGCAGAAGGTTTTGAAGAGCTTGAAAAAACACTTCAGTTAATTCCCGCTAATGTTCTATCAATTGCTGATGCAAAAAGGGGAGACATTGGTAATACATCAAAAATGTATGCAAAATCTGTTTATGATCATTTCGGCTTTGATTCAGTTACTCTTAATCCATATATGGGTAAAGACTCGTTAGAACCATTTTTAGAATATGAGGATAAAATAAATTTTATTTTAATACTGACTTCTAATCCTGGAGCAAATGATTTTGAAAAATTAAAACTTTTTGATGGAAACTATCTTTATCAAAATATTCTTGATAGAACTAATGAGTGGAATACAAAAAAGAATTGCGGAATCGTTTTTGGCGCAACTAAAATTACGGAGCTAAAAGACAGCATAAATCGTTTTGGTGATCTCACTGTGCTTCTACCAGGTGTTGGCGCACAGGGCGGGAGTATTGAAGAAGTATCAAATTTATTTAAATCAAAAAATCGTAAAAATTATATTGTAAATGTAAGCAGGGGAATAATATACAAAAGCAGTACAGAACAGTTTGCAATCGATGCACGAAATGAAATTATAAATCTTAATAAGATTGTTTCAGAAATTATTAACTAGTGCTTATAATTGAATTAAATAAAAATTTTATATATTCAATACAGTCTTTATAACTTAGTTTGTTAATTATGCTTTAGAAAATCAATCTCTAAATATTCTTTAAGAATATGTTAATGATCTAAGCCTTTAATTGTTCTAAATACTAAACGGAAAATGCAAGTGAGTAACAATTCTAAAATTTCAGAAGAAGTTATTTATAAGATTTGGGAAGAGAGGAGACTAAATAATTCTCTTACTACTGCCGAAGGTCTATCCGTTGAGATAATTGACCCGGGTGATAGAAATATTGATGAGGCAGGACCTGATTATCGTCATGCAAGAATTAGAATTGGAAATATTACATTTACCGGCGATATTGAAATTGATACATTTCACTCAGATTGGAAAGCCCACGGACATCATCTAAATCAAAGATATAATAGAGTTATTCTTCATGCCGTCTTATCTAATGATTCCTCATATCCTTTTGTAGTTACATCCAGTGGCAGAAAAGTTCCAACTCTTGAATTGGAAAAATATCTGTCATCATCAATTAAAGATAATCTTACTAAAGATCTAAAAGTTATAAATAATGATGACAGCATTAAGATGCCATGTAAAGAATTAAATTTACGGATTGATCACAAAGAAAAACTTTTATTTATAAAAAATCTTGGTTTGCTTCGCTTCCGCAGAAACTGTGAAAAGAATGTTGAACGCTTAAAAGAAATGATATTACTTGAAGAGTTGCAGTTGAAAGAACCTAAAGTCTATCACGATTTCCATAAACAGGTTATTACAAAAGAATTCAGCGAGAAAGATTTTGAACCCAAAATATATTGGGAACAACTTTTGTATGAGGAAATATTTGAGGCGCTTGGTTATTCTAAAAATAAAGACACAATGTTAAAATTAAGTCGTGCTGCTGAAATAAAATTTTTTAAAAGTATTGAAGATATTTCAAATACAAAAATTGAAAGCATTCTTTTACACATCAGTGGTTTAATGCCAGAGATTCCAGAAATCCCGGATGAAGAAACATCTCATTACATGAGAAAATGTTTAGATGACTGGTCATCTGTAAAGTTAAAATATGATTCACAAATGCTTAATAAAAATGATTGGCATTTTTTCAAATTGCGCCCACAAAATTTTCCTACTGTCAGAATTGCTGCAGGTGCCGCATTTGTTGAAAAAA
>AMWB02096138.1_pt2 | contig 11321 bp, 6 predicted proteins | sample 200311 | NCBI WGS metagenome assembly AMWB02 (sample SAMN02737377, study PRJNA173069) | bioreactor metagenome | biome: anode biofilm in microbial fuel cells | place: USA: California | collected 2010-12-16 | reverse complement strand
TGGGTCAGTAATGATCTGTCCCTACCCGATGGAAAGGCAGGTGTTCCGGTGGAGTTGGGGCTGCGTGTGTGTGTTATGGAAGACCGAGACCGCTTCATTCTGCATCATCGAGTGATGGTAAAGAGCACCGATGGCCAGGTGGCCTTCGCCATGGTTGGCGAAACCAGGCAGAAGTTCCCCGCGTTACGTGCGGTCAGCATGGACAAAGGCTTCTATCGCCCAGCCAATCAGGAAGTACTGAAATCGCGTCTTGAGTGTGTGGTGCTGCCCAAAAAGGGTAGGCTCTCGCAAGCCGACAAAGCGCGGGAAAACGAGCCTGAATTTATCAATCTGCACAAGCAGCACTCGGCGGTGGAATCGGCTATCAACGCCCTTGAAGTCCACGGGCTGGACAAATGTCCAGATCACGGTCTCAAAGGATTTAAACGCTACGTTGCCATGGCGGTGGTGGCACGCAACATACAGCGTCTGGGTGCGGTGTTGTGTCAACAGGAACAAGAGGTCGCTCAACGCAAACGCGGATCTTACAAAAAAGCAGCTTGAGAAGAGCATTCTTATTCTGCTGCGAAGTCGATGGATGAGCTATGTCCGACAAGCCTACATGATGAGAATTCTTATCACCTTCGGCAGCTATGAAGACAAAAAATGCTGCCGGAAAGAAAACAATCCGCGTTCACGGTGTCGGCGGTGGTACGAGTTCTTGAAAATTTGGGGTTTTCTGCCAGGCACTAGTTATGTAATTATTTAGAATTATGTGAATATGTAGAGCTTACCACTGGCCATACATACCAGAAACAGTGCTCTGGCCCAGGCATATATGGGAGGCCAGAATGTGTCAGATTTTTATTTTTGAAGCCTTTGGCAAGGAGTATTCAAGCATTACTTTTCTTCTTCAAAACAATACTTTCATATTCTTCTGGATAATGTTTTTTCATACACGGGTGGCAGATTGTGTGACTGAAATCGACACCAGTATGTTTATGAATATATGCTTCAATTTGTTCGTAATACCCCTCATCGTTTCTGATATTTTTACAGATTGAGCAAATAGGTAAGATGCCGCGCAATACCTTTAATTCATTGAGAGTCTCTTGCAACTCTGCAATCAAATGCTCACGTTCTACTGAGGCAGATTCAAGAGCAACTACATTTTTGTCCAGTTGATGAGCCATTCCCTTGAAAATCTCAACAGCTCTCGCCATTTCTCCAATTTCATTTTGAGCATCCTGAAACGGTACATCAACATTAAGATCTCTCCGCGCCAGACGAAGAACCGTTGAAGTGACCTGACCAATAGGATTTATCACTCGGAAATGGACATAAAGAAAAACAATAATAATGATAATTAAAGACCCAAATGTACAGAAAGATTGGATAATTATTTGTTTTTGGGATTCAGATACTTGTCCGTCGGCATAATTTTGAGTCACCTTTACTATGGAGTTCATGAACAATGCTATCTGCTCTAGGGCTTTGATGCCATGGCTTAAAAATTCTTGTTGAGAATATGGATACGGGCCTCCATGTAACGCCAGAGGAAACACTTCTTCCCGATAAGGGAGGTAACTATCGAAATAAACTTTTTTTAGATCTGCTAATGCTTGAGGTATATAGGGATCAGTCAACGGTCCACAGAGGTTATCCAATCTTTGAAAATGATTCTTGGTAATAGCTTGTAAATTGATAATTTTTTTTGCCAATTCAGGTTTGATAGGTTCATTTGACAGTATTGTAGCCGAGAGAATGGACATCTCTGGTCCAGCCGTATTACGCAGGCTCAATGTTTCATTTTTTAGAGAAAAGTAACGACTAATAATTCCATCAGCATCACTTATATTATTGAGATATTGGACTTCTTTGGAAATTTTGTAGATTTTAACAGAACGGTAAAGTGCTGGAATACTAGAGATAAGATGCATAAAGGTGACTGCAAACAATGTCATAAAGATAACCGTTCTTATAGTAAAAAAACTTTGAAACATAGGTGACGTTTTTTTGACTGTAGACATTTTTTCTCTACCTGATCATTAACTTTTTAATTAACTATATGTTTTTTCAAGTTATCGGGAAAATCCAGATCTCTGACAGATATGACCCAGATTTGGGCGATCAGCAGCAGTGTAAACCCGAAGCTTAAATCGAAAATGCAGACCTTCGATATGACAATATTAATGGCCTGTCTAGATAATTGAAAACTTGACTGCGGCGGTGGTGTTATGCTGATTATTATTCTCCATCCAGGACTTTTCTAATGAGTGAGGCGAGATCCTTTTTAGCCAGTGGTTTCATTGCAAATCCCTTTATTCCGTATATTCTTGCCTTTTCTTCTGAAATCTGATTACTGAAACCTGTGCAGAGAATGATCGGCAACTCTGGCCGTATCTGCAGTATACGTCGTGCCAGGTCACTTCCAGTCATACCCGGCATGGTCTGATCGGTGATAATCAGGTCGAAGTGGTCAGGTTGATGTTGTATAATATTAAGTGCCTCGATACTGTTTGTCTCGACCGTCACCCGATAACCAAGTCGCTCGAGCATAGTCTTGCCCATTTCCGCCAACATCTCCTCGTCGTCAATAAAGAGAATATGCTCGGTACCGACAGGGATCATCTCGATTTCTTTGGATTCAGGTTCAATTTGCTCTGATATGGCCGGAAGATATATCTCAAAAACGGTTCCTGCTCCGATTTCACTGTGACAGGTAATGAATCCTCCATAACTCTTGGCTATGCCATGGACTATGGCAAGGCCCATTCCCGTGCCTTTCGCTGCTTCTTTTGTGGTGAAATATGGATCAAAGATCTTCTTTCGAATCTCCGGGGGGATTCCAGATCCTGTATCCCTAATGGACAATTGAATGAAATGTCCGGGTTGAACATCAGGGGCACTAACGAGATCTTGTTGGGTGAGATCCTTGTTTTTTAAAGAAATAAAAACGATGCCGCCAGTCTCTTCCATTGCATGGTAGGCGTTGGTGCAAAGGTTCATGACGATCTGATGGATCTGGGTCGGATCGGCCAGAATAAGGTTGGTCTCAGGATCAATGTCCTGCTGGATGTCAATAGTTGTTGGTAATGACGAGCGGAGCAATTTGATGGATTCCTTAACCATTGCGACAGGACGCATTGGAATCTTGTGCGCTTCTGCTTGTCGGCTGAAGGCCAGTATCTGTTTCACAAGGTCTTTGGCCCTATGGCTTGCCAGGAGTACTTGATTCAGGTCCTTAGGTTTTACTGATCCCGACAGACTGTCCTCATATGCCATTTCCGCATATCCAAGAATCGCGCCGAGAATGTTATTAAAGTCATGAGCAATACCCCCGGCCAATGTGCCGATAGCCTCCATCTTCTGTGCCTGCATCAATTGTTCTTGGATCTTCTCTTTTTCTTGTTCCGTTCTCTTACGAAGAGTTATATCCTGGTTACTTATACGTCGACCTAAAAAGTGCCCCTGATCATCATAGACCGCCCGGCAGCTGTGGGCGATCCAGCGTTCTTCACCATTCTTGGTCAAAATTCGAAACTCAAGCAACCTGCAACTTTCGGGATTTGGCTGGGGAGTAAGATTTTTTAGGTGAAGGATAAAGTCATTTAGATCGTTCCTGTGAATGATTTTTTGCAGAAGACCAGGATCCTGCACAAATTCTTCAGCAGTATAACCAGTGACTTCTTCGCAGGAAAGGGAAACGAAAATGAGGGACTCGTCCGGTGCAGACCAATATTCCCAATCATGAATATGGTTGGCTACTGTTCTGAATTTCGTTTCACTTTTTCGTAAAGACTCCTCCATCCGCTGACGTTCTGTGATATCCTGGTTGACTCCATAGGTTTGTATAGTGTGACCAACTTCATTCTTGACGACGAAAAAGCGCACAGCAATATGGCCAACCTCACCATCGGTAAAGAGAATTCGGTGTTCGATAAGCCGGGAGTATTCAGGGTTGGTAGTCTCGATAGCAAGCCGTGTCTCTTCAGCAACCAGAGGCATGTCTTCTGGATGGCAGAAGCGTTGGGCATACTCAGCAGAAGACATTTGGTATCCGCCAACCTCTTTGGCAGTAGTCCGAAAGATCCGATAAAAATTGTCGTTGAACGTAAACAAGTCCTTAGATACATCGTATTCCCAATGACCAGCTCGCGCCATTCTCAGTGCTTCGGAAAGCTGCTCCTGACTCTGGTACAAGGCCGTTTCCCGTGCCCTTAATTGTTTTGTCATATAATTAAAGGCAGCAGCAAGAGTACCTATTTCATCGGATGATTCGAAGTTGGCCTGTGTTTCAAGGTCTCCCTCTGCTACTCTTTTAGCTCCGTTTGTCAGCAGAGCAACGGGCTTGAAGATATTTCCGGCTAATGCGAAGGCAATAACAACAGCGACAAGTACGGTAACGACCATGATCAGGATATTGGTAATTCTGAGCTTGGTCGCGACGGCCAAAGCATCAGCCAGCGGCTGATGGACAATAAGTCCCCATCCGGTTGTAGGTACATAGCTATAGCCGGCCAGCATCTTGCTGCCGTGAAACTCATATTCCATCCAACCTGTCTGCCCATCCATAGCAGCCTTTACAGGAGGCAGGCCGGAAAAATCCGCAGAATTATCGATCAAACTACGGTCAGCATGCATAATGACTTTGCCATTTTTATTAACAACATACGCATAACCGGCAGTGCCGATCCTGGTCTCAGCAATACGATCGATAATTTTTTGCAGGGAGACACCGATGACTAACATGCCGCGTAAAGTCTGGTCTTGGTTCTTGATCGGCTCGGCAATTCCGATGTCCAAATTGCCTGTCGTCTTGGATACAAGCACATCCGAGATAGTAACTTGACCTGTTCTGGTCGCTGTGCGGAAGTATTCCCGGTCACTGTAATTTGCGTTATCCGGTGGTTTGCCGTCCGATCGTGCCAGGAGATCGCCATTGGGCGCCAGGACAATCGCCATCAACAGCGCAGGATGGTTGGTGGGGATGTGACTCAAAGCAGGAACCATCCTGTCGGCATCCATTGACCTGATGTCGGTATTGTCGGCGGCAATTTTCATCATCCGTATTTTTTCCGCAAACATGTTATCGATATTGCCGGCGATATTCTCAGCTAAGTTACGGTCCTTTTCAAAGACGACCTTGATGATTGCCTGCTCGGCTATCCGCAACGTCATGAGATTCGCGAGGAAGAGAGGAATCAACGCCATTGCCGCCAAGGCAATAATGAGTTTTGTGCGCAGGCTGATACCGGCTCCTGTCATGGTTGGACTCCCTTTCCCGTGAATTGTTTTTTTGGTAAACCGATCGGTCCAGCGTGTGCGCCACTGAAATCAAGTATAAAGTCAAGGTACTATCCTCTTGCGACGACGATTCGGAAGTTGGTCTAGCTACCTCCTTCCTGCCGTAGAAAAAAACAGATAAAATTCATAGTGTCATTACTGTACCTAGCGGCGTCAATGTGCCAAGATAGTTATACATATCATCCACAAACGACAAAGGTAGGCTTGAATTGAATTGTACAGTAATTGGCTTGGATTTGGCAAAGCCTGTTTTTCAGATTGGCATGGTGGAAGCGAAAAATCATGCCTAAAATGGAGCGTTTATTATTATTGATAATTCCAGATTATTTTGGCAAATTACCTCAGGGCGAGTGTCAGGCACCGTGCCCGATAGTAACTGAAAATCGTGTGCGGATTGGTGTACCATTCAACCGCCTCCGACCTTGGGCTCGTCGGAGGCGGTTCCATGTAATCTATTGAGAGAATTGCTCCATTTTGAATGGCGGTACTGACTGCTGCGACTACTGAATCTCTAATTTTCAATAGTCAAGATCTCTCTCCTATATAGTTGATTTCTTACAGGGATATTACATGGAAAAAAATATTTTAATGGTATCCTTCTCAAGGAGAACATTCCTACGCCTTTCGAACTCTCTGAAATGATCAGTGTTTGACATGACCTACGCATTGGTGAAAAGTGGTTACATTGGGGTTACACGATATGTGAAAACCAAAAAAGCACTTAACTCTCTATCGAGTTAAGTGCTTAATATTTCTGGTACACCCGGCAGGATTCGAACCTGCGACACCCGGATTCGAAGTCCGGTGCTCTATCCAGCTGAGCTACGGGTGCTGATATGCAAGCAAAGATGGATACCATGTTCGCGGATCGAGGTCAATGGTTATGTAGAAGGAGAAGCGATTTCCGTGCTGGCAGATGACCAGGCGTGCTTTCCATCATTTCTTTTCCGGTACCCTGCAGCCAATTAATCTGGCTTCTTTGAGGAAAAAATCATCGGTCATGCCGGCAATGAAATCACGGACTTTTTCTTCTGAGCTGTAGTGCTGCAAATAATGGGGACTGATATCGGTCATCAGATCAACATCGCCGCACAGGTGTCCGGTCGAACCATCCAGGCAGGCCAGATAATGGTCAAAAAGTCTCCGGTAACAGTCATGGACCAGTGGATTTTGCTGCTTGGTTGACGGCGCCAGATAGATTCTTTCATAGTTGAATGCCTTGAGTTCTTGCAGGGTTGCGGCAACCTCTTCACTGAATCCGATAGAGGAACATTCTGCGGTATCGCCAAGATGGCTATGCGTGATCAGGTCGGTCACCAGGGTATAGACGATAGTGCCGTTGGTGTTGCCCAGAATTGTCCTGCATTTTTCCGGCAGGTCTTCCCGCCTGATGAGTCCTAAAATAATGGCATCTTCCATATCCCTGCCGATATAGGCGATCGTATCCGCCAGTCGTACTACGCAACCTTCCAGCGTAGCCGGCATGGTGGCACGTTCAGGATACTGCGATTTATCTTCCAGTTTCTGGTCGAATTCGGCAAATGTCGCCATCTGTTCAGGGTGGAGATTTCTCGAATGCACCTCTCCATCATGACAGAGGATGCCGTTTAATACCTGGAGGGTGAGATTCCAGCCTCTGCCTTTTCGTTCGAGTCTGTCGAGCAGCCGGACCGACTGGATATTGTGCTGAAAAGGCGGCAGACCGTGCTCAAGACAGAGGTCGGATAAAAATTTTTCGCCATCGTGGCCAAATGGCGGGTGTCCGACATCATGGCCGAGTGAAATGGCTTCAATGAGGTCTTCATTTAAGCGTAGAAAACGACCGATTGTCCTGGCGATACGGGCAACCAGCTGGACATGGAGTACCCGGTGGGTGATATGATCGTTTGCCACCAGGGAAAACACCTGGGTTTTGTCAATATATCTGCTGTAGGCACGGGAATAAAGAATCCGGTCCGCATCAAGGGCAAAGTGCTGCCGATACGCGGCAGTCTCTTCGGGGAATCGTCGTCGTCCTTCCGGGGACTTTGTCGCAACGGAAGCCAGGCGTTGTGCTTCCTCGCGATCCAGTCGTGCAAGTTCGTTTAAAAGAGGCTTGGTATTCTTCATCTGGGCGGTAATTTATTTCGGCACATATTGATATCGTCATAAAAAATGGCTACACTCAGGGCGACAACTACTCTATACATGTTTGCTGGCCTGAGGATTTAAAAAGATGTCAAAAAAGGAATAAGACATGCGGATATCCATCGAATACTGTTCAAGGTGAAACTATCAGCCACGTGCCTCCAGTCTGGGGGACGAGCTGAAAGATGCCTTTGGTGCGGAAGTGACATTGTTGTCTTCCTCGGGAGGGGTGTTCGAGGTGAAGGTTGATGACATGTTGATTTTTTCTAAAAAAAGTTTGCAGCGTTTTCCTGAAGAAGGGGAGATAACTCTGTTGTTGCAGGCCGGTCGTCGTTGACATCTTTCACCGCTGTCAGCATATTCAGCTGGACTTAGGTGCATCAAGGCAGTGAGAAACGCAGCTTTCGCAGTTATTGTCTTGTTTTCCCCGTTCGCAGAAATCGGCAAAACCTTTGATCAACTCGTCCCCGCCTCTGGGGCAGACTTGCATGAATTCGGTAAAACTGATCATCCGGGCAATAATTTCAGGCGGCGCAGCATGTTCGATCTTGCAGGCGCCTTCTTCGGCAAGCGAATCTTCAATGGTCAGCACCTCGATAAAGAAACGTTTCAGGGCCTCATGGCGGAAAATCACATCTTCGGCGACGAGTTTTCCTTCATCGGTCAGGGTGATGGCCTCATAGGGCGAATAATTGATCAAATCCTTTTTGGACAGGGCTCGCAGCGCTTCGGTAACGGAGGCGCGACTGACCCCCAGGCGTGCGGCAATTTCTTTACTCCTGGCGACGAGTTTTTCTTCAATTATGTGATAAATTGCCTCGATGTAATCTTCGAGGCTCGCGCTGAGGTCCGTTTTTTCTTTCATATTCGATCGTTGTCGTTTAATGGGGGAGTAAGAAAGCGCCTGTCGAACAGGTGGCTACAGACTCTCTGGAGTAAGGTGCTCGCTCCGGTAAATGGGATACAAGCCGGGCAAGTGCCCTGGTAATATATTCAAGCTGAAACTATTGATACTACTTCAGAGTTTGTTTTTTTTATGACAGACTTTGTATACTGAGGAAATAAACTACTGTCCTTTTCCAGCAGAGTCAAGAAAGGACTTCTCTTGTAAGGATGTTAACAGGACCCGATGCTTTGTGAATTAAGAGTAAAAAATTTGGCTTTGATTGAATCTCTTGAGCTGGAGTTCGACCAGCTGGAATCCGGTGGACTGGTAGTTATGACCGGGGAGACCGGAGCGGGCAAGTCGATCATGATGCGGGCCATTCATCTGCTTTCGGGAGGCCGGGCGTCAACAGACTGGATCCGCAGTGGTGCCGAGAGCTGTGAAGTGGAGGCGCTATTTGAGATTAATCCCCGGCATCATCAGCTGTTGCAGAAACTGGAGGAAGGTGGATTCGGCCATGAGCCTTCGCTCGTTATAAAACGGCTGGTGAGTGACTCCGGACGGAGTAGATTCTATGTCAATGGCTCTCTGGCAACCGCCAGGATTGTCTCTGAATTGACCACTGAATTATTGAGTGTCGCCAGTCAGCACGATCACCAGCAATTGCTGCAACCAGCCCTCCATCTCGACTATCTGGATACCCTGGGGGATCTCTGGCCGGATCGACTGCAACTTGGGACAATCCATAAAAAGTGGCAGGATAAACTAAAAGCGTTGAACGATCTCAGGCAGCAGGAGCAGGAAAAGGAGCAGAGGCAGGACTTTCTCAGATTTCAGCTGGGAGAAATCAATGAAGCTGCTCTGCAGCCGGGGGAAGATGACGTCCTGCTTGCCGAAAAGAAAAGACTGAAAAATGCCCAGGCGCTGATCAATCTCAGTCAGGCGACCCATCATCTCCTCTCCCATGAACTGATGGACAACCTGGTCACCTTACGGCAGAACCTGGCACAGTTGGCGGCAATCGATCCCGGCGTGGCGAAACTTTCCGAAGATATCAGCGGTTATACATTTCTGGCGGAAGATTATGTCAACGAACTGAAAGAATATCGGGATTCGCTGGAACACGATCCTTATCGTCTGGAACAGGTGGCCGAGCGACTCGATCTAATCCAGCAACTGAAACGAAAATACGGCGTGTCAGTGGAAAGTATTCTCGAATTTGCCGTTCAGGGAGAGCTTGAACTGCAGCATCTTGACAATATGGACAAGGAAATTGCCGCGCTTGACAAAGAGTTGACGGCGATTGAGCGCGAGATGTGCGAGAAGGCCAGGCTCCTGTCGGAAAAACGGAAGATGACGGCAGCAACTCTCGAGACTGCGATGATGGCCGAGTTGTCGTCGCTCTCCTTTAACCGGGCCGGTTTCCAGATGGTCTGGAAAGAGGTGGAGCAGCTGCCATCGACAATGAAGCCCAGTGGCTGGGAAAGGGGGGAATTCTTTTTTTCCGCCAACCCGGGTGAGCCGGCCAAGCCCTTGGCCAAGATTGCCTCCGGCGGGGAGTTGTCGCGGCTGATGCTGGCCATGAAGTGTCTGCTGGCGAGAAAAGATATGGTGGAAACGGTTATTTTCGATGAGGTCGATGCCGGTATAGGCGGCGAAGCGGCTGAGGCGGTGGCGAGAAAAATTCAGGAATTGTCGGCCCACCATCAGGTTTTCTGCATCACCCATCTGCCGCAGATTGCCGCCCGTGGAACCCTGCACTTTCAGGTATCGAAAACGGTCGGCGGGGGACGGACGCAGTCGGCGGTCATACGTTTGTCTGCGGAATCGAGAGTGCAGGAAATAGTCAGGATGCTGGCCGGGGATTCCGCAACCGAGCAGACTCAGGCCTGGGCGAAAGACCTGCTGATGAAAGGTGGTGCCTGCGCATGAAAAAAGTTAAAGGGTTGTCTCTTTTTTCCGGAGGTCTCGATTCAATTCTGGCAACCCGCGTGGTTATGGAGCAGGGGGTCGAGGTGGAGGCGATTCAGTTTGTCACCCCGTTTTTTAATTACGATATCCTGGCCGACATCCCCGCCCATAAATCGAAAATGCTCGCCCGGTACGGCATTAATGTCGAGGTAGAGGATATCAGCGCCGGTTATTTGCGTCTGTTGCATAACCCGGCCCACGGGTTTGGTAAAAATTTCAATCCCTGCATCGATTGCAAGATCATGATGTTCGCCCGGGCGAAACACCTGCTTGGCGAAAAAGGAGCCTCATTTCTCATCTCTGGAGAGATTCTCGGTCAGCGGCCGATGTCCCAGCGTCGGGACACGATGAACGTTATCGAGCGTGATTCCGGGACGAAATCCATCCTCCTGCGCCCTCTATGTGCCCAGCTGATGCAGGAAACCGCAGTCGAGGCGGCAGGTCTTGTCGATCGCAGCAAGCTGTTGGCCATGAATGGGCGGAGTCGCTCGCCGCAGATTGAGCTGGCGGCAAAATATGGCATCACTGATTTTCCATCGCCTGCCGGTGGATGCATCCTGGCTGATCCCATTCTGAGCAAGCGTATCGCCCAGTTTTATGCAGGCGATTCCGTGCTGCAGTCAGCGGAAATCTGTGTCCCTGATATCCGGGCCTTGCTGGTCGGTCGGCAGTTTATCCTCCCCGGTGGCGGCTGGTTGATTGTCGGCCGTGATGAAAAAGACAACAATAAGCTGGAAAAACTGATTCAGGCAGAGGATGCGAGGCTGGAAATGGAGGAGTGGCCGGGACCGCTGGCGGTGTTGAAAAAGGCCGGGAGCCAGTATCCGGATCATGAAAAGCTGGAGATCGATCTCCAGCTGGCCGCCGCCCTGGTGGTCCGTTACGGCAGAAAATTGCCGGAAAATATCGGCAAAGGGGAAGTGACCTGCCTTCTTGGCACAACCCGTCGGCTCATTCTTGCTGCGCCTCTGGCGGATGAGATTTTTCGGGAGTGGCAGTTGTCCTGATTTTTTTTACCATACCGCTGCTTCCCGTGCCCTGCACGGGGGAG
>AMWB02048838.1_pt1 | contig 11331 bp, 14 predicted proteins | sample 200311 | NCBI WGS metagenome assembly AMWB02 (sample SAMN02737377, study PRJNA173069) | bioreactor metagenome | biome: anode biofilm in microbial fuel cells | place: USA: California | collected 2010-12-16 | reverse complement strand
ACTTGAAGGCCGATTAAGCAAAGTGGCTGTTGTCGCCTCGACGCCTCCTCCAAAAAAGATTGTCAAATCCGAGCCTAAAGAGAAGAAGTCTGTACACGCGCCCGAGAAAAAGGTTCAGGTGGCAAAGAAAAACGCTGACAAACCAAAGAAGACCAACCAGTTTCATACGGTTCAAAAGGGTGAAACCCTGTGGTCGATTTCCCAGAAATATAAAACCAATGTGGAAGCCGTACGCAAAATGAATAATTTGACACCTGAGGATAAGATACATATCGGGGGTAAGTTATTGGTCAGATAGAAACAGATTTTGCAGCCCTGATAAAGGCTTTGACCTTTGCAATATCTTTAATGCCCTTTGTTTTTTCCACACCCGAAGATACATCCACGGCATGGGGGCGTATCCTTGAAACTGCATCCGCCACATTTTCACAGGTTAGCCCTCCGGCCAGCATCAAACGCACTTTTTTTGCCATGTCAAGGGCCTGATTGTAATCCCATGTTTCTGCATTTCCCCCGGGAAGTATCCCTTTGCCGTACTCGGCCAGACAAAAATCAGCGGATGGATATTTTTTCGTGTCACAAAGATTAGGGGGCCTTGCTGCAAAAAAAGCTTTGGTCACCACAAGATTTTGAGCCGATAAGCGGTCCGCAAGTTCAGGGGTTTCTGCGCCGTGCAACTGTACGATTTCAAGCCCGCAGGCAGAAACGGTCTGCATGATGGTGTCATAGGTTTCATCGACAAACACCCCGCAGGCCGGCACGCCTTTGGGAAGGGCACGGGCAATTTCCCGGGCTTTGGCTGTGCTGACATGCCGGGGGCTTTTTTCAAAAAAAACAAGCCCAATGATATCCGCGCCCGCTTTTACGCAGTCAAGTGCATTATCAACAAGGGTCAGGCCGCATATTTTTACAAGCACACGGTGCCTTTGGACGGGTATCTCCCATATGGGTGCGGGAATTTGAGCCATGGCCGTTAATCACCCTTTTCGTTGATGCCAAGAAGGGTTTTGATAAACCGGGCCGGATCCTTTGAACGGACAATGCTCTCTCCCACAAGGAAATTGAAAATACGGTTTTCAATGCCGGCTTCAATGCCGGGGCGACCGGAAATGCCCGAGGCCTCCACGGGGATAATTTCATCGGGAAAAATTTTTGCCACACGTTTTGCCACAGTTGTGTCCACCTCAAGGGTGGCAAGGTTTCTGTTGTTAATGCCCACCACCCGGGATTGGGCTTTGTATGCCTGTTCAAATTCAAATTCTGAATTAATCTCCACCAGCGGTTCCATACCAAGCTCCCGGGTAAGAAGGGTCAGTTCTGCCTGCTGGGCGGGATCAAGCAGGGTGGTGATCAAAAGAACCGCAGACGCCCCTGCCTTTTTGGCTTCATAAATCTGGTATTCGGAAAAGATAAAATCCTTTCGAAGTACGGGTAGATTTGTGTTCTGACACACAAGTTCAAGATCGGACAAGGTGCCTTTAAAGTACTTTGATTCCGTAAGCACCGATATGGCCCTTGCCCCGCCCTGGGTGTAGGCCGCGGCATAGGCGGCCACGTCAAGATCAATTCTGATATCTCCCTTGGAAGGGGATGCTTTTTTGACCTCGGCAATGATACCGACCGCTTCACAGGTTGAACCTGCCATGGCATCAGCAAAAGAAGCCGGGGTAGGCGTATGTTCCGCATCATGGCGAATGGCGGTTAAGGGCACTTTGATTTTGGCCTGGTTTATTTCTTCTTTTTTCACATCAACAACAGCGTTGAGAAATCCTTTCATTTATCTGCCTTTCCGTTTAAGCGTTTTCCCGGGTATAATCTGCCAGCAATTCAAGTTTTTCCATAGCCGCGCCTGTTTCAATGGATTTTAATGCCATTTCAATCCCTTTTTTAATGGTGGGGGCGGCATCTGCCGCTACAAGGCCGACGCCTGCATTGAGCAAGACAATATTCTGTTTCGGGCCCTTTCCCCCCGACAGAATGGCCCGGGTGATGGCGGCATTGTGTTTTGCATCGCCGCCCAAAAGATCTTTGGGGTCGGCATATTCGTCAAAATAGGTCAAGGGATCCACATCATAGGTTTTAATCATGCCGTCATTGAGTTCCGTCACCCGGGTCAGTGTTGTGGTGGTCATTTCATCCATGCCGTCATGACCGTGAACCACAAAGGCCTTTTCCACACCCAGTAAATTTAATGCCTTTCCAAACATTTCAGTTAGTTCCGGTGCATATACCCCAAGGATTTGACATGAGGCGGCTGCCGGGTTGGTCAATGGTCCGAGCATGTTGAAAATGCTTCTGATCTTACACTCCGTGCGGGCTTTCATGGCGTACTTCATGGATCCGTGGTACAGGGGCGCAAACATGAAACCAATGCCGATTTCGTTGATGGCCTCTTCCACAATTTCAGGGTCCACACTTAAATTAATTCCAAGTTCTTCAAGTACATCCGCAGATCCGCATTTGCTGGTGACTGACCGGTTGCCGTGTTTTGCCACGGTTATGCCCGCGCCTGCAATGACAAAGGCCGTTGTGGTGGAGATATTAAATGACCCCGAGGCGTCACCGCCTGTGCCGCAGGTGTCAATGACCTTTTTGGCAAGCGTCTGAAGACGAACCGCCTTGGTCCGCATGGCCCGGGCCGCACCTGCCAGTTCCTCAAATGTCTCCCCCTTTGTGGCAAGGGCTGCCATGAATGCCCCGATCTGGGCTTCGGTGGCCTGTCCTGAAAAAATGGTGTTCATCATGTCCGCCATCTGGTCTTGGCTGAGATCCTGTCCGCGTACTATGGTATTCAGGTACGTTGTAAAATCCACATCATGCTCCTTTGATAAAGTTTCTGATCAGCCGTTTTCCCACGGTGGTCATGAAAGATTCCGGATGGAACTGAACTCCCTGGGTGGGATGCTCTTTGTGTCTTATCCCCATGATTTCACCGTCCAGGGTTCTGGCCGTCACTTCCAGACAGTCGGGCAGGTCCGATTCCTGAACCGCCAGGGAGTGGTAACGCATCACATTAAAGGGCTTGTTGATGCCTGAAAAGATGTGTTTGCCGTCGGCTTCCACCACGGATGTTTTGCCGTGCATAATGGACTTGGCATGGATAATGGTGCCGCCAAAACTCTGGGCAATGGCCTGATGGCCTAAACACACCCCCAGTATGGGGATTGTCCCGGACAGTTTTTGAACAAGTTCAAGGCAAATGCCTGCATCCTCAGGCCTGCCCGGCCCCGGTGACAGAATAATTGCATCAAACCCTAAGCCGGCAAGCGCTTCCACACTGATCTTATCATTTCTGAAAACCTCTGCCTGTGCCCCTGTATGCAGCACATAATGCACCAGGTTAAAGGTAAAGGAATCATAGTTGTCTATTATTGCGGTTTTCATATCTTACTATCCTTTTGGGCTTTGTGACAGAGCAAGTTTCAATGCCATCTCAACACTTTTGGCCTTGTTGATACATTCGTTCAATTCGGTTTCAGGGTCTGAGTCGTAGACAATGCCTGCCCCTGCCTGGACGGTCAACGTGTCGTTTTCCATGACAGCGGTGCGGATGGTAATGGCAAAATCCATGTTGCCGGTAAAGGAGATATACCCGGCAGCACCGCCATAAACACCCCTTTGTCGTTTTTCAAGCTTTGCAATGATCTCCATGGCCCTGATTTTGGGCGCACCGGATAAGGTGCCTGCCGGAAAGGTGGCCTTGAAAAGATCAAAGGCGTCACAATCCTCTTTTAAATCACAGGTGATATTAGAGACCAGGTGCATGACATGGGAATAGCGTTCAATGACCATGGTGTCCGTGACCTGGACCGTGCCGGCCTGGGCCACCCGGCCAAGATCATTTCGGCCCAGATCAATGAGCATGACATGTTCTGCCTTTTCCTTTTCATCATTGAGCAGATCATCGGCCAGGGCCCGGTCTTTTTGTTCACTGTTGCCCCTGGGCCTTGTGCCTGCAATGGGTCGAAGGGTTGCCACCCGGTTTTCAAGGCGAACCATGGTTTCAGGGGAAGATCCTGCAATGACCCGGTCCGTGAAGTTCATGAAAAACATGTATGGTGACGGGTTGATGTAGCGCTGGGCCCTGTAGATCAGTACGGGATCGACCGTTGTTTTGCATGAAAATGGCTGGGAATATACCGCCTGGAAAATATCTCCCTCTACAATATGCGCCTTGATGGTTTTAACCCCTTCCATATACTCTTCGGCCGGTGTTTCCGGTGCAAGCTGTGTATCGACAACAGGGGCCGCCGTCCCGGGAACAAGCGGTTTTCCTAAATCCTTCACAAGCGTGTCAACGTTATCCCTGGCATTATCATAGACCGTGGCCGGATCATCTGTCTTGGACAGGTAACAGATATTCAGGCAGGTCAGGGTCTGTTTGATATTGTCAAAGATGATCATCTGCTCGGGAATAATAAAATGGCCGTACGGGGTGCCATCGGGCAGGGAAACATCAATATTTTCAAAAAAAGAGACCATCTCATAGGCAAAGTAGCCGGTAATACCGCTCCAGAATCGCGGCAAATCAGGGATATCGGCAGGGGTGAATCCTTTGATAACGTCCCTCATCACGCTTAAAGGATCATTGTTATGGGCGATTTTTTGGGTATCGTGGCGGGTTGTCACAAGCACATGGGTTTGAAAAATTTTAATGTGTCCAAATGCAGACACACCAAGAAAACTGTAACGGCCCCACCGTTCACCGCCTTCCACACTCTCTAAAAGGAAGCACGCTTTGTCTTTTTCATAGCATTTCTGTAGAATGGATACGGGTGTATCACTGTCTGCAAGTACCCTCGTGGCCACAGGTATGACATTGGCGGATTGAGCAAGTTTGATGAATTGGTCTTTATCCGGCAGTCTGTCTAATATCATTAAAAAATCCTCACAAAATATTTAAAATAAAAAAAGGCTGACATGGGTGTTGTCAGCCTTGGGCCCGCAACAGCCATGAAATTTAGTGAAAGCTGCTGCAGCGATATGTCACAAGAATCTAAAGCATCTTTGATAACCGGTGCAACAGCCATTGCCATATTGGCCAGGAATGCCAGCGCCACAAATTTAGTTTCTGGTCGGTTGCAAAAGTTTTCATAGGTGCCCTTACTCTATATACGTTTTTTAAAGGCCAAATTAAATGGTTTTAATAACGGTGTCAATAAAAATGTTTCTATTGGTAGAAACAAAATTTAAAATCTATAAATTAAGACCGGACAAAAATGAAAAAAAGCTGGCACTATTGGACACCGGCATTTATATATTGAATGGTTTAATTTCGATGCATCTTAAGTTTCATGATTTATGATATTGGTTCAGGACTGATTTAAATGCTTTTGATTTTTCCCCCTGTGGCAAAACCTTGTGAACCCCCGGCCGGCATTGCTCTTTTGTCTTCCGCATTAAAGGAAAATGGTATTGACTGCAAATGTGTTGATGCCAATGTGGACGGCTTTTTGTGGCTGATCAACTCTGTTGGCAAAGACAAGGCAACCGATTCCTGGACCCGTAGGGCTTTGAAAAACAGGGCAGCCGTTTTAAATGATCTTCGCAGCTCTGATCTTTACACCAATTTTGACCGATACCACCAGCGGGTCTATGACCTGAACCGGCTGGTGGCGGTATCCGTGGACCGGTCAAGATTTAGAATCAGCTTAAGTGATTATTCAGATAATCAGCTCTCTTCGGTGGACTCAAAGGCCCTGCTTGACAGTGCCGCATTATACCAGGAAAACCCCTTTTTCCCATATTTTGAAGAAAAACTTCGCCCCGTGATAGAAGGCTGGGATCATCCCTGGATCGGTATCTCCCTTTGCTATCTCAATCAGGCCTTGGTCAGCTTTGCCCTGGCCGGGTGGATCAGAGATAACTTCCCGGGTAAAATACTTGTCATGGGAGGAGGATTGATCTCTTCCTGGATGAGTCGTCCTGATTTTAACAACCCGTTTTCAAGCCTGGTTGATCACCTGGTTAAAGGGGAGGGCGAATCTCCTTTGCTCGCATTACTTGGTAAGCCCGGGATTGAGAAAAAACATTATGTGCCGGATTACGGGTTTGCCGATAACCATGATTACATTGCGCCGGCAAAAATTTTGCCTTTTCGGGGTTCCATCGGGTGTTACTGGCGCAAGTGCCGGTTCTGCCCTGAAAAGGCTGAAACACGTCCCTATTCAACCCAGCGGCCCGATCGGGTGCTTGGAGACCTTGACCTAATGGCTCAAAACCACCATCCGGATGTTGTGCATTTTATAGACAATGCCGTAACGCCTGCGTTTCTGCGTACACTTTCCAGACGGACGTGTGCGTTTAAGTGGTACGGCTTTGTCCGCTTTGAAAAGGATTTTGCAGATCCTCTATTTTGCCGGGCGCTTAAGCAAAGCGGATGTGAAATGCTTAAACTCGGGCTTGAATCCGGTGATCAGAAGGTACTGGAGGATATGGGAAAGGGGACGGATCTTGAGCTTGTGTCAGCCACCCTTGCCAATCTTAAAGCTGCAGGCATTCTTACTTTTGTTTACTTGCTTTTCGGCACCCACTATGAAGATGAGGCTGCAGCTTACCGCACCCTGGATTATATCACGACCCATAAATCCGATATTGACTATTTGAATCTGTCCGTGTTTAATTTACCTAAGTTCAGCGAAGATGCCCAGGGGCTTGTTACCCAAGAATTTTACCATGGAGATCTCTCTTTATATCTTAATTTCGAACATCCATTGGGCTGGACCCGCCGTAATGTGAAATCGTTTATTGATAAAGAGTTTAAAAAGCAGCTGGGAGTGGGATCCAGGTTTAGAAAAAATCCGGCTTTTTTTTCATCAAACCATGCCATGTTTTTTAATCATATAGAAGAATTTTAAAGGAATTTGTCATGATTAATGGCCATGTTCTATCCACCGGAAACGAGGTTCTGCTTGGTGATATTGTGGATACCAACAGCGCATTTTTATGCCGGCAGCTTAAAAGTTCAGGTATAACCGTTATAAAAACAAGTGCAGTGCGCGATGATATGGCAGCCCTTGTACGGGAGATTCAAAGCATCGCATCTGCCGCAGATATCTGTGTGATGACAGGTGGCCTCGGACCGACACCCGATGATTTAACGGCTGCGGCCTTGGCTGAAGCTGCAGGGGTGAAAATTGAGTTGGATGCCTCAGCCCTGGAGTCCATGAAAAAGTATTTTGATAAACGCGGGTTCGATCTTACCCCCGCCAATGAAAAACAGGCCATGTTGCCCAAAGGCGCAAAGTTTCTCGAAAATCTTCATGGTACGGCTCCTGGGATTTCCATGACCATCAACAAGTGCCGTTTTTTTTGTATGCCCGGTGTCTCCCGGGAAATGGAGCGGATGTTTGATTTGAAAGTGAGGCCCAAATTGTATGAAATGACCGGTCATGCCGGTGAAATCCAAATCATACGCCTGATGCTGTTTGGCATGCCTGAATCCAGGGTTGGACAGATCCTTTCAGGTTTTGGGCTGCAGTTTCCCGAAATTCATTTGGGTTTCAGGGTCAGATTCCCCATGATTGAGGTGAAGTTGTCCCTGCTTAAAGAGGTGGTGTCCGATTCCGAAGAGGGTATGGATGGCGCCAGGCAGATGAAGCAGGCCAAACTATGGGTGATGGAACAGCTTGGATCTATAGTCATTTCAGACCAGGGGCTGACCCTGGCCCAGGAGGTGGGGCGGCTTTTGAAAAAGTGCGGGCAGACGCTCAGTGTGGCTGAATCCTGCACCGGCGGACTTGTGGCTCACCTGATCACGGATGTGCCGGGCGCCTCTGACTATTTTTTGTTTTCAGCCACCACCTATGCCAACTCCGCCAAAGAAACGATCCTTAACGTGTCCCGGGAAACCCTGGAAAAAAATGGGGCGGTGGATGAAACCACTGCCCTTGAAATGGCGATTGGCGTCAGAACAGCCGGCGGATCAGACTGGGCCGTGTCTACCACGGGCATTGCCGGCCCTTCCGGCGGGACCGAAGCCAAACCTGTGGGAACCGTATGCATTGGGGTGGCAGGTCCGTCGGGGTCGCATTCCCAAAGGTTTCTGCTGGATCGCGGAGACCGTGAGCGCAACAAACAACTGTTTGCCGCCATGTCCCTTGAGATGCTGCGCAGGGAACTTGTGAAAAACTATTGAAGACTAAATATTATATACCTTTTTACAAACACAACGTGCTGAAGCACTGTTTTTTTTTCCAAGCCCGAAGGCTTGGTTTTCCACACCTTAAGGGGGTTTTTATGAAAAAATTGATTGTCACGGGTGTTGTTATTGTTTTATCGGCCGCTCTTTTTTCATGCGCAACCATGCAGACGAATCAGGAGAGAGGAACGGCTGTGGGGGCAGGTACCGGCGCAGCCGTCGGCGCCATTCTAGGCCAGGTCATTGGCAGAGACACGAAATCCACACTTATCGGTGCTGGTATCGGTGCTGCCATCGGCGGGCTTACAGGTAATCAGGTCGGTAAATATATGGACCTGCAGGAGCAAGAGTTGCGACATGCAGTTGGAGCTTCCGAATCGGCAAGTATAGAGCGTGAGCAGGATATTTTGAGGGCAACCTTTAAAGAAGAAGCTTATTTTGATTATGACTCAACTCATTTGAAACCAGGGGCATATTCAGAACTGAGAAGGATTGCGGACATTTTAATCAAGTATCCCCATTCCCACATTGAAGTAGCCGGGCACACTGACACCAAAGGTTCGGAAGAGTATAACCAAAGATTATCAGAACGAAGAGCTCAAGTTGTCGCAAACCAATTAATTGACAACGGCGTTTCAGCCCAAAGAATCATGGCCGTGGGTTATGGGGAGTCCCGGCCAATCTCTTCCAATGACGAAATGAATCGTCGCGTAGAAATCATTATTAAGCCGGTAGTGGAAGGCTCTTTTTAACTACATAAAAAACATTTCAGATGGACACTTTGTGGCTGATGTTATGATCAAGCCTATTTTTTAAATACAGATTTATACCAGGCAGTCATTTTTTTTTCAAAATCCTGCTGGTGTGCCCGGGTTGTCATCTGATGATTTCCGCCGTCATGAAGGACCATCTCTTTGGGGGCCTGCATGGCGGCGTAAATGCGTTCTGCATTTTCCACGGGGACCACCTCGTCAGCAGTGCCATGGAAAATCATGACATGGTGCAAGGCCTTTACCTGGTCTGAAAGGTCATACAAAAGGTTTTCCTTGAAAAAATCCAAACAAAGGGCAGGGCGCTTGTTATTGCCTGCCAGGGGAATCCTTGTTATGGTGCGGGTATTCACGGGGGACGCACACAAAACAGCGCCCTGAATACTGACGCCTGCACGTTCAAGATCCTGCCAGGCGCTGATACAGGTGGCACCACCCATACTGGAGCCAAACAGGGCAACCCGGTTTGATGTAACCCCCATGTTAAGAACATGATCCACTGCCGCACAAAAATCCCTTGTACGTTTTTCAAGACTGGTATCCTTAAGGAAATTGCCCTGGCTGTCGCCGCATCCCCTGTGGTCAAAACGCAAAAATGCTATCTTATTTGCAGGCAGAACCTTTGATAAAAGCACCTGTTTTGCAGAGTTTCTGCTGCCTTCAAGACCATGGGAACCCACAACAAGGGGAGGCATCGGCCTTTTGGGAAGGTGAAGGGTGCCTTTCAAGTTGAATCCATCAACTATAAAATTTATTTCTACGATTTTCATCTTGTCTTTATATTCATATCCTTGTATATTTATCGCCTTTTTCAACAATTAATATAATCACAAGATATAGTATAAAATGCCTGTTAAAAAAAGCAAAACCTACGAACTTGACATTATTGACCTTGCCTTCGGGGGAAAGGGTCTGGCTAAACCCGATGGATTTCCGGTGTTTGTGGACCGGTGTATTCCAGGAGACCGGGTTTTTGTAAAGATTTTCAAAAAAAAGAAATCCTGGGCCGAAGGACGGCTCATCAATATTGTCAATCCTTCGCCCCTGCGCCAGGAAGCAAGATGCGAGTATAACCGGTTTTGCGGGGGGTGCAAATGGCAGCAACTGCCTTACGAACGCCAGCTTGAATACAAGAAGCGCCATGTTCTCGAGTCGCTGGCGCACATCGGGCGCTTGAAAGATGTGCGGGTGATGGATGTTGTGCCCTCGGATTATATCTATGAATACCGGAATAAAATGGAGTTTTCCTGCTCTTCCATGCGTTGGCTTCTGCCGGACGAGCTGTCTGATGACACCATTAAAAAGGGCTTTGGCATTGGATTGCATGTGCCCGGCACCTTTGACAAAGTGATTGACATTCATACCTGTCATATTATGCCGGCTCTTGGTAATGAAATTTTAGAAACCATCCGTGGCTTTGTGGCCGAATCCGGTCTTGACGCATATCATCTGCGCAACCACGAGGGCTTTTGGCGTTTTGTCATGCTAAGGCATTCCGTGGCCCGGGACCAGTGGATGGTCAATCTTGTGACCAGTGAAAAAAAGCCTGATATCATAGAAGCTTTAAGCAGGCTGCTTGCGGAAAAATTCAGTCAGATACGCTCCATTGTCAATAATGTTACAGATTCCCGATCAGGGGTCTCCACGGGTAAGGAAGAGATGCTTATTTATGGAGAAGATCATCTGATCGAACAGCTTGGTGAGTATCAGTTTAAAATTTCGGCAAACTCTTTTTTCCAGACAAACACCCGGGCCTGTGAAAAATTGTATACAAAAGTCAGTGAATATGCGGATCTTGACGGATCTCAAACGGTTCTGGATCTGTATTCAGGTACCGGGACCATTCCCATCTGGCTTTCCGGTCAGGCAAAAAAAATATACGGTATTGAAATTGTCCACTCTGCTGTGGTTGACGCACGGGAAAATGTAAGATTGAACGGCATCAATAACTGCACCTTTCTGGAAGGGGACATCAAGGATGTTTTTGGACAGGTCCCCGAAAAGCCGGATGTGATCATCATTGATCCGCCCAGGGTGGGTATGCATAAGGATGTGGTGGGACATGTGCTGGCCAATTCTCCCGGCAAAATCGTCTATGTCTCCTGCAATCCTGCAACCCTTGCCAGGGACCTTGAAATGCTCGCCTCACGTTACGCCGTAGTAGAAGTGACACCTGTGGATATGTTCCCCCATACCTATCATATTGAATCCGTGGCGTTGCTTGTGAGAAAAAGTTAGTGTTTGAACGAAAAGTCACCCATCTGCGGCGTTGCATAAAAATTTCCAATCCTCACATACTTTAGTATGCTCCGGTTGTAAATTTTTATGCGCCTTGCATCTGGGCAACTTTTCGGCCAAACACGGGTTTCCGTTCAGGAACAAGTTAAGGACTTAGGTCCCTGCGCCCATGGATAGAATGGC
>AMWB02144930.1_pt1 | contig 11342 bp, 8 predicted proteins | sample 200311 | NCBI WGS metagenome assembly AMWB02 (sample SAMN02737377, study PRJNA173069) | bioreactor metagenome | biome: anode biofilm in microbial fuel cells | place: USA: California | collected 2010-12-16 | reverse complement strand
TCCAGCCGCAGTACCACCGAATATTGGCAGGAATCCGAGCGATTCCTGAAGCGCGGGCTGAACCGTTGACCGCATGAAAGGAGCCAGCACGAAAATTCCCCAGAAACCGTATATTATGCTCGGAATAGCAGCGAGAATTTCAATCAAAAAACTAACGGTAGTCTTCAGGAATGAATTCGCAATCTCCGTCAGGAATACCGCTACGCCGATACTGACCGGCAGCGCGATAATCAGAGCAAGCAATGAAGATACAACTGTACCGTAAATGAAAGTAAGCGCGCCGTATTCTTCGCGTACCGAATCCCATTTCATTGAAGTTATAAACCCGAACCCAAACTTCTCCCTGGAGACAGCGGAGTCCTTAAACATTTCGTAAAAAATCAGAAGTACGGAGGCTATAATGACAAGAGCGAAAATCAACGTAATATTCTCAAAAAGAATATCCGAAATTTTCCTGCTGCTTTTGATTATTTTCTTATTGTTTTCTATTTCCGTTTCAATATTTATAAAACAAAAATATGGAATATGAAATATAATCTGTATTAAGAAATTGTAAAATCGTATCAAATTATTACAGGATTAGACATAAAGAAGCCGTAATTTCTCAATAAACGGCGTTTTAAATTTGTCTTTGTTTTGCAAAGCGTATTTTGTATAATTTAAATGAACAGTTAAAAACCGTATCTCAGATTATTATATACGCGATTCATTACTATCCGCTGAAATCGAATATTCACGCAATCGGCAGAATGTTTTAAATTTTAAATTTCCATAATTCTTACCGAAAAACGCGAAGGCATGAAAATCATATTGGAATACAAATCGTCAACACTCTTTACAGGCAATTAAACAGAATAGTACTGGAATATTCGCTGATTAATGACGCGAATAAACCTTAAAGAAATCCCATTCATTCAATTAAACGATAGGTATGAAAATACTCGTAACGGGCGGAGCGGGATTCATCGGATCTCACCTCGTTGAAAGACTAGTTGAAGAAGGGCATGCAGTTACCGTTCTCGATATTCTTAAGAACGGCAATAAAGTCCCGGAGGAGACTCTTAGAAACATAAAATTAATCATAGGCGATGTAAGGAATGAGAAAGAAGTGCTTGATGCCGCAAAGGGATGCAGGGTGATATTTCATCTTGCCGCGATGCTGGGCGTTGATGTAATCGCGAAATGCCCTGTGGAAACGATGGATACAGAATATTTCGGATTAAAAAATTCAATAAAAGCGGCTCTTTTAAATTCAGCGGAAAAAATAATTTATTCATCTACGAGCGGTGTATACGGGAGAGAAGCAATAATGCACGCGCTGGTCGAAGATTTTCCCGCGTCACCGAATTCGAGTTACTCAATTGCAAAAAGATTCAGCGAATTATATCTGAAATCGATTTTTCAGGAAACCGGGTTGAACAGTTTCGCACTACGTTTCTTCAATGTTTACGGTCCGCGTCAGGACGATAGAATGGTAATACCGAGATTTATGGAGCAGGCACAAAACAACGAGCCTATGACGGTTTACAAACCGGGCACTCAGACGAGGGATTTTACGTTCGTTGCCGATGTAGTTGAATCGATGATTAGAGTGATGAACATGCTGAGCGGACACGACATTATGAATGTCGCTTATCAGATGGAATACACGATAAAGCATGTCGCGGAAGAGGTAAAGAAACTCATGAACTCGAAATCTGAAGTAAGATTGGTCGAGCCGGCTGACGGAAGATACGACTTTGAGACAGGCCGAAGATTCGGCTCATCGAAAAAAATGGAAAAACTTACAGGCTTCGCTCCGGAGACTACATTCGAAAGCGGCCTGATTCAAACTATAAAATATTTTCAGGAAGAACGGAGTTTATCCGCACAGAACCATTGAAGTCCGGATTAATCCTTCCCTTTCACGACTATGGTTCCTTTACCCGTGAAATTATCGGGTATAAAGGATATGCTTGATACTTTTCCGTTGGAGTATGTGGTCGTATCAATAACCTTCGTCACCTTCATCGTCGAGCAGAGTGTAACGTCCTGATAAACGTTAAAAATGAAACTTCCCTCTGAAATCGATTCGAGTTTTATTCTCGTGCTGAAGCGTGACGCAGCGTTGTTAAGCATGTTAGTTCTTCTATCCGAGATCTTAAGACCGACAATTTCAAAAGTAACAGTTGTCGTGTCGTTAACAGTGTTTACGGAATAGCTATCTTTTGTTTCGGAACTGCTTACCGTATCGTCGCTGCAGGAACAGACGAGAAGCGCGGAAGCGAGGATGAGGAACAGAACGATAATTCTCATATAAGTTTTTAATTTCATACAATATATGCATTTGCACGCTCATAAAACACGTACTTAATGTTTCTTAATTTACAAAGACAGAAAAATTTATTCATTTTAAAAATTCTTTTTTGTATTTAATTTCAAACAACTTAATCACTCATTTATGAAGGAACTTAAAGGAACCAAGACGGAACAGAACCTCCTTGCTGCATTCGCGGGAGAATCGCAGGCAAGAAACAAGTACACGTATTACGCTTCGGCTGCGAAGAAGGAAGGTTACGAACAGATAGCCGCGTTCTTCGAAGAGACAGCGAACAACGAAAAGGAACACGCGAAGATGTGGTTCAAGCAGTTGAACGGCATCGGGACTACGATTGAAAACCTTGAAGCCGCTGCGGGCGGTGAGTATTACGAATGGACGGAAATGTATCCGTCGTTCGCGAAGACGGCGAAGGAAGAAGGTTTTGACGCCATCGCGAGATTATTCGAACGCGTCGCGGAAATTGAAAAGAAGCACGAGGAAAGATATAAAACGCTTCTGAAGAACATCAAGGATGAAAAAGTTTTCAAGCGCGGCGAAAGCACAATTTGGATTTGCAGGAACTGCGGACACATACACGTTGGAAACGAGCCTCCGAAGGCATGCCCCGCTTGCTGGCATCCTCAGTCATACTTTGAGATTTACAACAAGAATTATTAATTTTTACGCCTGCAGCCTCGCGGCTGCAGGCTATTCTTCATTCCTTGTTGTTAATGTCTTCCCGAACGAACTTTTCGTAAAGCCCCTTGTATTTGTTCATTTCCTTTTTCAGGCTGTAAACCCGAAATATGTAAATCAATAGAACCAGAGGTCCCAGAACGCAGAATAACATCACGTTGACGAATTCATACGACGTTCCCGTAAGGTCAGCGGCAGTATGAAGGGCTTTTACGCAAAGTCCGAATATTTTATTTATGATTTCCATTAATATCCGAATATTTGTTCCAGAGTAAGGGTCTCAACATTTCCGAACTTCTGAAGAAGTTCGAAATCCAGTTTGCTCCTGTCGCCTATCAGGAGATAGACATACTTCTTTCCTTTTACATTGCTCTCGTTAAATTTCCTAACATCGTCAAGCGTGAATCCCGGCACCTTGCCGTAAATATCCTTTCTAATGTCATAATCAATTCCCTGATTCCTGTTAGCGAGAAATGTTCTTAGAATTCCGCTTCGCGTTATCCTCTCGGTCTGTATGTTTTTCAAAACCCCCTCTTTGGCGGAATTAAAGTTCACTTCGGTAAGAGGAATGCGGTTAAGGAGTTCCGTGAATCCGTTCATCGCCTCGCCGAGTTTATCCGACTGCGTACCAATGTAAGAGATTATGTAATGATGCTTGTCCGCCTTGTCGGGCACCGTATAAACAGAATTAACCGAATAAGCAAGCGCTTTTGCTTCACGCAGGTCCTGAAAAACAATTGACGACATCCCGCTGCCGAAATATTCGTTGTACATTTTAATAATCGGGATGTTTGCCGCCGTAAACATTTCATTTCTGTTTATGAACATAATTTCAACCTGCTTCATCCTGTAATCGACAAAGTAAATTTTATTCTCTTCCGTCGGTAATTCCTCAAATTTCTTGTTTTTTGGAATTTCTCTCGGCATGTCCTTAGTTCTGTAAAAATTCCTTATTGCGTTTTCGAGTTTATCACCGCTGTCGGGACCGTAATACGTTATAGAATGATAGTAATTCCGGAGCGAATGAATAATATCCGTCAGGTCCGACGGATTCAAGTTTTGAAGTTCATTCTCCGAAAGAATATTCGTGAACGGAGATTCGGGACCGTACATGCCGTAATTCAAAAGGGCAGAACGCAGAATAGTATTCTTCGACAGTTTAGCGTTTGCCCTGCTTTTAAGCATATCCGCGACGAGATTTTCATACGCCTTCGCATCAGGATGAACATCATACAGCAGTTCCATCAGCAAAGCAAGCGCGGGTTTAAAATAATCATTCAAACCTGAGAGAGTTATCGTAATTCTGTCTCCGTTTTGCGACGCGTTGTAAGAACAACCGAGCCTGAAAAACTCGAGACTTATATCGGCGGATGTTTTGTCCTTGGTGCCGAGAAGTTTCAGATAATTCAGAGCAGTAGATATTCTCTTATCCGCGTTGTTTCCGAATTCGTATATGAACGATAGTTCGAATAAATCGTTCTCTGTGTTCTTCAGCGAGTAAAGCGGAACCATAGGCTTAACGATTGATTCGCTGATTTCCTTTTTGAAATCCAGGAATTTCGGCTGCATGTCTTCTACCTGTTCCGCTGTTATTTTTTTTAGAAACCCGGATTCCGAATCGCGGTTTACCTGAACGGGAGTGATTTCAGGTTTTATTATTTTCTGAACGCCCTTATCTTCTCCCGTCCTCTTATAAACGACAACGTAATTATTCCCGAAATACTTGTTCGCGAAATTCACGATATCGCTCTTTGTTATCTTCGAATACCTGTCGGCGTTGCCGATGTACTTATCCCACGGAATATCCGTCGTGAACGACTTTACGAACGCGCTCACTCTCGAATTGTTGTTCTGATATATTCTCGTCAGGGTCGATTTGTAATTGTTTACAACCGCTTCAGTGTACCAATCCGGAAACTCCCCTTTCTTAACAACTTCAATTTGGGAAAGAAGAAGGTCTCTAAGTTCCTCGAGAGACTGCCCTTCTCTCGGGCTGCCTGACAGAATAAACGTGGAATAATCCTTCATTCCGTCGACGCTCGCCGAGGCGTTCAACGCTTTCTGCTGCCTCATTATATTAAGGTCGATGAGTCCGGCCGAGCCGTTATACAATATCGCGGCGGTCATGTTCAGTAAATCCATTTCATCCGTTGAAGCCGACGGGAATCTGAATCCGATAAAAAGGTTCTCTGATTCCGGCGAATACACTGTTTTCTCAATCGGAGAGGTTATAGGGTCTTCTACAGGCGGAATAAATACGGGCACGTCCTTCGGCAGCATTTTTCCGAATGCGCCGTCTATCATTTCGATTGCCTTGTCGGGGTCGAAATCACCGGCGAGCATAATCGCCATGTTGTTCGGAACGTAATATGTTTTGTAATAATCAATAACCTTTTTCAATGAAGGATTCTTAAGGTGTTCGACAGTACCGATTGTAGTCTGCGTTCCGTAAGAGTGCTTCTGAAAAAGACCCGCGTAAAGATTTTCGAATGCCTTTGAAAAACCGTTATCCATCGAGCGGTTCTTTTCTTCATAAACTACTTCCAGTTCAGTGTGGAAAAGGCGCATTATCGGCTGGCGGAACCTTTCCGATTCGATTTCCAGCCACTTCGTGAACTGATTGGAAGGTATTTCGTTAACGTAAACCGTCTGCTCGGACGAAGTGTAAGCGTTAGTGCCCGTCGCGCCGATTGACGACAGCATCTTGTCGTACTCGTTCGGTATCGCGTATCCCGAAGCAATGTATGAAACCGAATCAATCTTGTGATATATCATTTTTCTTTCGTCCGGGTCGGTGGCGGACCTGTGCTGTTCATACAAATCGATTATTTCATTTATCAGTTTGCCTTCCGTTCCGAAATCCTTCGAGCCGAATATATCGGTTCCCTTGAAAAGCATGTGCTCAAGATAGTGCGCGAGACCCGTCGCGTCCGCGGGATCGTTCTTGCTTCCCGCTTTTACCGCTATGCGCGTCGCGATGCGCGGTTCGTCCCTGTTGACTGATAAGTAAACCGTCAGTCCGTTATCGAGATTGTATATTCTCGTTCCAAGCGGATCGTTATCGTATGTCCTGTACTCATATTTTTTCTGGGCATCCGAAATGCCGCTCATCAGAATAATCATTAGAATTGTGGTTAAGATTTTAATCGCAGTATTCATTTTGTTTAATTAGTTTACGTTTAGTATATACCCCTTCAGATATTTTGTTTCGGGCATTTGCGGAAGCAGCGGATGGTCGTATGAGCAGTTCGCGAAGTCTATAATCTGTATTCTTCGTCCCGAAAGGTCGCCTGCTTTTACCAGAATTTCCTCAAATTGTTTTTCGGATATATGATGCGAGCAACTGTATGTGAAAAGATACGAATTCCTGTGAAGCAGTTTCATAGCCTTATAATTCAGTTCCGTATAACCCTTCACAGCCGAAGGGACGTTCTTTCTCGACTTAGTGAATGAAGGGGGATCAAGAACGATAAGGTTGAACTTGTCTTTCGTCTGAAACACCCTGTCAAAATAATCGAACACGTCGCAGCATTCGAATTTAACCGAACCGAATCCGTTCGATGCAGCGTTCTTCCCAGCGGTCAATATTGAATGCTCCGACGAGTCTATACCCGTAACATCCCTGCAACCCGCATACGCCGCGTTCAGCGAAAAGCCGCCCTCGTTGCAGAACAGGTCAAGCACTCTCGAATTCTCCGAAACATAATTTCTGATTTTCATCCTGTTAAAAGCCTGGTCGAGATAGAAGCCTGTCTTCTGGCCTTTCAGTAAATCTATGTTGTATTTAATCGAATCAATTTCCACTTCAGAGGATGATTCGGTCCCGAACAGCATCCCTTCCCTTTTATCGAGTCCTTCGAGTGTACGCAGTTCATTATCGTTCTTTTCCGCAATTGACACGGCTCCCAATTCCTTTAGTATCTCGCATACGTCGTCCCTGAACAACTCCATTCCTTTTGAGAATATCTGAAGCGAATACTTATCGCCGTATCTATCGATAATAAGACCGGGCAGGAAATCCGATTCGCTGTTGCATAGCCTGAATGATTTTCTTTCAGGATAAATCTTCAGTCGTCTCTGCTCGGCGGTCTTTATCCTCTTTTTAAAAAATTCCCTGTCAATATTCTCTTCGCCTCCTGTAAGAAACCTGACGGCTATCAGCGAGTGCTTGTTGTAAAATCCTTTGCCGAGAAACGCGTTTCTGTTTGAGTACAATTCGGCGACGCCGCCGTCAATTATTTCGCCCTCGACGTTTTCAATCTCGTTCGAGAAAATCCATTGATGACCAATTTTAAGACGCCGTTCTTCGTTCTTCTTTAAAAATATTTTCATATCAATAATTTATTAATTCCTTTTCGAGCGGTATTGTATCGATATCCAGCATGCACCTGAAGTGTTTCTTCGGGCAATCGGACCGGCCGATATGGGTGCAGGGCCTGCATTCAAGATTATTGTTTTCCATCACGACAGTAGTATTGAGTTGCGGATAGAAGCCGAATTCCTTCACCGTGCTACCGAAGAACACGAACGCTTTTTTCCCGAGAGTTTCCGCCAGATGCAGCACGCCGCTGTCGTTGCAAATAACCAGTTCAGCGTTCCTTATGAGACCCGCGAGTTCCTTCAATCCGGTCTTGCCGCAGAGGTTTACTGCATCACAAAGATTCTTTTCGAGATACGAACATACATCAACATCCGTTTCATTCGAGTCACCGGTAAGAACGATTGTCGTCTTTACATTCCTGACGAGGTTCAGCAGCCTGTCCGCCGGATATCTTTTCGTGAAATGTTTTGACGACGGCGAAACAAGAATGTACCTTCCGTTTATACGGCTATCACCTGATAATAGTCCCGGGGTTCCCGTGTATTCATCCGACGCGTCGTTGTCGTATTCTTTCAAGGCGTTCAGGTATCTTCTGTAAACCGGAGCGTAATCTTTAAGAAGGTTAACCTTGAAAGCAGCGAGGACTATCTTTTTTACCGAGTCTTTCTTCACCCTTATTACGCGGGTTCCCGCCGATGACAGCATTTTCAATGTTCTCTGATTTCTGTGCAGGTCAAAAATGACATCGAAGCCGTAACCTGCAATTGCCTTCCTGCTTTCCGCGTTGTAGATTAAAATCTTATCGATACCGGGATGCATTTCCGCGGCCTCCGCATACTGTTCTTTCGTAAGGAAAACAAGTTCGGAGCCGGGATAAAGTCTTTTGATTTCGTTCACGAAGGGATACGTTAAAATAATATCTCCGAGCGATGACAAACGTACCGCCAATATTTTCAGTTTCTCCGGCAAATTATCGGATGCTGTTATCGAAAAGCGCGGGTTGTTCAACATCTTTTTTAATGCTCACGCTGATTACCTGATGAAAAAGTTTCCTGACTTCTATCGTATTTGACAGTTCTCTGATAAAATCAAATCCGTATTTGTTCAGGTAATATGTTATGTTGAAATATCTTTCCTGAAGCGTCTCCTGCGGATAAACGCTTTCCAGAACAGAAGCGAGCCTTTTTCCTGTAGTATCGTTCTGTTTCATTTGCGAGTCCACGAATTTCGGTTTCAGGAATCCGATATTCTCGATGAACTTTTCGTACCTGTTCTTCAGCGCTTGAACAAGATTCCTGTCTATCTTATCAAGTTCAATACCGTATGTATAAATCAGCGCGTTCAGTTCGTCGGTAAAATTCGCAAATATTTCATCCACGTTAATTTCGTTGACCTTGCCTAAAAGTTTTTTCGAAACAATCTCCTCATCGAAGAGTTCGTCAAAACTTATGTCATACTTTTCAAGAAAACTCTCTACCCTGCTTTCAAGCAGCGTAACGGATGTTCTGGGGAAAATTACGGGCATCTTCAAACCGTAAAATTCATACACTTCTCTGAACTGACCGAAATAAGCCACTTCCGACGGTCCGCCTATATACGCGATTGTCGGAAGGAGGTAATCCTGGCATATCGGGCGGAGAATTACGTTCGGGCTGAAATTTTCCGGATTCGAAACAAGAAGATTGAACAACTCCTCCTTTTCAAATTTCTGGCGTGTATTTCTCAGAGAGAATTTGTCGTCTTTCATCTCGATGAGATGCCTGTTGTCGTTATATGTATAAAACAGATTAATGGAGCGCGGTTTTACCTGCGGCTCGTATTTAAGTTCCATCTCCGCGGATTTGTTGACTACAAGTTCGCAGGTAGCGGGAAAAGTGTTCAATTCCTTTTCGAAAACAGGCGTCATTATTTTCTTGATTTCTCTATCAGTCGGGTTGCAGAAAATAAGACCTGTATCTCCGAGAATGTAATTGAAGAATCTCGCAAAAGCGGTAACGAGGTCAATTCCCTCCTTGTACGAACGGTTTATCAAATAAAACAACTGTTCGGTGAATTCCGTCTGAACGAGATTGTCTTTCAGGGTTTGCGTGAAAGTATTTATGTATTCGTCGAGAACAATCTTCCCTGTCGGTGTGAGGTATCTCTCCTTTTCGATTCCTTTCTGCAGATAACTTATATTGACAGGATGACCTTCCTTATTTAAAATATTGATGTTGTTGATTTCCTGAAAATCGTGGTCGTCGGCCTCGAGCCAGAATACGGGAACAAACTTGAACTCAGGGTATTTCAGCGAAAGGCTTTTGGATAAATCGACTGCGTTAAGCGCCTTGATAATCGTATAGAGATTGCCCGTCAGCATCCCTATCTGCTGCCCCGTTACCACGGCAAAAGTATCGGGCTCTTTAAGGAATTCGATATTAAGAAAAGCCGACTCACCCGAATTAAAAAACTTGTTCTGGGTCTTAAGTAATTCACATACTTCAATTCTGCTTATAGCGCTGTTGTTATACGATTCTTTCTTCGAGGTTATGGAATTGAATATGCCCTCATTATCGAACGGGAATTCGTAAAACGCCCTTACCTTATCAAAATGATGAACGTAATCTATGTACAAGCCGTTGTAACCGGGAAGGCTTGCATACGGTATGTTCATTTTAATTTGCATTATATTTTGCCTTTGAATATATTAAATTATAACAAAGAATTTAGCAAATATTACATTAATTTGTTATGTTTTAATTCGGTGTTCTAAGAGAGTTGCAGCTTCAGGGCTTTTACATCTCGAGACAATCACTTTCAGTTTACAGGATCATTTACAAATTTAAAAATTTAAATAATGAAACATTTATTAATAGGAATTTTATTTTCCTTCTTTGCTCTTAGTTCAGTGTTTGCGGATTATAACACGCCGGGAACGGGAAAGAGTTGGACACTCGACAGTCTCGTGGCATTCTCAGGCGGTTCGGTCACCTTCAGTTCGGGCTCATATTTTCTTAACGACGATACCCTGACGATTTCCAGGAACGATACTTTGAAGATTTTCACTAACGCGATCTTCAAATTCCCGAACCTAGGATTGCTTTACGTCAAGGGAACTCTCCTTATCAATCCGCCCGATTCGGTGAAGTTCACCGCGGCTGACACGACGCAAAAGTACAAGGGCATAGTACTGGATTCCGCTTATTCGACGTCTTTGAAAAAACTTATATTCGAACACGCTAACAGCATAAGAATACTCGATTGCAGTCCGTTAATTGACAACTGCAAGATAAGGAACAACTCTTATTATGCATCGGGAATGCAGAGCGGTTCAATTTCACTTTTCAGGTCTAATGCCGTAATAACTAACTGCCTCATTACGCGAAGCGTAAGAGCGGCAATAGTCGGAGGCGCCAACATATCGAACTCCCCTACCATTATGTACAACACGCTGATTGACAACAACACGTCGAATTATAACACCGCGCAGATAAATCTCGGCGCGGGAGGCACATCGCCGATAATAATAAGCAACAACTACATACTGAAGTCGTCGACAAATTCAGGCGCCATCGCGTTTCTTCCTGTAGGAACGATATCATCACTCATAATAGAGAACAACGTTATTAAGAATAACCGATACGGAATCGCATTGCTCGCGGGCGGAATCAACGCCTACATAAACAATAACGTGATAGACAGCAACAACACGCAGGGCAATCCTGCTCTCGGCGGCAGCGGTCTCAACTTTGCGGGCGCGTGGTCGACATCCTCCGTAATAATTACACGGAATAAAATCAGATGGAATCTCTGGGGCATTACAATTCAGAACACATCGAAGCCGAATATAGGTAACCTCGGAAACTCCGACACGACCGATGTAGGAATGAATTTGATTTACGGAAACGGTAACAGCGGAAAAATATACGACGTGTATAATAACACTCCCGACTCGATAAAAGCCGAGAACAACTTTTGGAATACTACAAACCTTGATTCAATCGAGGCGCATATATTCCATAAAGTTGACAGCACGACGCTCGGAGT
>AMWB02063265.1_pt1 | contig 11343 bp, 9 predicted proteins | sample 200311 | NCBI WGS metagenome assembly AMWB02 (sample SAMN02737377, study PRJNA173069) | bioreactor metagenome | biome: anode biofilm in microbial fuel cells | place: USA: California | collected 2010-12-16 | reverse complement strand
ATCCACGAATTCCGGGCCGAGGACGGCAGTATTACCGCCAAGGTCGGGGATCGGGTGGAAGTGATGGTTGAGTGGTGGGATGACGAGGACGAGCGCGTCATCCTATCCAAGGAAAAAGCGGCCAACATCAAGGTCTGGGAAAATATCAAGAAGTGCCATGACGAGGATGGCACCATCCGCGGCGCCATCACCAGCCGGGTCAAGGGCGGCTTCTCCGTAGACATCGGCGTGCCGGCGTTCCTGCCGGGGTCGCAGGCGGACCTGCGTCCCATCCGCAACCTGGACGACATGGTGGGCAAGACGTACGACTTCAAGATTCTGAAATACAACCGCAAACGCAGCAACATCGTGCTTTCGCGCCGGGTGCTGCTGGAGAAGGAACGCGAGAGCAAGCGCGCGGCGACACTGTCTTCGATCCACGAGGGCAAGGTGCTTCCGGGCATCATCAAAAACATCACCGAATACGGCGTGTTCGTGGACCTCGGCGGTGTCGACGGGCTGCTGCACATTACGGACATTTCCTGGGGCCGGGTCAAGCATCCGTCCGACCTGTTCAAGATCGGCGATCAGATCAATGTCAAGGTGCTCAATCTAGACCTCGAAAAGGAGCGGGTTTCGCTCGGCATGAAACAGCTGCAGGCCGATCCCTGGACCGTCGCGGCCCAGCGCTATCCGGTTGGCATGCGGGTGACCGGGCGGGTGGTCAGCCTGACCGACTACGGCGCCTTCGTGGAACTGGAGGAAGGCATCGAGGGTCTGATCCATGTCTCGGAGATGTCCTGGACCCGCAAGGTCCGGCATCCGTCCAAGGTGGTCTCGGTCGGCGAGGAGGTTGATGCGGTCGTGTTGGACATCAAGCCCGAGGCCCGGCGGATTTCCCTGGGCATGAAACAGGTGGCGCCCAATCCTTGGGATGTGATCGCAGAGAAATACCCTGTCGGAACCACGATCGAAGGCAAGATCAAGAACATCACCGATTTCGGCATTTTCATCGGCATCGATGAGGGCATCGACGGCCTCGTGCATATTTCCGACCTCTCCTGGACCAAGCGCGTCAAGCATCCCTCCGAGATCTACAAGAAGGGGGATGTGGTGCAGGCCATCGTCCTGGACATCGAGAAAGATAACGAGCGCTTCTCGCTCGGCGTCAAACAGCTCCAAGAAGACCCCTGGAAGACGGTGGCCGCCCGCTATCGGGTCGGCACCGAGATCACCGGCACCATCACCAACGTGACCGACTTCGGCGTGTTCGTGGAACTGGAGGAGGGCATCGAGGGCCTCGTCCACGTGTCCGAGATCAGCAAGGAAAAGATCAAGACGCCGGTGGGGAAATACAACATCGGCGAGATGATCACCGCCAAGGTGATGACCATCAACAGCGACGAACGCCGCATCGGCTTGTCGATCAAACGGTTGGAAGTTGACCGCGAGCAGAGCATACTCAGCGAGTACGTGAGCAGCATGGGTCAGGCGCCTACCACCACCTTCGGCGAGCTGCTGCGGGAGAATCTGCAGGAGAAGTTGAAAGAAGAATAGGGGCCGCTCGGTTGAATCGGCCTATTTGATGGACCGCTCGATTCCATTGCATTCAGAACCCCGCTTTTCCGAGCGGGGTTTTTTTTCGGGTTTTTCCCTAACGGCAGCGAAAGACTTCCCAAACAGCCATATGAAAGGCGTCGCGAACCCGTTCTGGTTCGGATGGTCGAATCATTCCGCATCCCTGGATTTGAATTGAAATCCCCTGCGGGTTGGCGTCCGTCTTTGTTCTAAAATCTTTCAAGTACCTTCGAAATTACGCCTCTATTTCAGACAGATAAATTATTGTATTTTTCATGGTTGAAACCAGCGAAAATTGGCTTTGATAAATCCCCGCCCGCGGCGGTGTGTGCCGCTAAAAAATAGCCCAGGTTGTTTCCATCGCCAACTCCTCACGTCTCATCAAAAAATAGTTTGACATAAGTTTGCTTAAAGCATATCGAAATTCGCTATGAGAACACCTGAAGAGAATGCCCGAGAAATTTGCACCGCTATCGGGCAGCGGATCCGATTAATCCGCAAAAAAAGGAAACTTACCCTCGATCAGCTTGCCGCGAAGACCGGCTTTGCCAAGAGTTACCTCAGCCAGATTGAAAATCTCAAGCGAGAGCCACCGATCAGTACTCTCACCAAAATTGCGTTTATTCTGGAAATCGACGTCTTTTTCCTGCTCACCGGTGAGACTCGGCAGAGCGACCAGCAGGGCATTGCGATTGTGAGGCCAACGGAAAGAAATGTGGTCGCCAGGGCTTTTGGAACAATCGGCTATGTTTACGAATCAATCTGCCATAAAAGAGTCGACCGCCTGATGGATGCTTATATCGTAACGACAGGCTTCGAATTCCCACCTGAACCGCTCACTCATGAAGGACAGGAACTGGTTTTCGTGCTCGAGGGTCGGCAGGAATTGTTTTACAACGGCAAGGTGTATGAAGTCAGCGCAGGTGATTGCATTTATTTGGATTCCACAAAGCCGCACTATTCGAGAAGCATCGGGGATCGGCCGGGCAAGGTGCTGGTTGTTTTCACCTCCAAGAGATAGTGCCGGTCACTTAGAGCCGCTTTTAAAAGGCTCAGGAGCTCAACGCCATGAACAAAACCACTCGATTTAAAAAATTGATTCTGGATGATGAAATACTGGTGCTCCCGGGCGCCTACGACGCCCTTTCGGCCAAGATCGTTGAACAAGCCGGATTCAAGGCTGTAACACTGGGGGGATATCCTGCCTCAGCGTCACTATTGGCAAAGCCCGATGTATCGCTCCTCACACTTACCGAGATGGTGGATCACCTCCGACATATCGTGGAAGCAGTCGATATACCGGTTTTCGGAGATGGCGACACCGGGCACGGCAATGTCACCAATGTGGCACGGACCATCCGGCTTTTTGAAAATGCAGGCGTTGCCGGGCTTTTTATCGAAGACCAAGTGTTCCCGAAGCGCTGCGGTCACATGGAAGGGAAACAAGTTATTCTGGCCGAGGAAATGTGCGCCAAAATTAAGGCGGCCGTCGATGCCAGAAGGGATCCGGATCTCGTGATCATGGCGCGCACCGACGCTTTGGCCGTCTATGGAATGGATGCCGCTATTGATAGGGGCAACCAGTACCGGGAAGCCGGGGCAGACTTGATATTTATCGAGGCGCCGCAGTCGGTCGAGGACATGCGCAGAATAACCAAAGAAGTAAACGCTCCCTTATTGGCAAATATGGTTGAAGGCGGCAAAACGCCGATCCTTTCAGCGAAGGAGCTTCAGGCCATCGGGTACAGCGTTGTGGCGTTCCCTCTTTCGACCCTGTACGCGGCTGCGTGGGCACTGAGAGAGGTTATGACAAGACTGGCACGCGAAGGCAGCACGAGAACCGGCCAAGACCACATGATTGCATTTGAAAATTTTAACAGCTTGGTGGGTCTTGACGCAATAAGGAAGAACGAAACGTTTTATTACAAGAATCTATTCGAGTCCCTTCAGATACAGAACAAGTGAAAAATGAGAGGTTTCCAATGAGCGCTATCACCGAACAGGACACCATGGTCGGTGGGGGATTCGGGACAACAGCAGCTGCGAAAGAAGGGTTGGCACCCCCCGAAAAGTCCATCCTGCAATGGGTCATCACAAACCTCGGAAGACTGGGGTGCATCCTGTTTCTCGCAGTCGCCGTGATCATAACCTTCGAAGTGGTCATGCGCTTTGTCTTTAGCAAACCTACCATGTGGGCCACAGAGATCAGCAGTCTTCTGACGATCATCGCTTCCTTTCTGCTATTTGCCTACACCCTTCAGGAAAAAGGCCATACCCGAGTTGACTTCATCACGGCCATGCTTTCAAAAAAGTCGACCTATTTTCTGGAGCTGTTCACTACTCTGCTGGGTCTTCTCTACTGCGGTGTTCTCGTGTGGTATGGGATCAAGATGATTCAAAGTTCCCTGCTCTTGGAGGAAGTCTCGCAGACCTTACAGATACCGCTTTGGATCCCGCAGATCTTTGTACCGATCGGCGGCGGTTTAATGTTTCTCCAACTCCTCAAATTTCTAAAAAATGATCTCTGCAAACCCGGCACCGGCCATGTCTCGTTCGAACCCGGCCTAAGAGATGCTCATCCGCGATCTTTGGCGGTCATGGCCATATTCTGCACAGCTCTCATCACCAGCTGCGTGCTTCTCACATACAACCCGAAACTGGGACTTCTGTTGCTCTTCTTTTCCCTCCTCTTCAACGGAATGCCTGTGTCCTACGCCATGGGACTTTTCGGTGTCTTTGGAATGTACGTCCTCCTCGGAGGATCAAAGGCGCTCATCCATGTTCCTCTCACGGCCTATGCATCTTCGGATAGCCTGATCATCATTGCCTTCCCGCTCTTCCTACTGTCTGGAACCATATTGCAGGCAGGAAACATCGGCCCCAGGATATTTCATTTTGCAAACACCCTGGTGCGGCACCTTCCGGGGGGTATGGGCATAGCGGCTATTGTCTTCTGCGCGATCTTTGCCGCCATGACGGGTTCAAGCGTTGCGGTAGCAGCCGCTGTAAGCGTCATCGCCATGCCCGAGATGCTTAAGCGGGGTTATAGCCGAAAAACTACTATCGGCCTGCTGGCCGCCGGTGGGACCCTCGGGATCCTCTTTCCACCCAGCCTTGCCCTGATCATGTATTCGGCGCTCACGTTCGAATCCCTTGGCAAGCTCTTCCTCGGCGCCCTCATACCGGGGGTTGTCCTGACCCTAATGTTCATTGCTTACATGGTGTACGTCGGGATGACGGATAGAAGCATCCAACGAGATGAACGCGCCAGTCTCTCTGAGATTTTTCAGGCCTTTCGAGACGGCTTGGGCGGATTGGTGGTCCTGGTGATCATCACGGGCGGCATCTATTCGGGGTTATTTACACCGACTGAAGCCGGGGCCGTGGCCGTGCTCTACAGTATTTTCCTGTGCACGGTCTGGTACCGCACTTTGAGCCCGGCAGCGCTGTTTAGCGCTATGATGAAAGCTGGCAAAATCGCATCCATGATCATCCTCATTATCATCGGGGCCAATATCACCGGCAACCTGATCACAATGACCCAAGTGACCCAGCAGCTCCTCGGGCTGGTGAATTCCCTGGCCGTCCCGAGCTGGGTGTACATGGTGATTATCGTAATATTCCTGATCATACTGGGCGGCCCTCTGGAAGCCGTTTCCATAATGGTTATCACCGTACCCATCCTCTACCCAATCGTCACAGCGCTCGGTTTCAACGGAACCTGGTTCGGGATCATTCAGGCCGTGGTCGGTGAATTGGCCCTGATTTCTCCCCCGGAGGGAATCAATCTCTTCATTCTCCAGGAAATTGGGAAAGCTTCGGCAGCCGAGGTCTCCCGGGGAGTGGTGCCTTTTTTGATTATCATGGCGCTGTTCCTGGCGTTGCTCTGTGCATTTCCGGCGCTGGCTATATGGCTTCCGGCCCAGTTGGGGCTGGCATAGCATTAGTGTTTTGAGGAGTCACGCACCCACCACCCTAAAGAGCAGGAGGCAATTTATGAAAACGGGGGTTATTTCGGCGGTTCTCTTGGCGGCAGTCGCATTTTGTTGCATTCCACCTTCCGACGGGCATTCGGCTCCGGTGACGATACGTTTCAGTTCGGGCGCACCGGAAAACCATTTTCTCACCCAGCAGTACATCGAGTGGGCCAACCTGGTTGAAAAAAACTCCAAGGGAGAACTTAAAGTTCAAGTGTACCACTCCGCCCAACTTTTCAAAGACAACGAAGTGGTCAAAGCCGTGCAGACCGAGGCTCTGGAATCGGGATGTGGGTTCACCATGTACTTAGAAAACCAGCTCGTTCCGGCCATGAAGGTCTACCAGATGCCCTTTCTGTTCCAGAGCATGGATGAGACTTGGAAGGTTTACAGCTCGGAGCTTGGCGCTTCCTGGAAACAAACTGCGGAAAAGAAGGGGGTCAAACTCCTCGCTCTGGTCGCCATGCCAGGCCCCGAAGACCACATCATTTTAACCACCAAGGCTGTCAAGGTTCCGGCAGACCTGAGCGGGCAACTTATTCGGGGAGCAAGCCCCGAGCACGCCTTGGCCATCAAAAAATGGGGTGCTGGGCCTTCCTTTCTGACCGGTGCGGAGGTTTATCTAGGACTCCAGCGCAATACGATCAATGGGGCGATAAATTCGATAGCTACTTACGTAGACAGAAAACTGTACGAAGTTGCGCCGTATGTTGTTCGCGTGCCGCTTTCCGTGGTGCATACTTTTATCATCATGAACAAGGGGGCCTTTGATAAGCTTACTCCCAGCCAGCAGAAAGCCATCCTGCAGGCCAGTGAAGCCGTTGAGGGCAAAACCATACAGGTTGGCAAAGCAACGCTGCAGAGGGATGTCGAGGAAGCGGGGAAAAAAGCGAAAATTTATTCTCCCACCGGGGCGGAGCTGGCCCTTTGGAAGGAAGGCATGCCAGAGCTTTGGGATGAAATCGCAAAAGATAAGCCTGAAGTGGTTGATGCTCTAAAGAAAGTCAAAGGTATGCTCCAACGGTAACTGAATTTCCCAAATCCTTGGTAACAGGCGCGGGGCGTGAGTCGCCGTGCCTGTTCTGCTTTTTCCATACAGGCCTTCTGCCCGGTGCAGCGCCTAAACATCAGGCTTTCCTAACCCAAAAAAGATTTCACATCACCATCCAGCAACGGGGCGGTCATTATTTTTTTGCGAGGATGAACAGACGACGGAAGGCCAACAACACGGTGCCGTCGGCTCGCGGCGGGTAATGAGGGCCCAGCGCCTTCGAGTAAGCGGCTATGAATTCGGGTCGGTCGCTCGGTCGCAGGGCCTCAAGGTAGGGACGCAGACTGGTTCCCATTGCCCATTGGACGACCGGGTCTTTTCCGCGTAGGACATGCAGATATTGCGTTATCCATATTTCAATTGCGGAGGCACGCCCAGACAACAGATCGTAGTAGGCGGCGGGTTTGAGAAGGGGCGGCGCGCTCGTCACTCCGGATAGCTGCCGGGACCAAGGGCCCGACGAAGCGACGATCGACTGAAGAGCGCGTACCGGCTCATTGTGCATGGCCGGCATCTGGACCGCCAGAATCCCTTCAGGGGCGAGGCAGGTGAGCAATCGTGGGAACAGGGATGCATGGTCGGGCAACCACTGTAGCGCAGCGTTGCTGAAGACCACGTCCACGGGTTCCGGCGGCGACCACGTCTTAATATCGGCGAGTTGGGTCGTAAAGCCTTCTGAACTCGCCTTTGCGAGCATCGCCGGGGAACTGTCCACCCCAACCAATTCCGCCTCGGGGAATCGGGCCGCAAGGACGGGAAGAGCGCTGCCCGTTCCACACCCGAGGTCGACCACACGCCTCGGGCCGGCGTGATCCATTCGAGCAACAAGGTCTACAGCAGGGCGCAGCCGCTCGTCGGCAAAACGCAGATATTGCTGCGGGTTCCAATCTGATGTGGAGCTGATAATCGGTCCTCCTAAATTATCTTCAAGGGCTTAATCGCCAAACGGCCTTTATATTGCATTCACAGCCAAAACCGCAGAGTCATCGGCCGGCGGCGGTAAGCAGCGCTTCCTCAACAAATCGCGCGATGGCTTCGAGCAGCACTTCCCGAGGGAAGGCATTGCGCGTGACGAAAGCGCCGGCCAGCGTCGGGTGTTCCCTGTTGAAAGGCATGGCGACCGCCCAGTGATCGGCATTGAGGTATCCTAAGAGCGCTCCACCCGGAACGAGGGCGTCATGGAACACGACCTGGCTGTCGTTGCGCGGGTCCACCAGTGCCAGTTGGTCGTAGCTCGGACGCAAAATCAGGGAAATGTTTTCTCGTTCTGCAAACGCGGCGAGGGAGTAGAACCTCACGGAGGCCGGAGGCGGGTTGGCGGCAAGCCAGGCCAAGCGCTCCGAGCGGCGCAGGCTTTGAAAGGCTTTCCCCGCACCGGGGGGGCATTTGCCGGCGAAGAGTTCATCGGCCAGGTATTCCAGGAGTCGTGGAACGTCCTCGGCGATTGGCGTCCCGCTCACGACGCCGGCCAGGGTGACCACGGCGGCAGTGCGCTCGGCAAGGTCGGGGTAACGACCCAATGCTTCCAGGACGTCGGACGCTCCCTTAGAGTACCCGATGAAGACGAGCTTCTCGTCCGCCGACCATGCCATGCGAGCAACGGCGTCACGTATCTGCTCGGCGTTGTGAGCGCTGCCGGCCAGGCCGCCGACCATCACCAGATCGGTTTTGAACCCGCAGGCCTCCACGTGCGGCCGGGCGTCCGAAAAGGGCTTGATGAAGCCCGAGACGCACTCCTCCATCAGGCCGGGGACGATGACGAGCCTGAGGGGCAGCCGTGGGCTTCCCATATGGACGGGCTTGCTCGTTGCACCGGGCTCGATGTTCAGGCGGTGCAGCGCCTGGTTGCAGGGGCGGTCATCCGGAAAGAGGGCGCCGCGATCCTGCTGGATGGTGCAGAATATTTCTCTGAAGCGCGCCCGTTCATCGGATATGCCGGCGTAACTTATGGGGACCAAGGTTGAAGGTGGCGTCTGGATATCGTATTGGAGCATTGGAGTGGGCGTGCAACCGGCCGAAAGAAGAGAAAACAAGGCCGATGTCAAGCCGATGGATAAGGACCGCGTTAACCCCTGGTGGCAACAGAGATGGAGGATTATTTTTATTGAAAGGCGCTGGAAAAAAAAGCGACCTTTGAATGTGCGCATTGCAGGTGCTCCTTATGAGAAAAGAGAAAGCTGGTAATGGTTCTTTGATGAAAAATTCCTACATTAATCCGCCAGAAGGGGCAAGGTCCAATTCAAGCAAGATATTGCCCAGGCGTTGAACAACTCGGACCCCGCAAATGTCGAACATGAACCGCTGGTATGCCAAGCTGCTGCAGATCGCATTCTTCATGATGATCGGTGTGGTATCGGTCCCCGGCAACGCGCCCGGCGCCATGATCGCCACCGAAGCGTCCATGAGCCTCTACCCTCGGAAGAAAGAAATACCGGCCTTCACATGGGCCAACCTGGCCCCGCCATACCATGAACACACCTATTTCGCCGGCCATGATCTCCACCCGTTTCAGGCCGAGGCAGCGGCCTTCAATCTCACCAACGCCTGGTGGCTGGCGGAGGCCTCGACCGTGGCATATGCCGATGAAGCCTTTGCGGTAGAATGGTTCAAGAAGGCCGGATTTGATGAAGTCAGGTTTTTTGACAAGCGCTCCACTCAGTGCTTCGTGGCAAGCAACCGGGAGTTCGCGGTGGTCGCCTTCAGGGGTAGCGAGGTCTGGAGGCGCAGGGGCGGTGCTGACGCGCGCGTCATCGCGGCGGATTTCATGACCAATGCAGATTTCTGGCTGACGGATTGGACGAAGGGGGGCAAGGTCCATCGGGGATTCAAAAAGGCACTAGATGAAGTCTGGGAGGACCTTCTTCAGCACGTAGCGTCGCTGCGGCGGCAGGGATGCAAAATATGGATGACCGGCCACAGCCTCGGGGCGGCGCTGGCGACGCTGGCTGCAGACCGCTTCGGTGAGGTCCAAGGCGTCTGCACGTTCGGCTCCCCCCGGGTGGGCGACCGCTGGTTCAAGGAGAACTACGCGGTGCGGACCTACCGCTTTGTCAACGGAGACGACCTCGTAAGTCGGGTTCCACCGGCCGGCTTATACGAACATGTCGGCGAGCCCAAGTTTATCGATCACGAAGGTAGAATCCGAGGCCATGTGATAAAAGGCAGCCGTGGTTTAGGAGATAGCGCAGCGGAATGCGGCGAACCCACCCCTCTTGAAGCAGGCCATCCGGCCCGGACTCCCCGGTTGGTGCCGAATGCCGTCATCGACCATGTTCCTCTGCTGTATGCCGTCATGATCTGGAACAATCTTGTCGACGTTCGCCCAGGCGTCGAATAGATGGCAGCCTCATCCCGCACCAAAGGCCGCAACTCGAACTCGAATGAGCTTGCGGGATAACTCGTTCCGGAGCCGGGCCGTTCAATCCATGCCCACGGTCGCCTCCACTCGGAAGAAATCGCGTCCGCGCCGGCGCTCCTCAGTGGTCCCCGGGCGCTTGTCCTCGGGAGTCATGTCGAAGTCGTCCTTGGCCGCGATGGCCGCGCGGCAAGTCATGTACGCCTTGGCCCGCTGGTCCTGGATGTCGTCCCATTGTTCGCCGACCGTGTAGGCGAAAAAAGCCTTCTTGCGGTACGACTCGATGGACGTCGCTAGGTCACTGTGCTGCATCGCGAGGAGAGCGGCGGCGCAGGCCTTGACGGAGCCCGCCACGCAGAAGCCCGGAACCACGATCTCTTCCAGCTCCGGCACTTGCTCGCCCAAGTCCCCATGCGTGCTCATGATGACGTCCAGGAGGCCGTCAATGTAGCTGTGGGCATGCTCATAAAGGCTCAGGCGGGCGGCATCCGAAATCCCTTCGAAGCTCGAAAAAGCCCAGTCGAACAGGGACCCGCGCGACTCCCGTTGAGCTTTCACGGTGATGTGGTCCCGGCGGGCTATTTTTTCGAGCGGGACCTCCACCTCGGCGCAGGTCTGCTGCACCCAGGCATTGAGAATCTCCTGGTCGCTGCGCGGCGGAGAATCCATCATGGGCATCAAGTCCGCGCTGACCTTGATCCGTTTGGCCGCGGGATCGTAGGCAAAGGCGAGCCGACGGTACGCGAGCGGCCAGTCGGCGAGGGAGCTGACGTTGAGTTCGAGCAGGCTTCTGTTGCCCAGGCGGTGCATCGCCCACCATCCTTCGTGTGTGTGGGCTGAAATGTAAACCAGGGGGTTGTCCACCCGTTCCATTATTTTTGCCAGCCGGTTGCGAGAGCCAACATCGAGCTGGTTCCAGCTGTGGTGACCGGCGAATATCACGATTTCAGCGGCACGCTGTGCTTCCTGAACATAGGTTTCGATAATCTGCGCCTGTCCGTCGAGAACCCTTCCGGTATCCCCCGGGCTTTCGCCGGCCAGCATGTTGAGAACGCCGATCGCGACGCTGAGTTGGCTCGTGTCGATGCCCAAGACGGTTACCCGCCGCGGCGCGTCCGGTTCAGGCGGCAGGCGGAGCTTCTGAACGATAAACGAGGTGGCGTAGTTGCGTCCAAACACCAGGTTGGCGTCGACCTTTTCGACAAAACCTTCCTGGTCGGGATTGATCCATGCCAACTGGATATCCCGCAGGTCCTTGAGCTTCTTGGCCGACTTCAATCCGAATTGGTAGTTGGGTCCCGCGGCCTGAAATTCGATATACTTCTGCAGGAACATGCGCTTGTTCAAGGCCGGGCCCTTTCCGTCGGAGCTGGGTGCGACATCGTCGGCTTCGGAGGTTTGCC